>Ga0255396_1020_pt2 | contig 11822 bp, 6 predicted proteins | sample ANMaggSeSYBR01J8_FD_182120 | JGI IMG/M metagenome (GOLD analysis project Ga0255396, IMG submission 182120) | Sediment cell enrichment communities from methane seep in Santa Monica Basin, California, United Staets - ANME aggregate JGI... | ecosystem: Environmental > Aquatic > Marine > Cold seeps >... | reverse complement strand
GTACTGGTATCGCGCCACGCGGATCATCCCGTATACGATCAACGAGTTTCCTTTCTTCAGTTTCCTCTTTGCGGATTTGCACCCTCATATGATCGGCATCCCGGTGACACTTCTCATGCTGGCGCTGCTTCTTCAATTGGCCCTGGATGAGCGGACGTCCTTGTGGCCCCCACTTGCCCTGGGTGTTGCGATTATGCTGTCGTTGGGAGCGGTGGCGACTATCAACACCTGGGACTTGCCCGTGTATCTGGCACTATTGGCCGCTGTTTTGCTGTTACGTGCATTCAGGCGTCGCGGGTGGTGGAGAGCACTGGGAGCATTGGTGACCGTGGCTCTCCTCTCTGTCGGTAGCCTGGCTCTCTACTGGCCCTTCTTCTCCAACTATCAAGCCATGGATGTGGGTCTGGGTTGGGTTGCGACACGCACCACCATGCCCCACTTCTTGGACATCTGGGGCTTCTTCCTTTTCATGCTAGCCTCTGCGTTGACCGCCTATGCGGTTGCTGGCCCAGCCCATGCCGGAACCCTCCGGTGGCGACGCGGAGTGTGGCGCTGGCGAGGGGCCCAGCCCCGCTACCTGGCGCTGACTCGACTACTGACAAAGAAACGGGTGTCCGCGCCATTGTTACTGTGGTTTCTGATTACGGCCCTGCTGGTCCTCGTGTTCTTCATTGTGCTGGGCGAGTGGGTGTTGCTTCTGTTAGTCGCATGGGCGGGCGCGGCAGGGCTCCTGCTGCTTACCAGCACGGCGCAATCGGTGCGCCGGCGATTCGTGCAGTTGCTGATTCTGATGAGTGGCCTGGTCATACTAGGATGCGAGTTGATCTATGTGCGAGATTTCCTCGGCGGTGGTGACTGGCAGCGTATGAACACCGTCTTCAAGTTCTACATCCAGGCCTGGGTGCTGCTCAGTATCGCATCTTCGGCCTCATTACCTGACGTGTGGCGTTGGCTGCGGGGGCACTGTTCCAGACTGGGGCGCTGGGCGTGGGGCGGAGCTTGCGCCGTTCTGCTCTTCGGTAGTCTGCTCTATCCCGTTATGGCTATCCCTGTGAGGGTGAACGAGCGCTTTCCCGGAGCGCAGCCTCCCCGAGGGACACTGGATGGCATGGCCTATATGACGGTGGGAGTTTTCACCTGGCCTGACCCCAGTAGCCCCATCGAACTGAGCTACGATTACGAGGCGATCCAGTGGCTGCTGGAAAACGTGAAGGGCACTCCGGTGATCCTGGAAGCCAGCCTGGCTTACTACCGCGAGGGCGGGATGCGGGTATCCTCTTACACCGGGCTCCCAACGTTGGTCGGGGCCCACCAGCGGGAGCAGCGGCCCATGGGTGAGGTGATTAGCCGCGAGGATGATGTGAAGCGACTGTACGAGACGCCGGATCAGAGAGAAGCGCTGGAACTCATTGAGAAGTACGACATTGAGTACATTTACCTTGGACAGTTGGAGCGCATTGCCTATGCGCCGCAGGGCTTGCCGAAGTTTCAGTGGATGCAGGACGATGGGGCGCTGCAGGTCGCATATCAAAACTCCAAGGTGACCATTTATCGAGTGAATAGTGCGTTTTGAGCTTCGAGAATGGCACATGGATAAGGCCCCCCGTATATTGGATTGGTACCGGGTTCGCTAACGAACTGTTCTACTAGGAAGCCATTTCAGGGTGGGAAGGAAGGGTATGTTTTTCTCTCGATGGTTTTACTATCTCTCTTCTATCCCCACACTTCTGGTAGGAGTGAGGAACTGGCCAAGTGTAGTGGCCATGTTTCTGGGCTTACCGGCAAGGCGACCCCTCATAATCGAATTAAGAAACGGCTGCCGATTCAAGGTTCGTTCAGCTATGGATATCTGGATCATCAAGGAGACCTGCCTTGACCGCGACTACGAGCGCTGCAGTGTGGACATTGAAGATGGCTGGACTATTCTCGACATAGGCGCTGGCCTTGGCGATTTTGCTATTCTCGTTGCTAGAGAACACCCTCACAGTGCAGTCTATGCCTATGAGCCATTTCCCGAATCATTCGTTCTGTTTCAAGAGAATCTGACCCTGAACAGAATAAGTAATGTGCGAGCCTTTCCACACGCGATCGGTGCGCAATCGGGACCGATGTGTCTTGACACTGGCCCAAGAGCAGCGGTTCAACACAGCACTGCGAGGGCAAGTGCGAACTCGAATGAGGAGGCAGTCCAAGTTCTGGGGACCACGCTGGGTCGGGTATTCGAAGATCTCGGGTTACAAAGATGTGATTTCTTGAAGATGGATTGTGAAGGCGCAGAGTATGATATCTTGTTTAACACGAGCAAAGAAGTCTTGTGCAAGATAAAACACATAGCTTTGGAGTATCATGATGGGATTACGGCATTCTCGCACGCCGATTTAGTTCTCTTCCTAGAAGAGAAGGGTCTTCGCGTGAAGACGTATCCTAATCCAGTTCATCCTGAGCTAGGGTTCTTGTATGCCTTAAACCAAGACCTGTAGTGTGTAGGTGGCCAGGATCGTAGTCTCTCTGGGAGTTGTTGGTAGCAGGACGGGATCGGCGCAAAAGCGGTCATCCTGACGAAGTTGTAATGGCCGTCCTGAACGAAGTCGTAGGAAGGAATTTCATTGTTGGGTGTAATGCTTCGTACAGCAGCGCGTATTTACTAGTAGGAGCACTCGGGAGGTTCGAGGAAAAACGCCAATGCAGGGTACCACCGCAGTACTACCAAACGAATTGACGCTGGTGGCCCGTGCCAGGGTCGAGCCGGCGGCCTTTGCTGCTGTCTACGACCATTATTTCTCGCGTGTGTACAACTACGTGCGCTACCGGGTCAACGATGCGGCGACAGCCGACGATCTCACGGCTCAGGTCTTCGAGCGGGTTCTCGCGAGGATCGGGCACTATTGCCCCGAGCGAGCGCCTTTCGCCGCCTGGCTCTTCGCCATTGCTCGCAACGCTGTCAGCGATCATCTGCGTGCTCATAAGCGTCGACGCTGGCTTGCATTGGATGTTCTGGGCGACCGGCGAAGTGCTGGGCCTAAGCCAGAAGAGATCCTGGTGCGTAAGGAAGACCACGCTGAGTTGCTGGTGGCCGTGGCGTGTTTGAGCGACCGGCAGAGGAACCTGATTGGTCTCAAATTCGGGGCTGGGCTCACCAACCGCCGCATCGCCGAGTTGACCGGCTTGAGCGAGAGCAACGTGGGCGTGATCCTTTACCGGACCATGCGGCGACTGCGGGCCGAGATGAGCGCCGAGGAGTGTGATCATGAGTGAGAGAGACTTGGCCAGTGAAGTACACTGGGCCAGTGAAAGACACTGGGCCGACCGCTTTTGCCGTGATGTAGACGACCTCTTGTGCAAGGCGGGGAGGATGGAGTGCGAACCACTGTCGGCCGAGTATCGCCAGGTCGTCGGCATAGCCCGCACCCTGGCGACAACCGACTTCAGCGTCGAAAGCCAGGTGAGGCAGCCACTTCGTCGCCGGCTGTTTGACCAGGTCGATGTGCCACGAGGGTGGCAGCAGAAGGCTGTACGTGGCCTGCGCTCTCTCTTCGAGCCCTCCCGTCTAACCGTGAAAGCTGCCGCCATGATTCTCATGGGTTTCATCGTGATGTCTGTGGCCTGGCCTGGAGCCTCCTCGACACTGGCTCAGAGTATCAGGGCCTCGGTGCAGCAATTGGTGCTGGGACAACACACAACGGTGACGCAAACCGCTTGCCCGGACGAACAGGCGACCGTAGCCATCGGGGCACACTCGGTCAGAGGGACTCCAGTGGCCTCGGCTGTGTCGAACCTGGCGCAGAGTGACGCGGTGGTTGCTGACGCGGTTGTTGCCTCGACTGGGGGCGAAGTTGCGGGTGCGGTTGCGGGCGAGGACAATCTGTGCATCATCAATACGGTCATTGGTCGGTTTGGATTCCATCTGCCTTCGGAGAGCGACGCCGTTGCGCGAAGTTTCAGTACTCTTGATGAAGCTCGGGGTGTGGTTCCCTTCAGGCTTCGCCAGCCTGGCTATCTTCCGGATGGGTATGTCTTGCGCGAGACATTGGTTGCCCCAGGCGGGGCCGCGTTCCTCTTCTACGAAGGTCAGAAGGGCGATGTGATCCTGGTGCAGATATCGGTGGGACTCCAGCCTGGCGATGACCTTCAGTCGGTTCAGGCGACGGCCGTAGAGATCCTGACCTGTGGGACCATCGAGCCGGTGACTTTGAACGATGTGCCCGCCGGTTGGGTTGAAGGGCACGGCCTGATGTGGGAGGCGGACGGGATTAGCTATACTGTGGGTGGGGTTAACCTGAGTCTCGGGGAGGCGATGCGTATCGCCGAATCGTTGGAGTAATCCTAATTCGCCGGGCATACGGTTCTCGTAACCGTTATGCTCAAACAAACCGAAGGGAGATCTACTATGCCACAGGACATCAAGATATGGTCAGTTGTCGATGGGAGTGATCTGGTAGAGATCAAACCGGGTAGCCTCGCATTGGAGGCGCGACTAGAGGAATGGCTGGAGAAGGATATCTCGATCATATCCGATGATCTCTTGGTCATTGGAAGGCAAGTTACAGCCGGCTTTGGAGGAGTAATCGACCTTTTGTGTCTGAACTTTAAAGGGGATGTTGTTATCCTTGAGTTGAAACGAGACAAGACTCCCAGGGATGTAGTCGCGCAGACTCTGGACTATGCGACTTGGGTGAAGGGTCTATCTTACGAGAGAATCACCGAGCTGGCAAATTCGTATCTTGACGACAAAGGGCCCTTGGACAAGGCTTTTGGGGCAAGATTCAAGGCGGATCTGCCGGAGGCCCTCAACGAACACCACGAAATGCTGGTAGTTGCCTCAGAGATAGACAGTAGCACGGAACGGATCATCAAGTATCTGTCTGATTACGGCAGCATTAGCATAAACGCGGCGACATTCCGTTTCTTTCGGGACGGCGAGGGGCGAGAGTTGCTGGCGCGAGTGTTCCTGATCGAACCGAGTGACGTCGGCGGGGGAGGTAAGGGGTCCAAGCGAAGGCCGCCCCCCCTGTCCCTTGAAGAGTTGAGCAAAGAGGCGTTTGCACAAGGTGTCGGTGAGTTATACCAACGGATGGTTGAGAGACTCAGGGAGCAGTTCGATCGAGTTGGCACCACATTGAGATCAATCGCCTTCATCGGGAGAATGGAAGGCAGCTTCAATACCATACTCAGCCTGATCCCCGGGGAAAGCAACGCATCCAACGGTCTCAGATTTCAAGTTTATATCGTTCGATTAGCAAAGTATTTGGGTGTTGATGAAGCTGATGCAACTTCTCTATTGCCTCCAAAGAGGGAAAAGTGGAATCCCTTGTCAGCGTCCCCCGAGGAATACAGGGGGTACACGGGGTTCTTTAAGGATCGCGAGGAGGTAAAGCAGTTTCTGGAAGAGTTGGCTGAGATCAAGCAAAGGCCCCGTGAAGTCAGCGGCAATGCAAACACAGGCGAATGACCAGGCTCTGTTCATGAGATATCAGCCTCCTTGCCGTGAGGGCGAGAGGTGCTCAGTATCGTGCCACGTTGATTTGCAGCAGTGAGAATCTTCGCCTAGAATGACAGAGGGGCAGGTTGCGTACTCGCGTCTGATTGGATCATCTCTCGCAGGAGGGACTTATGCTTTCGGTTTTAATCTGGTGGTTGGCGGCGGTGGCAATCGGGCTGGTGGTTATGCCCATGGCCTTGTGGATCTTTCGGAATCTTCCTGACCGAGGATACGCCTTTGCCCGACCCTTGGGGCTGATAGTAGTCGGCTATCTCTTCTGGCTGGGCGGGACATCTGGCTTGCTGCACAACACGCGTGTGGCCATCATCTTCGTGATGCTCCTGGTGGGGGGGCTCTCTGCCTATCTGGTGAGCCGCAAGGCCGTTGATCTGCGGCAGTTCTGGGCTGAGAGCCGGCGCACAGTCATCGTCACAGAGGTTCTCTTCTTGCTGGCGTTGAGCCTTTTCGCCCTCTTCCGGGCCTACAACCCCGACATCACCGGCACGGAGAAGCCCATGGAGTTGGCCTTCATCAACGCCATCCTGCGCAGCGATACTTTCCCGCCGCTGGACCCCTGGCTGTCCGGATTCGCCATCAGCTATTACTACTTCGGCTATCTGATGATGGCCATGCTCACTCGATTGACCGGGCTGGCCTCTGACATCACCTTCAATCTGTCGCTGTCCCTTCTCTTTGCAATGACTGTAACCGGTGCTTACGGGTTGGTCTACAACCTGGTAGCCCTGACGGAAAGGTCTCGGCGAAAGACGGAGGACAAAGGTCGCTCTTCGACCCCGATCCTTTACGGGTTGTTAGGTTCTCTCTTCATCGCCATCATCGGCAACCTGGAAGCCATCTTTGAGGTCTTGCACTGCAATGGGCTGGGATCGGACGCCTTCTGGCAGAAGCTGGATATCAAGAACCTGATCACGGCTCCCGTCAGTCAGAAATGGTATCCCACCGACATGTGGTGGTGGTGGAGAGCCTCGCGGGTGGTGCACGACCGCAATGCCCTTGGACAGAGCATCGAGGTCATCGACGAATTCCCTTGCTTCAGCTTCGTTCTGGGAGACCTTCACCCCCACGTGCTAGCGCTTCCCTTTGCATTTCTGGTTCTGGCACTGGCGCTGAATGTCCTCATGGGGCGACGTGAGTCTGGCAAGGAACCAGAGAGGAGCGTGGCGCCCTCCTGGCTGATGCGCGTGCTGCCCGAGCCTCCACTGGCTGTGCTGTCGTGGGCGTTGATACTGGGAAGCTTGGGCTTCCTGAACACTTGGGATCTTCCCACGTACCTGGCGGTCTTCATGCTGGCCTATGCCGTGAGACGCTACTGGCAAGACGGTCGCCTGAGCTGGAATTGGCTGATGGATGTTCTTACGCTGGGATTGACAGTACTGGTACTGGGTGTGGTTCTCTATCTTCCTTTCTACATCGGCTTCCGGTCGCAGGCGGGCGGGATCGGGCTGGTGATCCTTGCCAAGACGCGGCTGCACCAGTACCTGATCATGTTTGGACTTTTCATCTGGGTCATTGCAGGCTTAGGGGTGACTCTGACCCAGCGTAGGTTTGCAGCTTCTCTCTCTGCTGAGTTCTGGGTCATCGGCGGGATATCCATTGTTTTAGCCGTCGGGTTCGCCTACCTGGGCTGGTGGTTGCTGGTCATGCTGACCGTTATGCTGGGAGCAGGAGTTATTCTTGTCTGGTGGCTTGCACGGCAAGCCGCTCAGGGCGAGCAGGCGCAGGCCTCGTCGGCCAAGGCCATTGAGGAGGGGAGTCTGTCAGAGCATCCCGACTCTGTGGCCACGCTCGTTTTCGCGCTCATCCTGGCGCTAATGGGCCTGCTGCTCACCTTCAGCGTGGAGTTCATCTTCCTCAAGGACATCTTCAACTCGCGCATGAACACGGTCTTCAAGTTCTACTACCAGGCCTGGGTCCTGTTGGGTTCGGCTTCGGCCTACGGTGTCTATTGGCTGTTGAGTAGCGGTCAGGTGGGGCGCGCACTGGGGGGCAAGATCGCACGGGGAATCTGGGCGGTCGGCTTCGTGGTGCTGTTGGTCGCTAGCCTGGCATATCCGGCGCTGGCTCCTTATAGTAAGGCGGGAGGCTTTGCCGGAGAGCCGACACTGGATGGCACTGCTCATCTGGCAAGACATCGCCGGGCTGACTACGATGCCATTCAGTGGCTGCGGGCGAACGTGGGGGGCGCTCCAACTATTCTGGAAGCTCCCGGGCCGCAGTACTCGGAATACGCCCGAGTCTCAACGCACACCGGATTCCCAACTATGCTGGGATGGGGCGGGCATGAGCTGCAATGGAGGGGAAACTACGACGAGCCTGGCAAGCGCGAGCCGGTCATTGATACCATCTACCGAGATGCGAACTGGCGTCAGGTTCAGACATTGGTGGAGGAATACGGCGTAAAGTACATCTACGTTGGGCAACTGGAGCGGGAGAAGTACCAATTGCCCTCACAGGCGATAAGGAAGTTCGAGTATTTCATGGACCTGGTGTACGATCAGGGCGGAGTCCAGATATACCGCCGTCGTTAGGAGGGTCTCCTAAGACTTCCGAAGTCTGTGGTGATTGAGCGGGTCATTCTCCGAAGCAGGCATTTATGTGGAAGCAATCAATACCGAGTGTCAAGAAGGCTTCGGAAGTCTGAACACGGAGCGGCAAGTCTTGACGCTGGTGGGGAAATGTGATATAAACTACGTCGGCCATGGTACAGCCATGACCATGATAGGATCAGCTCATTCAGGTGTTGAGTAAGGGACGAAAAATGAAGCATGAAGGCAAGCCACAAGTGGCACAAGGGACAATCGCAGTTGGGGATGCGTCGGCATCATCTGCGCAGGGAGGAGTGTCTCCTATTTCCATCGAAGTGGTTCTCTATCTCTTGATCATTGCCATTGCGGCCGCGTTGCGTTTCCTATGGCTCGATCTCTGGCCGTTGCTGAGCGAGGAATTGGCCCACGTGCTGCCTCCCCTGCAATTAATCAGAGGCAATGCATCGCTGGCTGCGGATTACAGCCCCTTGTTGTTCACTACCAACTTCGTTACGTTCCTCGGCCTGGGGCCCGGAGATGCCACCGCCCGATTGCTGGTGGCGCTGTGTGGGACAATCCTGGTCGCCCTGCCCTTCTACTTGAGATCCATCCTGGGGCGCATTGGAAGCCTGGCTACTTCCTTGATACTGGCTTTCTCTCCCACCTTCCTCTTTTTCTCGCGCACATCCGTGGGGAGCATGATTGTCGCGACATGTGCCATGGTCTTCCTTACCGCTCTGCTGGCATATCAGCGTGATGCTAGTCGCCGGCACTTGTCAGCGGCAGTTGCGGCCCTGGCGGTCGCCCTTCTGGCGGGCAGTGAAGTATATACACTCATACTGGTTGGAGCCTCTCTTCTGGGCGTCGGCGCTCTGTCGACGCGCTCTTCCGAGGATCGCTCGGAATATCATCGCTGGTTGGCGATGGGACGCTCGGCAGTGACGGACCGGGGGCAGATCGCACTGTTCCTGGGGATTATACTTCTCGTTGCCACGGCCTTTTCATGGAATCTGGGAGGCCTCCAGGCAGGGTTGAACCTGCTGGCCAACTGGTTCTCGAACTTGCTTCCTTTGGCAGGAGGGCGGCCCTGGTATCATTATCTCCGTCTGTTAGTCATCTACGAGGCTCCAATGTTGATACTGGGCCTCATCGGCCTGGGATTGAGTATCCGGCGGCGAGAGTTCTTCGGGCTGGCGCTGGGTTATTGGTTCGTGGTAGCGTTGCTCTTCTACACGCTGTTGGGACCGGTCAACCCCGGAGCCATGACGGTGATCATCTTGCCTCTGGCGCTCCTCTCCGGGCGCACCCTTGAGAAGTGGGGGCAGAAGCTCTGCTTCGTGGGATCTTGGGATGTGACCCTGGCGGGGATCTCGGTGCCAATACTTGGGTTTGCCTATCTCAACCTGGTCACGTACCTCCATACCGGTGTGATACGCTCTGCCTGGGTTGGTGCCATCATCATTGGATTGCTGGTCGCAAGCATGGTGGTTTTCTGGGCATGGATTGGGAGAGAGGAAGGTGGGCGCGCTGGGATGATGGTGGTCCTGTTGGTTCTGACAATCGTACAGGTGAAGACGTCTATGCGCCTGAATTATCTGTACGCGCGGCATCCGGTCGAGCCACTGGTCATTGAACCGATGTCGTTCGATCAGCGGGAGATGGTGCGTCAACTGACGGAGATATCCTCTCATTACCACGGGGATCAGCACGAGATTGATATCTTGGCGGAAGAGGGTCTGAGGCCGGTCTTATCCTGGTCTTTGCGAGATTTTCCTAATCTGGACTTTGCATATTCGATTCCCGCTGATACTGCCCAAGCGGTGGTGATAAAGACGGTCACCGGTGATGACTCAAAGCTGGCCACTTACGCGGGCACGACTTTCCATTTGCGAAGTCGGTGGCCTCAGCAGACCATTACCCTTCGTGATCGGTTAAAGTGGCTGGTGCTGAATGAGGCGATTGGTGTTCTACAATGGGACGACATTAAATTGTGGGTTAGAATGACAAAGGGGTAGTCGTATGCAGGAAACGCAAGTCTCGAAGAAGCGCTCTTCCTTTTTAGATAGACCCGTGTCCACGTTACTCAGGCTGGATTGGTGGACGCTGCTCTACCTTGTGATAATTGCTGTTGCTGTGGGGACCCGGCTCTGGAACCTGGCACCCAGAGCCTACAGCCATGATGAGAGCATCCATGCCTGGGAATCGTGGAAATTGGTGACTGGACAGCCTTACAGGCACAATCCCATCTATCATGGGCCGTTCCTGTATCACTTCACTGCTTTCATCTTCTTGCTTTTCGGCCACAGCGACTACACCGGGAGGCTCTCGCCCGCTCTGTTCGGAATCGCATTGGTAGTCCTGCCGATCTTCTTGCGCAAGTGGCTGGGGAGCAAGGGATCGCTGGTGGCGACGTTGTTGATGACCATTTCCCCGGTCATGATGAATCGTTCGCGATTCCTGCGCCACGACCCCTATGTAGCGGTCTGGGCCTTCGTTCTGCTCATCGCTATCCTGAAATACCTTGATGAAAAGAAAGATCGCTATCTCTATCTGGCCACTGCGGGCCTCTGTCTGGCCCTTGCTTCCAAGGAGAATTCCTTCATCTACGTGGCTATCTTCGGGACCTTCCTGGCCTTCATCTTTTATCATCGCCTTTTTGAAGGAGAGGTTCTTCGGCAGGTAAAGACCTTGCTTTACGTAGCCCTGGCCGTCGGCGGTGCGGGTGCTGTCTCCTGGGCGCTCCTCTCGGTTGTGGCGGGCACGACATCTTCCTTGGCGCTGGTCATTCCCGTGGGGCTGGCGCTGCTGCTGGCAGTTGCGGCAGGCTTCTGGCAATGGTGGACTCGGCGAGCAAAGGGATTGGATATCCGCCAATTCCCTTCTTTCGATTTGATCATATTGATAGGCACGTTCATCATGCCTCTGGCCTCTCCCTTTGTGGTGAAGCTCCTGGGGTGGGATCCGGTGGACTACTCTCAGAATGCCATCATGCGCTCTGGGGCGGTCTTCTTGGTAGTGCTATCGATATCGGTGGGCATTGGGCTATGGTGGAATTGGCGACGGTGGTTGATATGTGCGGGAATCTTCTATGCCATCTTCATCCCCCTCTTCACCACGATGCTCACCAATGGCAATGGTTTCGCCACAGGTATGATGGGCAGTCTCGGTTATTGGCTGTCGCAGCAAGAGATATCGCGAGGTGGACAGCCCTGGTTCTATTACCTGATCCTCATGCCCATGTACGAATTCTTGCCCATCCTGTTCAGCTTGCTGGGCACTGTATACTTCCTGATCCGTCGTCCGGCGCGAGAGCCTGAATGCGAGATTGAAGAGAATGTGATAACAATTGAGAAGGAGGAGAGTGCTAGTTTCTCCATTCCTTTCGTGCCGCTCTTGATATACTGGAACGTGGCTAGCCTCGTCCTCTACAGTTGGGCGGGCGAGAAGATGCCCTGGCTGGCTATGCACCTCACCATCCCCCTGGTTCTGCTGGCCGCCTGGTTCATTGGGAAGCTGCTGGATGCCGATTGGAGTACTCTGAAGGCCAAGGGAGGCATCTGGGTGATGCTGTTGCTCCCTCTGGCTTTCTTCGCGCTGGCCATGGCTGCGACCAGCAAGCCTTTCGGGGGGACGTCGCTGGATCAACTGAGTCAGACGATGCGTTGGCTGGGTTCTCTCGTCGTCTTGATTTTGGCCGTAGTGCCCCGCTATATTTGGGGTCGCCGATTGGGGGGCGGGGCTTTCTTGCGGGCAGGCCCTCTTGCCCTTGGGCTGAGTCTCTCGAGGTTAACGGTGCG
>Ga0255396_1050_pt1 | contig 12080 bp, 11 predicted proteins | sample ANMaggSeSYBR01J8_FD_182120 | JGI IMG/M metagenome (GOLD analysis project Ga0255396, IMG submission 182120) | Sediment cell enrichment communities from methane seep in Santa Monica Basin, California, United Staets - ANME aggregate JGI... | ecosystem: Environmental > Aquatic > Marine > Cold seeps >... | reverse complement strand
GATCCCTGCCCTGTCTCCGCAGGCCAAAGGGCGCGTGGAGCGGCTTTTTCGGACCTTGCAGGACAGGCTGGTGAAAGAGCTGCGGGAAGCCAACGCCGAAACGAAAGATGAGGCCAATCAAGTAGTCAGAGCCTACTTGCCCAAGTTCAACCGTCGCTTCGCCGTCGTGCCAGCAGAGACGGGATCTGCTTATGTCCCCTGGCCCGAGGATTGGGACCCGGAGCAAGTCTTCTGCTTCAAGCACCGACGGACGGTGCTCAATGACAACACGATTTCGTTTGGGGGACACAGCTTGCAGATACCACCCGGCCCCGACCGGAGAACCTATGCTCGGACCCGCGTTGATGTGCATCAGCGGCTCGATGGTAGTCTGGCGATTTGCTACCAGGGGAGGACCTTGGTGGTCTACCAGCCTGCCGATAACGGGCCGCTGAGGGTCGGAAAATTCACACCGGCAGTCCCGTACCAGCCTTCCACACAGCCGCCCAAACAGAAGAAGATGCCGGACAAACCAAAGTCTCGCCGAGCACCCTACAAGCCAGATCCCGATCATCCCTGGCGTCGCTCATACAAATCGCGCAAGAACTATCGCCCAGGGTGACATTTTCATTTACCAGTTAGGGTGACATTTTCACTGGACACCAACATCAGCAGAGACGCCCGACCGGGCACACAAAGGTTGTCAATCCTTAATCTCGATCTCACTACCCTATCAAGGCCAGCAAATCATCCAGAGGCAGCGTATTCACGACGTCTTTAGCCTCCGCCCACCCTCTCCTCTCTGTCGCCACGCCGAAATGCATCACCTCCAGCCCACCTTCTTAAACGCCTTGGGAGCGCGACGGTGGGGCACACCCGGAAGTCTTGGCATCCTTACACCGGAACCTCAACCACACGAGTGACTTCATCTTCCAGCAAATCCTCGACCGTTGCCAGGTATGTCTCTATAGCATCCTTTATGTTCTCGAGTGCTTCTTCCTCAGTCGTGCCCTGGGACCAGCATCCCGGCAACCCAGGACACCAGATCGCATAACCTTCGTCAGTTTTTTCAAGTTTCACTCTGTATTGCATTGGGTCCCCCCAACACAACGCACTGATTTCGCACATCGCTTTGCACGTGTCTGAAGTCGTCGAAGGCGATTTGGTGAGGGCTGACTCGCCTAGCGTGCCCCGTCTTTGTCATGGGCTGTGACAAAGACAAGTCTCTGCCCAAGCAGAGACTTGCCTCTGCGAGCGCGATTCGTCATCCAGTGTAGCGCAGGTCTGTAGCAACGTCAAGTGACATCGTTGGAGGACGTTGAACATCAATTTGAGTTTGAGCGTTCGCATCTCATCAGTGACGCCGAGCATCACCATCCTTATCGCCATGCAGTCCATGTTCCAGCACCACTGCAATTCGGCAGTGGGAATGCTAGCCAGGTTCCCTGAGCGGTCGAGAAAGCCGAGTCGAACTCGCCAGTGAAAACATCCTCTACGCCACCACCAGCAGAGCTACGGATCTCAAACCGGCGATCGGTGATAGGCGGCCAGCCCGCATTATACGCTAATTCCACCGTCTCTTGCCAAGTGCCGCCAGGACAGACGGCTATGTACACAATACGGAACCGGGTTACAGCAGAGAAATCAGACTTAACGTCGAAATCAACGACCTTGCCCTGATTCGTAGTGCCGGTAAACTGAATGATCCCAGGTTCCGAAGTTGCTGTAGGTGTAGGCGTGTTGGTCGCTGCTGGTATAACCGTAGCCGTCGGCGTGGGTATCGGTGCTGACAGCCAACCCTTGGCGATGAAGGGCAACCAAAGGTACGCGGATGATGGAGTCGCCGTTGGGGTCACGGTGTCGTACTGGACGACCAATTGCGGTGGAGATTCCCCCTCCCTGGCCGAGAACCCACGCCTTGATGAATCATCCCCCGACACCTCCGGTGCACGAACCATGATGCCATGATTGGCGTAGGTGCCACCATGCCACGCGCTCACCAGCTCCATTACGTCGAACTCATACCACCCCCCAATCCCATCCTGGATGACCTCGACCTCGTCCTCGCCGTAGGCTTCTGCTGGTTGGGGCGCATTATTCCAGGTGATGCCGGTCTCCAACCAGCCAGATGGCACACGATAGGTTGTAACAGTTCGGAATCTGTTGGGGTAGTCCCACGAGTTCACCAGGTAGAGTCTGAGCGTTGCCGAATTGATGGTGGCATTGCCAGGGATTTCCGAAATGTCGAAGAGCACAAAGCTGCGGGCCGCCTCCGCATATGGGGGGGATCCAGACTCGTCGTAGCCAACCCACATATCGGCAGTCTCTCCAAAGTTGGTAGTCGGTCGACCTTCCAAAATGCAAGCGTCGGCTATGGACTCGAACGTCTGTTGTCCCAAGGGACTCACGATGTTCGATGGCGGAGCCTGCGCCGCCGTTACCTCCAGGGGAGCCTGCTGCAGTGATTTGACTTGCATTTCCGGGGGAGGATCGGCTCTGACTCCAAGCGGAAGAATTGCGAGAAAACAGAGAACTACGATAGTGGTGGTCTTTGCACGGTATCTTAGCATGACTCGCTCCTTTCGTTGAGTTGCCGAAGTGATTCTGTATGTTTCCTGGGGAAGTGGTGGCCGACTGGTTGCTGATGTGGTAAAGAGCTACTTACAGTATATCATGTGCCATAGGCAAAGTCAATCAGTAGAGACCCCCGGCACGTAAAGGTTGTCAATCCTAAACCCAGATCTCACTATCCTATCAAGGCCAGCAAATCACCCACAGGCAGCGTGTTCACGATATCCTTAGCCTCCGCCCACCCTCTCCGTGCAGTCGCTATGCCGAAGCGCATCATATCCAGCCCGCCGACGCTATGAGCATCGGAGTTGATGGCCAGCCTAACCCCCAGTCCCACCGCCCGCCGGACGTAGATGTCCTCCAGATCCAAGCGATCGGGAATGCTGTTGATCTCGATGATGGTACCGGTCTTGGCAGCCTCGCGCAGCACCTCCGGTATGTCCACCTCGCTGGGTTCACGATGGCCCAGGATGCGCCCGCTCAGATGGCCGATGATGTCCACGTGGGGATTGCGCACGGCGTTGAGCACCCGCTGTGTGATCTTCTCCCGCTCCTGCCGCAGGCCCGAATGGACCGAGGCGATCACCACGTCTAGCTCCGCCAGAACATCGTCGGGGAAGTCCAGCGTGCCATCGGCCTTGATCTCCAACTCGTATCCCTGGAGCAGTCGAAAGTCTGGATAGCGTGCATCGACGCGCTCGATCTCCTGGCGCTGCTCCTTCAGCCGCTCCGGGGTCAGGCCATTAGCGACCCCCAGCGACTGGGTATGATCAGAGATCACGAGATACTCGTATCCTCTCTCCATGGCCGCCAGTGCCATCTCCTCGATACTGGCCGCCCCATCGCTCCAGTCGGTGTGGCAATGCAAATCCCCCCGGATGTCACCCTCAGTGACCAGTGCTGGCAGTCTCCCTTCAGCCGCTGCCTCGATCTCGCCCCGGTCCTCCCGCAGTTCCGGAGGGATCCTCTGCAATCCCAGCATCCGATAGACATCGCCCTCCCGGGGGCAGAGGATTTCCTCCTCCCCTCGCTTGAAGCCATACTCGCTGAGGCTGAGTCCCTGCTCCAACGCCAATCCCCTCAGCTTGACATTGTGGCTCTTGCTGCCGGTGAAGTACTGTAGCAACGAGCCATAGCGCTCCGGCGGCAGGACCCTCAGATCCACCTGCAATCCGTTACGCTGGATCACCGTGGTCTTCGTCTCTCCGCTGAGGCTAACTCGTTCCACCTGTGGAAGTTGGCCGAAGACTTGCATCACAGGAGCAGGGCTAGAGGAAGAAACCAGCAGATCCAGATCGCCAACAGTTGCACACATGCGGCGGAGACTTCCCGCAGCGGTGGCCTTCCGTACGCCCAGCACCTGTCTCAGTGCGGCCAACAGCTCCCGTGCCACGGGCCAGGCCGTACCCAGGGGTATTCTTTCGCTCCGGCGATGCAACAGCTCGATGCCCCGCAGAATGCGCTGCTCTGACTTCTCGCCCAGGCCCGGTAATTGGCGCAACTTGCCTTCGCGCGCGGCCCTCTCGACCTCCGCCACGCTCAGGATACCCAACCGCTCCCAGATCAGCTTGACGGTCTTGGGACCAACGTCGGGGATCGCCAGGAGGCTCAGCACGCCAGCAGGGACTTCCTCCTCCAACTTCTCATAGTATCTCAGCCGGCCGGTGCTCAGAAGTTCGTCCAGCTTCTTGGAAAGAGCCTGCCCCACGCCTGGGATCTCTCTCAAATCCCCCTCGCGCCAGATCGCACGCAGATCGCGGCCGAGGTCGGCGATGTTGTCCGCCGCCCTTCGGTAGGCGATGCTCTTGTAGATGACCTCCCCCTTGATTTCCAGCATGTCTGCGATGCGACGGAGAAGTTCAGCAACCTCTCGATTGGTCCAGGTCCTGGCCATGGTTCACCTGCCTTTGCTATTCACCGCGGAGCGCGCTGAGAACGCAGAGTTTCAGGAACTGATCCACTAGCGCTTGGCGGTCTCCTCGATCTCTGCGGTCACCGTGATCTCTACGGTCACCGTGATCTCTACGGTCACCGTGATCTCTACGGCCAACCTCCGCACGCTGTCAAGCTAGACACGCCCCCAGGTTTCTGGTAGACTGTGGGCGTGGCGTGAGACACAAAATGCGATCCGGCCGGTCTACAAGCAGTCTAATATGGCGACGGCGATTTGTCAATGTAGTTGAAAGAAGACTTCGGAAGTCTATCACGTACAGGAGCCATGGACGATTGCTTCATCTTCGGAGACTTCCGAAGTCTGGGTAAATATCAGGAGGCTTGCTATGAGCACAGCTTACGTTTACGATCATCTCTACCTGGAGCATGACACAGGTCAGCACCCCGAGAATGCCGGACGGCTGACGGCCATCATGCAGACCCTTGAGAAGAGAGGTCTCCTGAACACATTGACTCAGGTCGAGGCCAGAGATGCAACTCAGGCAGAACTCGAAGCCATTCATCACAAGGCGTACATCGAGCATGTCAGGCATACCGCTGATCGCGGCGGGGGCTGGCTGGATGGTGACACCTATGTATCACCTTCGTCCTACACCGCGGCCACCCGCGCCGCCGGGGGTCTGATTGCATTGGTGGATGCTATCATGAGAGGGGCAGTTGACAACGGCTTCGCCTTAGTACGTCCGCCCGGGCATCACGCCCTTGCAGCCCGAGGAATGGGGTTCTGTCTGTTCAACAACGTGGCCGTTGCCGCAGCTTACGCCTTGGCAAGTCACGGACTGGAGCGCGTGCTGATCGTAGATCATGACGTGCATCACGGAAACGGCACCGCCGATCTCTTCTATACCGACCCCCGCGTCCTCTACTTCTCCACTCACCAATATCCCCACTATCCCGGCACGGGCGACTTGGCCGAGACGGGCAGCGGCCAGGGGCAAGGTTACACCGTCAACGTTCCCTTGCCCTCCGGAGTGGGCGATCACGGTTACCGACGAGTCTTCGAGGAGATACTGGCCCCCATTGTGAGGCGCTATGATCCTCAGTTGATTCTCGTCTCTGTCGGCTACGATGTTCACTGGCGCGAACCCCTGGCCAGCATGAGACTCTCGGTGACAGGCTACGCCCAACTGACACAGATCCTTAAAGATCTGGCCGTCGAGACCTGCGGGGGTAAGATCGCCTTTACTCTGGAGGGAGGCTATGATCTGGACGCCCTGGCCTGCGGCGTGGCCGCCACCCTGGAAGCGCTATCAGGAAGAGAGATCACTGATCCGCTGGGTCCAGCGCAAGGCTCGGAACCGGACATCAGCGCCCTGTTGCAGCGAGTCAAGACTACTCATGGGATTGAATAGAAAGTCAGCTATCAGCGGTCAGCGATCAGCTACAGATGGGCACGGATAGAAAGAGCGGTGAGCCTTAAAGGGAGCCGCAGGCAAGCCTCGGGTATGTTAACTCTGGACGTGATCCTCAGACGAAGATGCCCTGACATCAAGAGATCATGTCCTGGTCCCCTTGGCGTCCTTTGCGCCTTTGCGTGAGTCTTCGTTGGATGAAGCTCCCCTTCGTTGGACGAGGTCTCCCGACCGAATCCCAAGAAGCTGCGGTCAGGAGACCTTGCCGAACAGAGGTGAGTTGGACGAGGCATCCCCTTCGTTGGATGAGGTCTCCCGACCGAATCCCGGGCGGTGGCGGTCAGGAGACCTTGCTAAACCTGAGAGAGTTCACGCCTTGACCCTTTTGCGGCCTTTGCGCCTTTGTGTGAGGTCAGTCCGAGGCAGCGGTCAGGAGACCTTGCCAAACGGAGGTCTCACTACAACTTCATCCCCAGCCACCGCTCCCAGCGCTGCGCCCGCATTGCCATCACGGATAGCGACCTCCAGGTGTCCTTCGCTGCCTACGAGCGCAACCAGATCCCCCACGTCAGCCACGGCGTAGGTGCCACTGATCCCCTCTATAGAGGCATCGATGGAGCGTCCCGCGATCTCCACCTGAGCATCGTACATCCCTTCGAGTATCTCTACTCGGATATCCGTGATGATGTTCCCGAAGTGATCCACGTGGAGGACGTGTCCCCGAATGGTTCCATCCGCCTCAGTGCCGGGCTCCCATAGGTCGAAGGTGATGATTTCCGACATCGGACGCCCCACGTTGGAGAGAGGAACACCGCAGGCCAGATGCGCTCCCACAGGCGAGAATATATCCCGACCATGAAACGTCATGCTTACTTCTGACAGCCAGTAGCGGGGGTTTGTCAGATCCACGATTTCCAACACCTCTTCCCTCGCAGCTATGTAGCTCAGAACACCATTGTCGGGGGCCACGAAAACAGCTCGCTCTGTCCGCAAGGCGATGGCCCGACGCTCACTCCCGACCCCCGGGTCCACCACAATCACGTGTACCGTTCCGTCAGGGAAATAGGGGTAAGCGGTATAGAGTACGTAGGCCGCCTGGCGCAGGTCCTGGGGAGCGATCTCGTGGGAGATATCTACGATGTGGGCCTCAGGACAAATCTTCAGGATAACCCCATGCATGGTGCCAACGTAGCCGTCAGCGGTGCCAAAATCGGTCATCAAAGTGATCACATTACTCATTAGCATCTCCTTTCGCCTACATTTTAGACCGCCACGCGCAGTACGTCAAGTAGGGGAGCTCCCAAGGGCATCAAAAGGACCACTCGCCAGACCTCGAAGTTGTTTTGTGGGAGAGACTCACCTGCAATATGGCACAGAACTGCATGGGATCCATTGCTCTTCCTACACACAGAAAACTTCCGAGGTCTTTTCTCACACCCCCCGATATTACTCCCTTTGCCAGGACACCAGCAGCATGATATAATACCCTCGCCCCAGTAATAGCAACTCCAATTCCAAGGAGGTCCATCTTGTTCAAACCCATCCTCGAAGCAGTACAAGGCGAGTTCTCAGGCCAGGCGGCGAAGGATCAGGTAGCGATTATTAGCCAGTACCATCGGATTCAGGCCAGCCCCGGGTACCGGGATGCAGCAACACACTGCCAATGTTACCTGACAGCGCAGGGTGTCTCGGCCGTGATCCTCCCCTTCCCAGCGACCGAAACCACACGCTATTGGAGCAGTAACCTGTTCCGCGAATGGGATGCCTCTGAGGCAGCGCTTCACCTCATCAAGGAAGATGGGACCGAAGAGAAACTGGCCGACTACAGAGACACCAAGATCTCGCTCATCCAGCGCAGCACGTCCTTCGATGGCGAGGCCGACGTTGTGGTGCTCGAAGATGGCGAAGAGGAAGCTGACTACGACGGCCTGGACGTGGCCGGCAAAATGGTACTGACCAGAGGGGACATTCATCGGATCTACCAACTGGCAGTGGTCAGACGGGGAGCAGTGGGGATCCTGTTCGACGGCATCCGTGCAGTAGCCCCTGTCCGAGGGCCTATGGATATACCTGATGCTCGACAGTACACCTCATTCTGGTGGTCCGAGGGAGATCAGCCTTGTTTCGGCTTTGTGCTTTCGCCTCGCCAAGGCCTGCACCTGCGACGTCGGGCAGCGGAAAAGGACAAGCCCGCTCCGCGAGTGCGCGCGCACGTTCAGAGCCGTCTGTACGACGGCATGTTTGAGATAGTCTCCGCGCTCATCGAGGGAGAGACAGACGAGGAAGTGATCCTGACGGCTCACCTCTGCCATCCCCAGCACTCGTGCAACGACAACGCCTCTGGGTCAGCAGCGGCTCTGGAAATAGCCCGCACCCTAAACACCCTGATCCAGCAGGGGAAGCTCCCCCGCCCGAAACGGAGCATTCGCTTCCTGTGGTTGCCGGAGATGACCGGCACGTATGCCTACCTGGCTTCCTTCGAGGACGACATACCCCAGATGATAGCGGGGATCAATCTGGACATGGTGGGCGAGAATCAGGACCTCTGCAAGAGTTCCTTCATCATTGTGCAGCCACCAATGTCCATGCCCAGTTTCGTTCCGGCCCTGATCGAACGCATACAGGAAGACATCATAAGCGGGACGCGCTCGCCCTCGGGGATGGGAGGCTATCCCCTCTTCCGTCACGCGGTAACGCCTTTTTCCGGGGGGAGCGATCATTATATCCTCTCGGATCCGTCAGTCGGCGTCCCCACACCGATGCTCGGTCAGTGGCCCGACAAGTTCTACCACACCTCAGAGGATACGCTGGACAAGGTGGACCCGGCCATGCTAACAGTGACAGGGGACCTGACCGCGACGTATCTCTACTTCCTGGCCAACGCCGGGACGGCAGAGGCCACCTGGCTGGGATATGAGCTGACAGCCCGCTATAGAAGAGATCTCACCAAGGCCATGCAGTCCATCATTACGGAAGCCATGGTCACCGAAACCGGCTCGAAGCTGTTCGAGCTGAACAAACACGCCCATGCCCGGGCCGGCTTCATGAGCCACCATGCCCAGCAAGCAGTGGCTTCCCTGGCACGCCTTTCTCAGGACATGGGCAGTTTTGTGACTGGCCTGCAACAACGAATAGAGGACTTCACCACCGAGGAAGTAGAACTCACGTCCGAGGCGATTCGCCGGAGAGGCGAAGCCTTGGGGATCACGGCTCTGGAAAAGCCCTCAGACAGAGAGGATGACGCCTGGGAGACTCGCGCCCGGCACCTCATTCCCCGTCGCGTTTATCGCGGGCCGGTCGACCCTGGACGGCTCATCAACCGCCTGTCACAGGAGAAGCAAGACGACTGGCACCACCTTCTCAAGGAGCACGATAAAGCGCCCCGAGTTCTGTCCATCGTCGCCCTCTTCTGGACCGATGGCCAGAGGACGCTTTCGCAAATCGCCGAGTTGGTCGAACTTGAGACTGGCCATAGAGACACGGAACTCCTCGTACGCTACTTCGAATTCTTAGCACAAGTGAAGTTGATAGAACTGAATTTGGTGGAGTGAACAAATGTATCTGAACTCATACCGAAGTCGCCGCAAACGTCGCTGGCCATGGGTGCTCCTCTTGCTCCTGCTAGCCATGGGCGCGGTATATGCGTATGAGAACCGCGCCTCACTGCTGCAACTGGTGGCGGAACCTCTGGGCGTGGTGGGGAAACCCCTTCCCACCCCATCGCCCACAGCCATCGGCGCAGAGGAGCACATACGGCGAGGGGAGCAAGCTTTCGCGGAGGGGAATATAAGCGAAGCCATCCAGGAGTACTCGAGGGCAGTGGACATGGACCCCAAAAATGCCGCTGCTCACGCGCAACTGGGGTGGCTTCTGGCCTTGCGGTATCGCCACACAGAGGCTCTCCAGGCAGCACAGCGCGCCGTGGAACTGGATGCAGAGAACGCAAACTATCAAGCCAGCCTGGGGATGGTTCTGGACTGGAGCGGGCGACCCGCTGAAGCCGTCATCGCCTGCCTGCGCGCTCAGGAGTTGGATCCCGGTTATGCCAGAGGATACGCTTACCTGGCAGAGGCCTACGCGGACCAGGGCCAGGTCGTGAGAGCGGAAGCCCTGGCCCTCAAAGCCGTCGAAATGGACCCCAACGACGTCTTTGCATACCGCATACTGGGCTACGTCTGGGAAAGCATGGGTCTCTACGAAGACGCCACCACCGCGTACAGACAAGCCATTGAACTGAACGATCGATTGAGCCTTCTTTATATCTCCCTGGGCCGCAATCTGCTGACTTTGGGAGACATGGAGGGAGCCCTCCTGCAATTCGACAAGGCAACGCAAGTAGATCCCCAAAACCCCCGGGGGCACGACCAGTTGGGATGGACCTATTTCATAGCGCAAGACTATGGCACGGCCGAGATGGAACTCAAGCGAGCGATTAACGCAGATCCGTCTTATGCCCCTGCCTACGGGCACCTGGGGGTCACCCTTTACGTCCAGCGTAACTACGAAGACGCCATCCCCATGCTCGAGAAGGCCGTCGAGCTGGGGTCCACGTCCGTAGAGTACCGCTACGAGATCGGTCTTTCCTACTACTACCTGGGAGATTGCGAGCAGGCGATTGTCTGGTTTGAGCAAACTCTGGTATTGGACCCTAACAATGAGATCGCCCACCAGGGACTGCGCGACTGCGAGAGCTCCCCTTAGCTTGAATGACTCCACTGAAAAAAGGTCATCTCACCGCAGAGCACGCAGAGTCCGCAGAGTTTTTATGATGTTTTACTAGATTTTCTCTGCGTTCTCGGCGATGAAGGAGTACTTTTTTTCAGACGAGTCTTGAATACTATTCACATCTAGCGCACGGAGGATTGCATGGCGAAGAGATCCAAGTCACAACGAAGTCAAATATTGCTCTATTCCATTGCCTCTCTGGTGGCGTTGAGCATGGTATGCAGCCTAGTTTCCTCGCTGGTGCCTCAGCGAATGCCTACTCCGACACCCATTTCGGTGCCGACAGCCACACTGCTGCCGCCCACAAGGGGCTAAACTACATCTCTCCGACAGACTGCTAGGACCGATATGTCCGCCCGAAGACCAGAGTGCTTGCTCTACGTATGGATGCTAACGCTTCTCTCGCTTCTCTCGCAGTCGTGCCTTCTTGCCTATGCGATCGCGTAAGAAGTAGAGGCGGGCGCGCCGCACGTGAGAGTGTCGCAGGACCTCCACCTTCTCAACCCTGGGGGAGTGCAGCATGAAAGTGCGTTCGACGCCTACGCCATGGGCCGCGATGCGACGTACCGTGAAGGTCGCACTCACTCCTCCGCGGCGCACTCGCAATACCACGCCCTGGAAGACCTGGGTTCGCTCGCGGGTTCCTTCGACGATCCGATTGTGCACTCGTACGGTATCCCCGGCCCGCAAAGTGGGAATATTGGGATTCGGTTCCGGTCGCTCAAAAGAGCGCATTATTTCACTCATGATCTAGTCACCTTTCATCGATTGTCACGAAGATGGATTGTACCATGAAGCTGCTCTACTGGCAAATCTGGTCTACTCCTCCACCCTGATGACCTCAGTCTCAATGTTCTCTCCCTCTACGGTGACACGGACGTAGTGATAGTAAGCCTCGCGGTTCTCCTCGGGATAGAGCGGAGCGCCGGCTCCTCCGGTGATGATGTAGGTCACTCCGTCCCGTTCCTCCATGTCGTAGCTGTGGATATGGCCGGAGAAGACGTACTTGACGTCACGCTCAGTCATCAAGGCCATGAACTCCTCGTTCCCGGAGCGCATGACGTGAGTGGTTCCAGCGGGGTCGAAAGGAGGATAGTGGAGGCACACGATTTTCACGGGCTTCTCTGTGGCCGAGAGATCTCCGTCGAGCCAGGCTAGCTCGGAGGAGCTCATTTCTCCCAGAGTGGTGTTAGCTACCGCGAAGTGAATCTCCCCGTACTCAAAGGAGTAGTGCTTATCTGGGGCCCCGCTGTACTGCAGATACTCGGTCAAAAGACCATTCGGCGAGTCGTGATTGCCAGGGGCGGGGAAGAATGGCAGAGGGAAGTCTTTCATGAGTTCCTGGAAGTCCTTGAATTTATGCGCATAGCCGCTGCTCACCAGATCACCAGTATTGATTAGAAAGGCGCATCCGTCACGCACTACCATGTCCAGGATTTTCAGGTAAATCGCGTCTCCCTCCCGATTATCGCCACAGACGGCGAAAGTGAAACTGGTCTC
>Ga0255396_1049_pt1 | contig 12087 bp, 11 predicted proteins | sample ANMaggSeSYBR01J8_FD_182120 | JGI IMG/M metagenome (GOLD analysis project Ga0255396, IMG submission 182120) | Sediment cell enrichment communities from methane seep in Santa Monica Basin, California, United Staets - ANME aggregate JGI... | ecosystem: Environmental > Aquatic > Marine > Cold seeps >... | reverse complement strand
CTACTCTGGGGCAGAGGAGTTGACATAAGCGAACCACACAGAGGCCAAGAGGCGACGTAGGGCTGGAGTTGCTCACCGAACGCGAGCGTGATGCAATAGTGATTAGTTATGCATAGAAGGCCAGTAGAGCAGAGCTACGGGGACACAGAGATAGAGAGGAGCGCAAGTCACCAAGATGAACAAAGACCTTTCGCGCAAAGAGAAGTTGATCAAGAGATTCCGGTATCTCTGGACCTGGGAATTGTTTAATGGTTGCTTCCTACTGGCGGTCGTGTTCTTCTGTGACCATATCCTGCAGCAGCCGGTGCGGTATTTCGCTTACTACAGTGTGGCCATCGTTACACTCCTTTTTTGGCAAGGAGCGGCGTACTGGTTCTTGAAGCTGCGGGCGGTACGTGGTGGCTCCGCTATCAGTTGCAGCTATCTTCAATGGTTTGCACGACTAAAATGGATGAACTTGATCCTGTTCATGATGTTGCCCCTTGTCTTGTGCTTCGAGGTTTGGGAGAGTGGCCATTTTCCTACTGGATTCAATCTCAGGGCGGGTTGCGCGCTATATGCTTTGGCTGTTCTGGAGCAGATCAACTACTACCACTATCAACTGATGTACGATACTCGATCTGACTGGCGCTACCTGATGAAGAACAGAAAACTGAAGAAGTCCATTCTGCGAAGAGAGCTAGAGAATCTATGACAGCCCAAATGCGCTCTTGTGTCGGGCCAGTAGATTTCCCTGCAATCAGCGACTTTCTGTACGATCTATACCAGTCGAACAACCGGGATGGCAACTGGTTCCAGCCGATATGGGAGTATGCGTACACGCATCCATGGTTTGATGAGGAGGCCGTGCCACGGATTGGGATATGGGAAGAAGCGGGGGCAATGGTGGCCGTGACCCTATACGAGCTGCGCCTCGGTGAAGCGTTCTTTCAGATACACCCAGCCTACGTGCATCTGAAACCAGAGATGCTCGCCTATGCCGAGCAGCATCTCACGGGCACAACTGGTCAGGGGAAACGGTACCTCAAAGCATACGTGAATGATTCTGATACTGCGTTCGAACACGTGCTACGGTCACGGGGCTATGAGAAGGAGCCTGCGTCGCACCGGCCAATGTCGCAGTTTGTGATCCCGGATCCCTTTTCCCCCATCTGCCTACCTGACGGGTTTCGGCTCAAGAGCCTGGCCGATGATAATGACCTTGCCAAGATAGATCGCGTGCTCTGGCGTGGGTTCAACCATCCCGGAGAGCCACCCGCCGACGGCCCCAAAGACCGAAAGAAGATGCAGTCCGGGCCACATTTTCGCAAGGACCTTGCGATTGTGGTTGAGGCCCACAACGGTGCCTTCGTGGCTTTCGGTGGTTTGTGGTTTGACCCGGTCAACAGATTCGGCTATGTGGAACCCGTCGCCACTGACCCTGACTACCGGCGCATGGGGCTCGGCACTGCTGCGGTGCTGGAAGGTATTCGGCGCTGCGGTGAGATTGGAGCAACCGTGGCTTATGTGGGTACCGACATGCCATTCTATCTGGCCATGGGGTTCAAGAAGCTGTTCACGCTGAACTGCTGGATCAGGTGCTTTTCAAGCGATTAGCCACAAGTTGCCGCCCAACCACTGCTGCACCCGACAGCGCTATTCGCGCGCAAATCAGCGTCCAGACGCGCATTGTGTTTTGTCCTATGGTCACGCCGCAGACGCGCGGCGGGTGATGTGCAGCCGTTGAGCGGCTGTAACAAATCATCAGATCACTTGGAGCCAGACCACAATACTGATATCGTTTTTAGTGACAAACATCCGCTAAGGAGATTCTATGGCTAAATTCGCCTCTGAACGAGCCCGGGAATTCTATGCCCAAACTTACGATGTCTCTGTTTCCAACTGGTCTGGGGAGATAGACTTCTATCGGGAATTGGCCGCAGAGGCGAAAGCGGATGGCCAGAGTGTATTGGAGGTTGCGTGTGGCACGGGGCGGGTTGCCATGCATCTCGCGCGAGATGGTGTTGATGTCGTCGGCCTCGATTACTCCTCTTTCATGCTGGATGTCGCGCGCGAGAAGAGCGCCGAAATGAGCAACATTCGCTGGGTGCAGGGCGATATGCGCTCATTCGAACTCGGCGAAGCCTTCGGCTTGGTCATCATTCCCGGCCAGGCGTTTCACAATATGCTAACGGTGGCGGATCAGATCGCGTGCCTCCAATCGATCCAGCGTCATCTTGTCCCTCGTGGTGTCCTCGTCGTGCACCTAGACCACCAGAACGTGAGTTGGCTCGGGGATCTGAGAAGGGACAAGGGAGGGGTTTTTGAGACGGCAGAGCACTTCTCCCATCCGAAGACGGGGCGACAGGTCCACACTTCAAGGGCCTGGTCATACGAGCCCTCGACCCAAACGGCGATTGCCCAGACGGTATGGGAGGAAATTGATACAGACGGGAAGGTCACAGACCGCTGGGAAAGCGGGCCGATCCGGCTTCACTGTGTGTTTCGCTTCGAGATGGAGCATTTGCTGGCTCTGACAGGCTTTGAGGTCGAGGCAGTCCAGGGGGATTTCTTTCAAGCGGAGCTAACGGACGAGTCGAAAGATATGGTATGGGTCGCGAGGAACAGACGGGCAAGCGAGCAAGCAGAGAGCCAGTGATGTTAGCCGTGGCGAACTTTGCCTTTGGTCAGCACGATAGGCTGTCGTTTGGGTTTTTTGCGCGGAGGGCGTCAATGGGGTCGATGTCCTGGTGGAGCACTTGGCGGTAGAGGAAGATGAGGGCGCTGTTTTCCTTCGGTACGGTTTGACTTTCTCTGGATACTGCTTATGATGCGTTCGTCCCGCAACTCCGCACATTCCGCAGAAGGGCCGGGATGGGGCTACTATATCGAAGATTTCAGCAGATGCAACTCAGGAGGTCGGTTAGAAGTATTCTGTCTAAGATGCAAAGATGAGGGAAAAAGACGGATTCCGTACAATCAATAGTTGGCTGGCTTGAGCTAGCTTGAGATTAGCGGTAAGAAGCGGTCCCGGGTTTCGCGCCGCGTTTCTTGCTTGAACAAGGGGAACGATTATGAATATCAACTCGGTGATCTTGGTCTATTTCTCACCTACCCAAACTACAGAAAGAATCGTGAGGTCCATTGCACAGGGGATTCAGGTTGACATAGTCGAGAGGCTTGATTTGACACCACCTGAGGCCAGAGTGCGGGAGTTCGAGAGAATGCTTGACGAACTGATCATCATAGGAGCTCCTGTGTATAGCGGGCGGATTCCTCGCGAGGCGGTGCGCCGATTGCGGCGGCTCAAGGGCAACGGCACCCCAGCGGGTGTCGTCGTTGTGTATGGAAACCGGGCATACGATGATGCCCTTCTAGAGCTACGAGACCTCGTCGCAGAACTGGGATTCAGGCCGGTTGCCGGCGGCGCATTCATCGGCGAGCATTCGTATGACAGGGAAACCACGCCAATCGCCTCTGGGCGTCCAGACGCGCAGGATTTAGAGACAGCGAAGGGATTCGGAGAGTTGATCCGGGAGAAGATGAGAGAGATGCGCACCCTGGATGAGAGGCCCTCCTTGCAGGTGCCAGGGAGTTTCCCATACCAAGAATGGGATCCTCCATCAGACATATCCCCTGTTACTGATGAAAGCCAATGCACACTGTGTGGAACATGCGCGAGGGTCTGTCCGACTGCAGCAATTACTGTGAGAGATACTGTAATGACCGACCAGGATACGTGCGTTTTATGCAGCGCATGCGTCAAGAAGTGTCCAACTGGAGCAAGAGCGTGGGAGAATCCGTCGATGAAGCGGGCCGCACAATGGCTGAGTACGAACTGCCATGAGCGGAAAGAGCCCGAGATTTTTCTGTGATATGGTACTTCCTTACCAGAAACGCAACATTCAGTCGGTTACTTTGTTCTATACCTGTCTGAGCACGGATTGTGATGATTGGTCACCGGCCAATAAGTAGCTGGTGTGTCCTGAAAGCTGTCATCTGCTGACCGGTGAAAGGCCGGTCGTTGCCATGGTCAGGCTAATGGTCAAGCAGACGCTTAACCTATGGAGTATCTGTGATGTCGAATCGAAAGAGGATGGCCATAACCGTGGTCATAGCCATTTCTCTAATTTGCTGTTTAGGGGTTATACTAGTCATAGTCAAAACAAATCTCGTCAGGAGATTGTACAATAATCTCATCCTGGACAACAGAGACCATTTCCTCAGTTGTGAAGAACTTCCCCCGCTGTCTGAAGTAACGATGGTTGTGGAGAGTCACGCAAACGTGATTGAAGAAATCAAGCGAGTGAATCCAGGATTTGTAGTCGTAAGAATTGATTCCACCATCTGTCCTGGGAAAGCAGATATCGTCATAGAATATCCTTCACATCAGAATAGGTTGGCCATAGAAGAGATCATTGATGGCGAGACATTCTTCGATGTTCCATATAGACTGCGAAATTATTAGTGTGAGTAGCAATAGAGGATTGTTTACGATGGTTCTGATAGCTGACAAAGGGGTCAATATCAAGGTACTTTGAAGCTGGATCACCAGGAATTACAAAGGAGAATAAAACATGAATCAAGCTATCGTGCGATACTGTGAGAATTGTGGTCAACCGCTCAACGCCCAGGCGCGCTTTTGCGGGCGCTGCGGAAAGGCGGTGTCACAACAAGCCCCTGCTCCTGCCCCGACCCACTTGCGCCCACCCGCCCCGGCACCACTGTCAAGGCCAGCACCCCAACCGGCCGTGGCACCCCAACCGGCCGTGGCACCCCAACCGGCCGCAGCACCGCACCCGGCTACGGCTCCACAATCAGCAGAAATCATCGTTGCTGTGCTGCCAGTGGGAACTCGACGCTCTGGTTTCCTCGGTTTTCGAGCGGAGGGTTTTGTACTGGTGCTGACCAATATCCGCATCCTGGTTGCTCAGCAAACCTCACAAATGATGAAAGAGAACGCCCGGCAGGCCAAGGAGGCCGCCAAACAAAGCGGCAAAGGATTTTTCGGTCAGTGGGGCGCGATGCTCGGTTCGAACAGCAGCCAGCGCTACCTGCAGATGCATCCCCAGCAAATCCTTAGCGAAACAGCCGGGAATTATACCATCCTCAACAACCAGATCCGCTCGGTGCGGATCAAAGAGGATTTTGATCCTGAAGAAGGCACCAGCGAGGTCAAACTGACTCTCAACACGGGTAGCGGCAAGACTGAACTTACCTACACCCAAAACAGCAAGAAAGAAATCAAGCGAACTTTGCAGCAAACCCTGGGAGGTTTGGTTCGCTGAGGCTGCTTCTTTGGAGGGTGCCTCTTTGGAGGGGGCAACACGAATTCACAGTGCTATTGTGAATATTGCGGCACTGCGTTCGAGCCTGATGCGCACTCCGTTCGCCCGCACAATATAGTGGATTTGCTTGGTTATTCAAATTGGCAGGAGAAACAATGATCAAAAAAGAAGTGACAGAGAATGGCCTAGTGGCGGATTTTTTCACCGACCCATCAATCCAGCCTAGTAAGGCAATCATCATGTTGGGGGGATCAGAAGGAGGAAAATCATGGAGCCGGATAAGGAGACCTATTGCGTTGTTGGTACAGCGAGGGTATTCGTTGCTATCACTCGCATATTTCAAGTCTGAAGGCTTACCAAGCTCACTGGAAGAGATCCCCCTAGAGTACTTTGAAAAAGCATTTGACTGGTTGTCTACTCAAGCAGGGATAGTACCTAACGAGTATGCGATCTTAGGGGGTTCGAAAGGATCTGAAGCAGCACTACTGCTGGGAAGTAGATATCCGCAGGTAAAGGCTGTGATTGCTTTTTCGCCAAGTAGTCTCGTTTGGCAAGGTATCCCTACAAATCGGTTTGAAATTGGGGAAGATGTAAAATCGTCCTGGGCTTGCAATGGGCAAGGTTTGCCATTTCTACCCTACCCATCCTCTATCAAGAAAAGGGATTTGGTATTATTGCGACTCAGAAAAATGCATGAAGACGCCCTCCGGAATACGGCGAGAGTAGCAGATGCTGCGATTCAAGTGGAGAGTATTCAAGGAGCAATACTGCTAATTTCGGGTGAGCGAGATCGTCTTTGGCCAGCCACCCACATGAGCGAGCAGATAATGAACCGTTTGAAAGCTAAGGGATTCGATAACCATTATGAGCACATTGTATTCAGTAGCGGTCACAACGGGATAGTTATGAACAAAGATAGCTGGCGCAAGATTTTCGCTTTCTTGAAAGAGTACTTTGCATAGATCGTGTATTGAGTGCTAACCATGTCGTGATTCTGTTGGGCGGCTATTGTCAGGCAGGAAGTCGGAATCTATGTGTTGATACTTGGAGCTATGATCCAAGAACAAAGACCTGGACCGAGATGAATCCGCTGCCCTCCCCTCCCATAATGTACGGTCACACTCTGGTTTTGATGGTTCAAACTTCAAAACTGTCCTATGGGGTGGTCCTATGTCGACTTATCGAAATGGACAAACTGTATCAGTCGGGTATAGGGATGACATCTGGTACTATGATTATGCAGAGAATGTGTGGCAATCGGTCGCTCTCTTGACTCCCGCGAGATCTTCGGGCACGAGCCTTGCCTTCAGCTCCGGCTTGAACCTTAGATACTTGCCCATTGTACCTCACCTTCATTGGACTCAGTCTACTTGAATTGACGCAGGTGTCCAAATCTAGGGGATCACTACAGCCCGTATCATGATAGTTAGACTTCGCAAAAAAAGGAATTGGAGATCACCAAATTGATGAACCGACTACAGAATCGACAAATAGTCTCAGGATACCTTTTTGCCCTCGGTGCAACGGCCATTTGGTCAGGCAACTATATCATAGCGCGCGGCCTTAGTGATAGCATCCCACCAATCAGTCTTGCTTTCTGGAGATGGGTTGTTGCCGTAGTTGTGTTCTTGCCCTTTGCATTGAAACCGCTTATTGCCGAATGGGATATCCTCAAAGAGAATATTCTTTACCTGTCCGTTACTTCATTGCTGGGAATTACCCTATTCAACACTCTACTCTATTTTGCTGGTCATACGACAAGCGCCATAAATCTTTCACTAATATCTCTCACATTTCCCATATTCATTGTCATTCTATCTCGATTTGTTTCTAGTGAGTCGATAACCATAAACAAGGGAATAGGCATCATATTGGTTGCGGCAGGCGTTGTCTTGCTGATTACCAAAGGAACACCTTCCAGACTCTTAGATATGTCTTTTGCCATAGGTGATTTTTGGATGCTTGTAGCATCTATAACCTTTGCAATTTACAGCATCTTGTTAAAACGCAAACCAAAAGAGTTAAGCATTTCGGCGTTCCAATTAAGCACATTCATTTTAGGGCTCATTTTTCTGTTGCCGTTCTTTGTTTTGGAACACTTATCAGTTCCTCCCGTCGAATTTGGTATAAAGACAGTTTCTTCGATTCTTTACGTGGGTGTTTTTGCCTCGCTTCTAGCCTTCGGTTCATGGAATAAGGCCATCGCGATGGTTGGTCCCTCGAAAGCAGGAATGATCTACTATACATTGCCTCTCTTTAGCGGGCTTTGGGCATATCTATTCTTGAAAGAAGATATTGGCATGATACATGTCTATAGCGTGCTGCTTATTGTCTCAGGGGTTCTTACCGCCAACTATGAATCAAAGAAGGTGTAGCAAGGCAAGTTCAGTCGAACGTCAGAAAGCAGGGCGATGAAGAACGAGGAGCGGAGTTTTCGGCCGCCTTCGTTTTCGCATGACTGGACTTCCATAAGCTCCAATTATTCAATTACAGATTATGTGGCATACACTGAATGGAAGGAGTGCAAGATGAACCTCAGCAAGTACAAGCATATCGTCTCCAGTCTGGTAACCGGTGGGCTGCTCTTGGTCGGACTGTTTCTGCTGCTGAATGGAACACCGCAGATAGTCCGCGCCGACACCGGTGGCCTGTTTGTCACGCCCGGCGGGAGCGGCGATTGCTCCCAGGGCAATCCCTGCGATCTGCAGACCGCGTTGGGTATGGCGAGCGATGGCGATACCATCTACATCGGCGAGGGTGTTTACACCGGCAGTGGTGCGGCTGTTGTCACCATTACCCGCAGCCTCACCCTCTATGGTGGGTGGGACGGCACCACCACCACGCCGCCGGTGCGCGACCCCGACGCCCATCCTACCACAATGGACGGTGAGGGGGCACGCCGTGGGGTGTACGTCAGTGGCGACATAACCGTCGCCCTGGTAGGCTTCACCGTGACTAATGGGGTCGCTCCCATCAAAGGGGCCGGGCTGTACTCCAACAATGCCCACCTGACCCTGCGCGGGATGACTTTCTACAGCAATGTCATCTCCACTACAGTAACGGGCTCTCCCTATGGCGGCGGCGCGATGGTGGAAGGGGGAACGTTGCAGGTGGAGGCTTCCACATTCCGGGCTAACAGTGTCCGGGGGGAAGGATATTCAACAGGTGGTGGACTGGTCATCTCCCACACCCTCACCGCGACGGTAGTAGATAGCCTTTTTCGAGATAACGACGCCTGGGATACCAGCGGGCTATACTTCTGGTCACCCCATGCCGGCGATAACGCGCCTCTCACGGTTCGACGCAGCCGCTTTGTGGGTAACGGTCGTGGGAATAGCCCTGGATTTGCTAGCGGTGGTTATTCTGGAGCGATGAAGATTGTCAACGCAAACGCCCTGGTGGAAGACAACATCGTTGAACAGAACGAGTTCGCCAACGGTACAGGTGCTGTCTCCGTCTTATATTCAGATTTATTCATGGCTCGCAATATCATCTCTGACAATACATCGCTGTCTGGTGCATCCGGTCTCGATCTGTACTACCTTTCCTCACCTTTCACTCTGACCAACAATGTGATCGTGGATAATCAGTCCACGTACTACTGGACAGAGCACGCATGTGTGCACATTATAAGCAGCGATGGGCAGATGTTACACAACACTATCGCCCGGAACGATAACACGTATGGGGTCAGAATCGAGGGTAATGCCACCGTCGCACTGACCAACACTATCCTGGTCAGCCACACTGTGGGTATAACCGTCTCAGAAGCGAGCACGGCCACGCTGGAGGGCACACTATGGGGCAGTGGGGCTTGGAGCAACGGCACGGACTGGGGTGGGGACGGCACCATTGTAACCGGTACGGTCAATATCTGGGGGGATCCAGCTTTCGTGAGCCCCGACAGAGGTGATTACCATATCGGCCCTGGTTCGGCGGCGAGAGACGCTGGCGTGAACGCTGGGGTGACCGGCGACATTGATGGCGACGCCCGCCCGCAGGGGAGCAGCTACGACATCGGCGCTGATGAATATACTCAGAAGTGGGACATTTACCTGCCGTTGGTGGTGAAGAATTACTCCTGATTAGTGGCGATCGACGTTGTATGCGGTTCACCGTGCCCGCCGAAACATGCTCCTTCGTTGTGGCTGGTGGCATCGGGCCGGTGGGCCGTACAACAATGACTGAAGGGCAGCATAACCCCTGCTGGAGCCGACCGGGTTGTCGCCCGCACGGTGCTCCTGATGCCTGGCGTTAGGAGCACCGATTACATCCGAAGATCCAAGTCGCTGCCCGGCTGATAGCCCGCAGGGGTGATTCAGCATTAAGCGCGGACGTGACGGGCTGCGAGGCTTGTTTAACTTGACCGGTAAGAGATCGAGTCGTACAATGTAAGCACATCAGCAGACCCGCATCTTCGCCCAGATTCCCTGAATCCGATCGCGGCAGATCTTATGCTATGGATTCGGCACGATGGAATGTTAGGCCGAAGGGGTTCGGCCTAATCGGTAGTTATGTGGCCTTTGCGCCAACAAGAAACAAAGGAGAAGTACTTTGACAGATAGCGAGGGCTATGTTCCACTTCAGGAAGGCTTGAGATTGTACTATCATGTGGTTGGCGACGGCCCCAGGACAGTGGTGATTCCCGCTGCAACTGGGTTGGCGGCAGACTTGGAGTCGCTTGCACGGGGACGTAGAGTCGTCTTCTATGATCAGCGAGGCCGGGGACAGTCTGATGTAGACCCAGACGAGTCACATATCTGGATTGACTATGAAGTGCACGATCTTGAAGCCATCCGTCATCACTTTGGCCTTGAGAGAATGTCCATCATTGGATGGTCCTATATGGGTGGAATCAGTGCGCTCTATGCCGCGACCTATCCTGCGCGCGTGGACCGGCTTGTTCTTATGTGTGCCATTCCTCCACGAAGTGATGCTCTATACAATGATCCTGAGGCCAGGGCGAAGAGAGAGAATGAACGAATTGACCCGGAGGGCGCCAAACGCCTGAAAGAAATGCGGCAGCAAGGTCTTGACATCAGCGATCCGGAAACATACTGTCGTGAATTCGAAAGCGTATTCACGCCTCGTCAGATGGGTAAACCTGAAGCACTGGCTCGGAGACGCAGCGACCCCTGTGCTTTCGCCAACGAATGGCCGCACAACTTCGCAAAGCACTTTCCCCCGAAGATAACGCAGTGGGACTGGCGGCAACAGGTGATCTCAGCACAAGCACCGGCGCTAGTAATCCACGGAGCGGAGGACCTGATTTCAGTAGACGCGTCGCGAGAATGGGCTGCCACGCTTCCAGAGGCACGGCTCCTTATCATCCCAGGTTCTGGTCATTTTCCACATTTGGAGGCACCGGATCTCTACTTCTCGGCAGTTGACCAATTCCTGAGCGGGGAGTGGCCTGAAGGAGCAGAAGCTATTGATGAGAAGGCCACATAACACCACATGCACCCGACCTGGCTAATCGCGGCCTTTTTCAACTACCCCACGCCTGAGAAGTCACCGCGCCAGCGAGGTTGTTGACGCTAGACCCGCCAGGCGGGTGAGCTCCGGGTTGCTATGCGGCCCAATCTGCGCCGGTATGAAGGTGATGTAGATGATGGTGAGCAAATCAAAACAGGATAGACTTGTCGAGGTTTGGAAACGCGAAGAGCATCAACCTTTCGTTGGGTGGGATTTCTCCTATTTGGATGGTAGGATGTTTGAGGAGAAACCTCCCTGGTCCTATCCCTCGCGGGCTACCACTTTAATGCAGCAGTCATTGTCTGTGCTTGACATGGGTACAGGTGGCGGAGAACGACTGCTGGCGCTGAAGGAGCACTGGCCGAAGAAGGTGGTAGTCACTGAGGATTATCCGCCAAACTTTGAGCTGGCGACAGAGCGTCTCGCACCGTTGGGAGTAAGGGTTGAGGATGTCAAGCTGGCTGAATATGCTCCTATGCCCTTTGCGGACGGCGAGTTCGATCTGGTGTTGAATCGTCATTCTGGCTTCAATGCCAACGAAGTGGCTCGCATTCTTGCTGCAGGTGGCACATTTCTGACGCAACAGGTACACGGACTGTGGGCACAGGACTTGCTGGTGGTGTTTGGAGCCGAGCCGCAATGGCCTGAAGCAACGCTTTCAAACAACGCGCCGAAACTGGATGCGGCAGGATTGAAGGTTGTGGTGACTGACGAATGGTGGGGCAAGCTGGTCTTTACCGATGTGGGTGCCGTCGTGTACTACCTGAAGGCGGTTCCCTGGCTTGTGCCTGGCTTTTCGGTAGACAGACATCTGGACAGACTGTTGGAACTTCAGAGCAGGCTAGAGGGCAGCGAGAAGCTGGTCTTTGAGATTGGGAAGTACTTGATTGAGGCTCGGAAAGGAAGTTGGACTTGCTGAAAGCTAGAGAGATAGTGAGGGCCGTATAAAACCACTCGCTGAACCCGACCGGCTAGGCCCACCAAGTCCTCCCTTCGGTCGGGGCTCGCGGGCTGTCACCAGAGGGTTATCCGCCGCGCCGTTGGGCGGCCAACTAAGGATTTCCATGGAGGAAGGAGAAAAACGAAACATGATTGTCCGAATATGGCATGGATGGACAACCCCTGGCAACGCAGATAGATATGAGGCGCTGCTTAAGGAGGAAATCATCGTCGGTATTCAGAATCGGCACATTCGTGGCTTCAAAAGTATTCAATTACTTCGCCGCGAAGTCGGCGAAGAAGTTGAATTCGTCACGATCATGTTGTTTGATTCGCTGAATTCTGTCCGTGAGTTCGCAGGAGAGGATTACGAAGTAGCCGTTGTCCCGGAGAAGGCGAGAGCAGT
>Ga0255396_1047_pt1 | contig 12145 bp, 4 predicted proteins | sample ANMaggSeSYBR01J8_FD_182120 | JGI IMG/M metagenome (GOLD analysis project Ga0255396, IMG submission 182120) | Sediment cell enrichment communities from methane seep in Santa Monica Basin, California, United Staets - ANME aggregate JGI... | ecosystem: Environmental > Aquatic > Marine > Cold seeps >... | reverse complement strand
CCGTTCCGACAATATAAGGTTCTAGCGTAAAAGAATCGTTACGGTTGAATACTAACGAACCGTTATTGGTGATGCCGGTATAATACGTCGAGCTACCATTTCCAAGTGAACCCGAATCGCCTCCATCACCCACTTGCAGTGTGCTGCCGACGTCTATTGTCGTGCTGCCTGTGTAAGTATTGTCACCCGTAAGCGTCAATATGCCGGCGCCGGTCTTCTTAAGCATCCCACCGCCGCTGGCCATGCCGCCATAAGTTTGGGCGGAAGCGTTGGCGAACACCAAGGTGGTCAAATTGGAAGTGTTGATATTGCCTGCCACGGAACCATCGGTGCTTCCATCGCCCAACTGAAGAGTGCCGCTGTTGATTGTCGTCCCGCCGTTGTGCGTGCTGTCGCCCGTGAGTATCAGCTTATAGCCATCGTGGACTAATTCACCATCACCCGAGATATCATTGTCAACGGTCACCTCGTTATTACGTGAGAACCGCAACGTGGCACCGCTCTCTATAACCACATCGCCCGCGCCCAGCGTGCCGCTGCTGCCATAGCCTGCCCGCAACGTGCCCCCGCTGATCGTCGTTACGCCGCTGTACGTGTTTTCGCCTGTGAGTATCACTGTACCTTCACCAAGTTTCGTGAGACCAATGGACCCACTAATATCATTTCCGTAGGTGAAGGAATCATAGGTGGTTACGCAGATTCCCAGTGCCGAGCCGCTATCGAAAGTAGCATTGGAAAGAAGAGCATCGACGTCTGCCTCGAGCCAATTATCATAATGAATTCCGATATCGACACTAACCGTGCCTCCGTCGTTAACAACCACTTGGCCAGAAGTAGAGTAGCCTGGCAATGCATCAGGTGCTTCGGCTTGTAGAATGCCACCGTTGATCGTTGTACCGCCGCTGTAGGTATTTTCGCCCGTGAGGATCAATGTGCCGGTACCAGTCTTGGTGAGAGTAATATCGCCCAAACCATCCTCAATCGTGCCATCGAATGTGCTTGATTGGTTGTTGTCGCCGACAGTAAACGTGATTGTCCCCGTCGCATTCGAAGTAACCGTACCATTGCCACTCAGACCGTTTACTGTAATGCTGTTAGTATTCAGGTCAAGCATGCCGTCGACGGTAACATTCCCTTTGCCAGAGCCACTGGGCATGGCGCTAACGTTGCCAATCTTCAAGGTGCCGACGTCGATTATCGTATCGCCCGCATACGTGTTGGAGCCGGTGAGAGTCAATGTACCGCTGCCGAACTTTGTCATGCCGACCGAGCCAGCAAGAATGGGAGCGATCGATTGCACGCCGCTGCCGGTTGTGATGTGGCCGCCAGTCCCCGTCAAGGTAATTGTGGGGGTGCCGGTGCCGGAAGCGATTGTATAGCCGTCATCCTGGAACTCAATGCTCCCAACACTCTGCAAGCCATTCACCGTTACTGTGCCGGATTCATCGGGAAATATGACCTTATCGCCGCTGAAATCCGCGTCAATACTACCGCCATCAATACCCCACGTATAACGAGTGCTGGTTGATGTATCGACCCAAGCGTCTTCATCTGTCCAAGTGCCAGTTCCACCAAAAACTCCATTGTCCAGACCATCAGGGTCCCAGGTAAGGGTTAGCCCTACCACGATGTCCTTGCTGGCTACGTCGTCATACGTGCCATCGTTGTCGACCAGATCCACGGTAATCGTATGTGCTTCATGGCCATCGGTGTAGGTGTGTGTCACCTGACGGTTCAGCGCAGCAAGTTGCGCTGCCGTGTATGTGTCGGAATCACCGTTGCCCCAGTTGATGGTATAGTGCGTAACCACGTCGGTTTGACCGGGATCAACTATATCGCCTAGCATTAGCGTATAGAGCAAGCCTTTGTCCGCCGTTTCATTTCCTGTTACCATCAGCGTTGGCGCCACGTTGTTGACCGTCAACTGGCCGTCGCTGGCGGCAAAGGTTGCACCGAAATTTTCAGCCCAGATCACGAAGTCGTCAAAATCAACATCGCCGTCACCATTGAAGTCACCGTCTCGCCAGCCCCAGTCACCGGGTTCGCTATAGGCGGGAGACATCATGTTGTTGTCTGTATCATCAACGACTCCATCGCAGTTAGTGTCGCCGGGGATGGGGGGATGGTAGGACCAAACCTCATTCTCATAATCATCAGTTACCCAGACTTGGATGGCAAAAGTGCCGTTGTCGGCGTAGGTGTGCGTGGCGGTCCAGGTTGTGTCGCTGGTCTGCGTTATCCCGTTGCCCCAGTCCAGAGGATAGGTCCCGGGGCTGGGAGCCGTCACGATAATTGGGCCACTGCCCCAGTCGATTGTCAGTTCGGTGATCGGGTCGGTGGCGGGGTTGATCAGTTCGATGCCCAACGTGTATTGGCTGCCTTCGTCAACTTCCCAGCCGCCATCGAGCACGAGCGTGGGCACCACGATCACCTCGACGTCAAACGTCGTTGTGTGAAAGTAGGAATCAGGCATTGCAAAATCGAGTCGAGAGAGGGTATGCTGGTAAACATGGACGGGGACCTCCTTGTCCCTTGCGCGTCTTGTTGACGTATGTAAACACGCAAAGTCTACAAGGAACCCCGTCCTCTTTTGAATATCAAAAACCATCAAAATTTCTGCGAAAGTTCAGATAAAGGTCACGGGCATAATAGAACTGGCCAACCCCGTAACCAATTCTGGCACGCTACTAGTCGTGGAAGACGGCGCTATTAACGTCAATGATGGAGAAACCATCCTTCATGGAACTGCCGTTCCTGTTTCAGGCTCGGGAATTATGATCTCTTGGGCCGGCCTTCCAGGCGGTACGGGGACGGAATATACATACGAAGCGTCGACCGGCGGCAACACAATAAGTGGTACTATAGAAGCTGCCAACTCGTCGTTGATGATATCCGGTTTGCGCCCCGACACGAACTACAACCTGAAAGTTAAAGCAACCCACCTTAATGGCAGCATAGAAATCTATGATGGCGGAACCATTACAACTGGCAATGTGCAGGATGAAGCTGGATTTTACCGGATCACATCCATTACCTGTGATGGGTTTGGTGACTCGTTGGTTCCCGTACCCGGCTCAGATTCTTCTTCAGAATCTGCCATGATGTCACCGGAAGACGCAGAAACGCTTGGCGCGATGGAGTCCTGGGTATTTCGCTTCTCGGACGAAATCCCGGCAGACCCGAATTATTCGGATGGCAAATTTAACTTAGATAATTCTTGGACTTACGCCAGTTCACCGCAAGAAGCGGTTTTACAGTCGTTCCGAGGTTTAGTCAACGATGGATCCTCGCCGACAATCGATGCATCCGGCGACATCAAACTTTGGCGTATTATTTATTCGGGCCATTATGATTTTTACAGTTTTGACCAAAATGCAATGCCTCCAATGGGAGGATACAGTGGTGGCTCTCCACCTCCTAACCGGGCGGAATGGTCTAATACATGCAACACCGATGGTTGGGGACCTACGGGTGGGTGCGGTAGTTTATGTTGTCCCCCAGGTGGATCAGGTGGACCGGGTGGACCAGGTTCAGGTGGGCCGGGACCAAATGGGGGCGGCCCGTCATATGGCGGACCAAGCGGGAGTAGTGGCGCTAGTTCAATGGGCATGGGGGCCATCAACAGCACTGGCGGCGCCTCCGCTTGCGGTGGTTCTTCTGCCGCTACCGCTGGGCTGACCTACAACAGCCGCGAATGCGATCTTGATACCGGTTTTGGGCCGGGTTGGAGTGACGTGGACGAACTGCCCACACTGTTGATTGCCCGCAATACCGTGGCTGCCCGTTTTGGGGCGGAAAACCTCATCTGGTTCGATGACCAGAACGACGGCACATACCAGGCCCGTTACTCTTCCAAACAAACCTTGGTCCATGACACGGGAAACCACCTTTTCATTCTCACCCAGCCTGATGGCACGATTTACGAATATTTCGATGCCGACCAAACTGCCCATACGCCAGGCAGTTTTTATCGATCGGTGGCGCCCAGCGGTGACACGATCGTGGTGACCGGCTGGACCGGAGCGGCCGGTAGTGACAAGATCGCCGAGGTTCAGGACAGGACTTCGCCCACCGGTTCGGCGTATCAGAAGCGGGTATTTACTTACGAAGCAATTGAAGTCGATGAAGGTATCTATGAAGATCGTGTTGAAACGATAACGCTTTATGAGGATAATGTCGAAGTTCGCAAGATAACCTACGGCTACTACGAATACGGCGATGGCGACTCTAATGGGTTGCCCCTTGATCTGAAAACCATCCTCACCGAGCAATGGGATGCCAGTACTTCCTCATGGGCGGACGGCGACACCAACTATTTCCGCTACTACACCGAGGACGATGCCGAAAACGGCGCCATCGAGCACGGCTTGAAGCGGGTGCTGCTTGCCAGCGCTTATGCCGCGGCAGAGGCATTTGCCACGACACAGTCGACAACGGTTGAGGGGCTTACCGAGGAGCAGATCGACAACTACACATGCTTCAAATACGAATACGACGCCGACGGCCGTGTCACCAAGCGGGTCGTCTTCGGCGAAAGCAGTGGAACTACCCACGCCAACACCATGAGCACCAACGGCCGCGGCTACAACACGTGGAGCCGCAAGGCGGTCGAAACACAACTCGACGGCGTCACCGAAACCATTTACACCAACTTCCTCGGCGAGACCTTGCTTAGCGATCTATACGATCCCGACGCGGATGTCCACACGCTCAAGTTCAACCGCTTCGACGACGCCGGGCGGCTGGTGCTTTCGGTCGATACGTCGGGATTTGAACTTTCCGGCGGCAATTACTACGACGAATTGCTGCCCGACCTGATTGGCTACAACAGCGGCGGCTCGGACTATCTGAGTGATACCGAAGGCCTCTTTAACCAGATTTCCTACTACACCAACTCCGGCGGCGGCGCGGCCGAGGGCTACATCCATCAGACGGCCGTCGCCGAGGGCGAGGACATGTCCCGGCTGGCGTTTGGGACAACGGGTGGACCCATCGTGCTGGTTAGTTGCGAGTACGATTCGCAAACAGTTGGCGACGAAACAATCTACGTTATCGACAAGCTGACCACCTACGCGGGCGAGGACGAAACCGGCGCGGCGACCACCGAAATCGCCTACACATGGTACAACGAGTCCTTCCAGTTCCAGCAGGTAACCACCACGCTGCCGGCCGTCACCGTCGCGCAAAACGGCTCGGGCACCGGCGCCACCACCAAGCAGTGGTATGACGACCACGGCAAGCTCACTTGGTCGATGGACGAACTGGGACGGGTTGCGTATAGCGAATACGACTCGCTCACCGGACGGCTGACCTGCATAATTGAGGATGTCGACAGCGACCTGTCTTCCGGCCTGACTCCGCCCAGCGGCTACGAAGGCAACAGCGACGGGCTGCATCTGACGAGCGACTATGAGTACGACGCCTTCGACCGCCTCACGCAGACCCTTGGCCCCGAGCACACCGCCGACGTCTCCGACACGCCCACCAACGTCCGCACGGCCACCTGGACATTCTACAACGATGCCGACCACGAGACGCGTTCCGCGCAAGGCTATCTCAACGTGGGCACCAGTGCCGAGGTAATCGTCGGTCCCGTGTCGATCACCATAACCGACCTCGATGGCCGCACCACCGAGCAGATCCAAGCGGAATACACCGGCTCGGTGGCCGGCTTGGCCGCGGCCACAATCGACCAGGAGGACTACACCGCCTGGACCGCCTACAAATACCAAAAAACACGGTTGGTAGGCACGGCAGTCTACGACGACATTCCAGCCAGCACATCCGACCCGGATGTCGATGGCTTCATCGGCACCGACGGCGTCAACTACGAACAGACCTCATACGGCTACGAGAACTACGAGGACTACGGTGAATCTGACCGCATGGGCCGCCAGAACTGCACGGTCGCGCCCGATGGCACAATCACCCGCGTCGTACCTGACGCCCTGGGCAACGTCGTAGAAACCTGGGTGGGCACGGACGCCACCGACGCCACCGACGACGACCCCACCGGCGGCAGCGCGGCCGGTAACGACATGGTCATCTTAGCCGCCTATGACTATGACGCCGATGGCAGCTTGACCGAATCGCGGTCCTACTTCGACGACGGCGTCAACGACTACTACGCCACTGCCTACCAATACGACTGGCGGGAACGTCTCACGGACATATTGAGCCCGGCCGACGTGGTCACCCATTACGACTACGACAACCTGGGCCGCGCGACTTGGACCAAGACCTACGCCAGCGCCGATTTCACCCTCTCGGCCTCTGAACTCCGCGCCCAGACGGAAAACCTCTACGACGTTTTGGGCCGCGTCTACGAGACGCACGTCTACGAGGTCGATCCCGACGATGGCACGGTGGGCGCTTATCTAACCAGCGAAATCTGGTACGACGCCCGGGGTTCCGTGGAGCAAACCACCGATCCGCTGGGTGAGGCAACGACCTATGACTACGACGGCCTGGGCCGCCAGGTGAAGGTGACTCAGCCCGACCCGGACGGCGGCGGCGCGGGGCTTGCCCCTTGGACGGTTTATGCCTACGACGACGCGGACAACTTGACCAGCACCACCGACCGGCTCAGCCATAGCACTAGCTATACTTACGACGCCATCGGCCGGACCGTCGCCCAGACGGACGCTAACAGCGACACCACCGAGTACGCTTACGACGCGGCGGGACACATGGCTTCGCTCACCGATGCGGAGGGCAACGCCACCGCTTGGCTCTACGACGACCTGGGCCGGGTGCTCCAGGAGACCAACGAGCTAAGCTACACCCACTACTTCCAGTACGATGCGGGCGGCAATCTTGAAGAAGAGACCGACCGCAACGGACGTGTGACCGAGTACGTTTATGATTTCCTCGGCCGCGTGACCGACGAGCTCTGGAAGGACGGGCAAACGACCGTCCGCCAGTGTACCTACAGCTATGACCTCTTAGGTAAATTGCTTACGGCCTCCGACCCCGACGCCGGCTACGTCTACACCTACGACGCCGCCGGACGCCTGGACGAGGAGACGCAGACGCTCGACGGTCTCACGCCCACGGTCGTCTTCACGTACGGCTACGACGACGTCAGCCGGCTTGAGCAGGTTGCCACGACAATCGGCGGCACGGCCGACGCCGTGACCGACTACGTCTACGACAATCTCGGCCGCCTGGCGTCCATCCGGCAGCAGGACGACGGCGGCAACGACGTGGCGGAAAAACGCGTCGATTACACATACGACGACGCCGGGCAGTGGGCCGCCATCAGCCGCTACGCCGACCTGGCCGCCACCGACCTGGTGGCCACCGGCACCTACGGCTACGACCTCACCGGGCGGCTCACCGATCTCACCTACGCCAAGACCGGCGCCACGCTGCCCGACTACGACTGGGTCTTCGACGCGGCCAACCGTATCACGCAGTACGATAACTCCATCGACGGCACCGTCGATTACACCAACGACGATGCCGGGCAGTTGACCGGGGCCGATTACGATTACCAGACGGACGAGGCCTACACCTACGACGACAACGGCAACCGCATAACCGCCAACGGCGATACCTACGCGACCGGCGACAACAACCAATTGACCTCCGACGACACGTACGCTTACGATTATGACGAAGAGGGCAACCGTACGCTTCGCTACGTCGATACCGACACCAGCGGCACGCTCAACTCGGGCGACACGGATATCACGGAGTACGAGTGGGACTACCGCAACCGGCTCGTGGAAGTCGAGCACTTCACCACTTACGCCAACTACGACTCCAATACGTCCGACCAGATCGTCACATATGCCTACGACTACCAGAACCGCCTCGTCCGCAAGGTTCTGGACGACGATGGCGACGGCACCACTGACTCGTCCACCGTCTTCGTTCACGACGGCGGCCAGATCGCCCTGCAATTCGACAAGACGGGCACGGGCGACGTGGCGGCCGGGGACTTGTCGCACCGCTACCTCTGGGGGCAGGCGGTCGACCAAATCCTCGCCGACGAAACGGTCGACGACGGCGGTGCGGAAGATGTGTTGTGGGCGCTCACCGACCACCTAAACACCGTCCGTGACTTGGCAAGCTACAATGCTGGTACAGATGAAACAACCATTGCCAATCATAGGGTTTATGACGCCTTCGGGAACCTAAAATCTGAGACAAATTCAGCGGTGGATTGCGTTTTCAGCTATACAGGGCGATTGTTTGATGAAGATACTGGCTTGCAAAACAACCTCCACCGCTGGTATGATGCAAAAGTAGGCCGCTGGCTGAGTGAAGACCCGATTGGATTTGAGACGGGAGACTCCAATATTTACCGCTATGTTGCTAATATGCCGGTTCTGCTAACTGATCCGTCAGGTTTAAGAGCAGCGGGCGAAGGAGGTTTCGATGATATTCAATGCAAAATGGAAAGCGACCATCGAAACAGGCTAAGTATGAAAGCGTTGACTGATTGCGTAACAGGTACTCTGTGGTTTGGAGGGGCGGCTGCAGTAACTTGTACTGTAGTTGGCATACTGGGAACGCCAGCAGCAGGAGTTATCTGTGCTGCAGGAGGGGTTGTTATTGAGCTTGCATTGGCCTCACCTTGCTGGAGGGCATTTGAGGAAGCCAAGGACATGGAGGCAGAACTTGTCGCTCTATGTGCAAGACGAAACTGTTAAAAGAACGTAAGCGTCCGGCGAAGCGCATTACCAGATGGTGGAAGAGAAAACCGATCGAGGAGGGGTTATGCAGCGTTGTTTGACGGTTGGGCGGGGATGGAGGTCGGTGTGGGGGCTTGTTCCTGGCGCCAGGCGTCGGGGAGCAGGCGTTCTAGTTCGCCGGGGTTGAGGTCGGCGAGGCGGGGGAGGATGTCGGCCAGGTATTGCCAGACGTCGAGGTCGTGGCGGCGGGCGCTGGCGATGATTGAGTAGATGACAGCGGCCGCGCGGCCGCCTCGGGGGCTGCCGAAAAATAGCCAATTTTTTCGACCCGTGGCGATGGCTTTCATTTCGCGTTCTACGGCGTTGTTGTCGATGGGGAGTCGGCCATCGTCGACGAATCGACAGAGATCCGGCCATTGGTTCAGAGCGTAGCCGATGGCTTTGCCGATTTTCGATTGCGGCAGGGCATCCTTCTGTTGTTGTTCGAGGAACAGACGCAAGCGGAGCAGGATCACGCTTGACTTGCGGCGACGGATCGCGCGACGCGCGGCGTCGTCGAGCGAGCGGCACTCGGCTTCGATTTTGTACAGCTTGCCGATCAGTGCCACGGCCTGAGCCGCGACCACGGGCGACGTGGCCAGCGCTTCGTCGAACTTGCGACGGGCGTGGGCCATGCAACCGGCGTGCGTAAGGTTCGGCAACACGCGATAGGCCGAGTATCCGTCGGTCAGCAAGGTGCCGTCAAAACCTTCGAGAAACGTCTGCGGCGCGGTATGCGCGCGTGTCAGCGCGAAGTCGAAGACAGTGTATGGTGCATCGCCGTCGTCGAAACCGAAATATTGCCAAAGGTAAGTCGTTTTGGTCGGGCTGCCCGGCCTTTCGCGGTCGACCATCTGGGCCGTCGTTTCGTCGGCCGCCAAATGGTCAAGCACTATCAATTTCTGCCGCATCAATTCCCAAAGCGGGTCGAGCAGCTCCGCCGTCCGACGGGTCCAGTCCCAAAGCGTTTGTTTCGAAAGGTTGATGCCCGCGTCCTTGAGCGTCTTCGTCGCCTGGCGATAGTGCGGCAGGTGGTAGAGGAACTTGCCGATCACGATGCAACACAGCAACTCGACGCCGGGCATGCCGCGATCGAGCGGACGCATCGGCAATTCCGGACGAACGATCTTCGCCGCGTCGTCGTCGCACTCGCAAGGCAACGGGCCGCGGATGACGATCTCGGTTACGTCGGCAATCACCTTCGCCGGAACATAGTTCAACCGCTCGGACTTCTCGATGCGAATGATCGGACGTTCTTTGCCGCATGTTTCACAATTCGGATCGTCGATGTCGATTCGCTCGACGACGCGACGCTCGATGTGCGCCGGCAGCTTCGAACGGCCGTGGCCGCCCTTGCGTTTCTTGTCTTTTTTCGGTGTTTCAAGTGTTTCGTCGGCCTCGCCGCCGTTTTTATCGTCACTTTCGCCGTCGCAAGATTCTGCTTCCGCGGCCAACGCCTCGAGCAGTTCCGGCAACAGCAGCATCTGCTCGGGGTGATACTTCGACTTCTCGCTCTTGCGGCCGTAGATGCGGTCGAGCAGCGAGCGGATCGTTTCCTCTTGCCGCTTGCCGTTTCGAACTTCATCACGATACAACTTCAACAACGCATCGACGATATCGAACGCCTCCGGGCTATCGAGGATGGTCTTTGTATCGACCGAATCGAGTTTGTAACACTGTGCCGGTGTCATGCTTTCTTGCGTCCTTGCTCGTCGCCCCAAGCTTGCGAACATCTTATCGGCAAACGACACATAGAGCAATGACACATACGCAAAAATGATCCGTTTTTCTAGAAAAGTTCGGCGTTGTTTTCGACGTTGTTTTTCGGCGATGTCTTTTGTTGCCGCTTAACGTCGATAACGTTTTCGCTTGCGCGTGTTAGTGAAGTCGATGCCTTCGAGCAACATCGCCAGCTTCGCGGCCGTCAACTCGATGCGCCCCTCGGCCGTTGGTGCCGGAATCCGAAATGTCCCACGCTCGGTGCGCTTGTACCAAATCGCATAGCCATCCGTGTCCCAGTAGATAATCTTCAGCAACGTGCGGCGTCGGTTCGAGAAAACGAACAGATCGCCCGACAACGGACTGGCTCCCCACTCGTGCTCAACGATCGCCGACAATCCGTTGAACCCCTTGCGCATGTCGGTCGGCACGGTGCTGATGAATATCCGCACGCCGGAGCGAACGCTCAACATCGTGCCTGCTCCAAAACGGACAGCACCATGTCGAGTTGCTCACGCGTGGAATGCGACGGGACACGAACAGTCGTTCCGCCGCCCAGCACGATTTCGATCGATGCCGCTGCCCCGACCGTTGAAGCATCCAGTGCCTCATCCACAAAAACAACCGGTGCCAGAACCGGCGACGCCTGCTTGCTCCCAGCCTCGCGATCCCGCAGCCCAATTTCTCGCCGCCAATAATAGAACGAAGTCTCATGCAACCGCCGGCTACGACAAAACGCCCGAACGGACTCCCCGCCCCGTCGCTGCTCGTCAATAATCCTCCGCCATTTACGCTCCTTGCCCCCATCCCGCCGCGTCCGCACACCCACCTTGCCCGTGCCTTTCGACTTCGACATCCGATTTCCTCCCAGGGTTGAATTTAACTACAACCCCAGGATACCAGCCCCGTCAAGAATGCGCTTCGCCGGACGGTTACAAAAGAACCACTACACTCCTTGATAGTGTGCGGTTCCGAATTATTTTTATTATTTTCTGAAATTACGCAAAAGTGAGTAACCTTTTTACTTTCGTTTGGGAGCCGCACAAAAACGCAAGTCATGGGGCATCTCGCCGATTCACATCCATTATGCAGTAGTGCACTAATGATAAATATTTGCAGTAAAATTGATGCAAATAAAAAGGAACCATTATTTGCACATAAAAAGTGTATAGCATGTTTAACGATACTGAATTTTTTTCACTAAAATCCTTTTTACTTATAAACGGCGTTGCTTATTGGCCTAACCAGTTAAATATATACTGGGGGGTTGCCTCTATACTTGTTCTGTAAGCGTCCGGCGAAGCGCATTACCGAACGGTCGAAGAAAAAACCGGGCGGGGAATGGTTATGCGGCGTTGCTTGACGACTGGATACTGGTGGGGACCGGTGCGGGGGCTTGTTCTTGCTGCCAGGTGTTGGGAAGCAGGTGGGGTAGCTCGCCGGGGTTGAGGTCGGCCAGGCGGGGGAGGATGTCGGCCAGGTATTGCCAGACGTCGAGGTTGTGGCGGCGGGCACTGGCGATGATTGAGTAGATGACAGCGGCCGCGCGGCCGCCGCGGGGGCTGCCGAAGAACATCCAGTTTTTTCTGCCCGTGGCGATGGCTTTCATTTCGCGTTCGACGGCGTTGTTATCGATGGGCAAGTGGCCGTCGTCGACGAAGCGGCAGAGCTGGGGCCATTGGTTCAGGGCGTAGCCGACGGCTTTGCCGATTTTCGATTGCGGCAAAACGTCTTGCTGTTCGAGG
>Ga0255396_1046_pt1 | contig 12165 bp, 12 predicted proteins | sample ANMaggSeSYBR01J8_FD_182120 | JGI IMG/M metagenome (GOLD analysis project Ga0255396, IMG submission 182120) | Sediment cell enrichment communities from methane seep in Santa Monica Basin, California, United Staets - ANME aggregate JGI... | ecosystem: Environmental > Aquatic > Marine > Cold seeps >... | reverse complement strand
GCAGATAATTGATTCTTAACTATCTCTAAACCGTCAGCGCAGGTCATTAACGAGATGTAACGCGGGCCATTCCGGTGACACCTTGAGATCGCCACAGGGATGTCACCAATCGCAGCCAGATAGAGAAACCATTACGGCTTTGACAGAGGTGAGAGATACCCGGAAGCCGCTTCATGCATTATCCCTTCACGTGCTAGAAGCGGACTGAGGTATCTCCGAGGAAAACGAATGACGGTCAATCGCTCGAGATACTACATCCGCGGGCAATCTACCAGTCTCCCCCGCTACATACTAGAACAGACACTGTTTGCTCTGCTGGGCTGGATTCCCGGGATCCTGGGCATAGCCCTACGGGCAGTGTGCTATCGTATTTAGACAACTAGCTAGGCGCGTTGCATCAAATTGGAGCCAAACCGAGGAATCGGGCGACAGGACAGAATTATACAGCGAACGGAGGTGCCTGTCCACTACCGAGACGGAGTGAAGAGGACCCATGGAGGGAGTATGAGCCATACAGAGGCTAATTAGCTTGGGGATCAGTGACAGGTCATGTTTGGTAGTTTGGAGGAAGTGGCGTATCGAGAGGAGGTGAAGGTGCTACGGTCTTCTGAATGAAGATCACCCCGCCCAGGCTGACGAGCACATCACCTATGCTAAAGATGTTGGTTAGCGGCCAGGACTTAGGGAGAGCGAAGACATCGCAGAGAAAACGGAGGTGCGAGTTCTCATCCATCAGAATGGAGTTATTTGATTGCCAGAATGGGGCAACGTCCCCGACTGGTAGGAATCCGGCTGTCTGCAGTGCCCATAGAGAGGCCGGCATTCGCCCACCGTTGACCCAGATGGTCAGCGTATTCAGGAACAATCCCATGCCCAGAAAAGCCATGCCGGGCACGGAGCGGTTCAAGCCAACTACTAGCAGCAGCAAGACCATGGATAGTGCATAGACGTGCGGTGTCCAGGCAGTGCAGGCGGGGATGCTCTCCCACCAGGATGAGAATATCAGCACTTGGACTAAGAGTCCCGTCAAAATAAGCCACGAGTGTCTGAAATGTACTTCTGCCAGGGCCAGCAGGTTTCCCCCGCGCAACATGGCGACGAGGATGGAGAGGAGCATAGGAACCAGGAGAATCATCCACTATCCTTTTATTGAAAAGTTGTCAGGAGCAAGATTTCGGAAGTATCGCTCTTGTCTGAACTGTGCCGATATCACTCGGCTCTATTCAGGTTCGGAATGACCGTAAAGTTGTTGAAGACTTCCAGAATATGGCGGCAGGCTTTGCTCACCCTCTCCTCCATTCGGAGCTGTGGCATCAAGATCGTTGCCATTGCGATCAGGAATCAGGTCCTGCTCCCGCAGGATATCCACGAAGGTATCTACGATGTGAGGTGAGAACTGACTCCCCCGTCTGGAGATTAATACGGCAACTGCTTCTGGTACGCTCATGGCAGAGCGATAGACCCGGTCCGCCGTCATGGCCTCGAAGGCATCGGCAACGGCGATGATCTGACTCCCCACGGGGATGGTCTGACCCTGCAGTCCGTCGGGGTATCCGCTGCCGTCCCAGGCTTCATGATGGCGGAGGATCAGGTCGCAGCCCTCGCTAAAGAGATGAAACCCTGATACCATTGAAGCCCCTATTGCCGGATGTCGGCGGAACTCCTTTCGTTCCTCGGGGCTGAAAGCCCCGGGTTTGTAGAGCAAGATGTTACTCATGCCGATCTTGCCAAGGTCATGCAGACGAGCAGAGAAAGCAATGAGATCCACTCTGTCTTCCCTTAGCCGCATGCGTTGTGCGATCTGTCGTGAGAAATCGGAGACGCGTTGTGAGTGTCGGTAGGTACTGGGGTCTCGCAAGTCGATGATATCCGCCAGGCCAATCAGGGCCTCCTGCGTCTGTCGTTGGAGATCGGCGCTGACCCGGAAGGATTCTCGTACCACAGCCAGGGGCAAAACGAGCAAGATAATGGCTAGGGGAGAGGAGTCCCAGAGAAGTGCTAGGATGCCGCCTATGGGTACGACGGTGAGATTATGCCAGGAGATGTCCCGGAAGTTGACTCGCCAGATGTGCCATACGCTGACCTGGCTGGTGAGTGCAATGACAAGGGATACCAAAACGGTGTTCATTAGGTAGTACGTCAAGCCCATCAAAATGAAGGCGACAACATTCTGAACGGAATGTACGGGACTGGGGGTACCATCGGAAACGAGGTGGTAGCAGGTGGCCACAGCCGCGAAGGTCAGGGTCATCTGAGAGATATTGAAAACTGCTCGGTACCACAGCCGCTCCACCTTGATTTCGGCGGCGAAGGTCCCGAGCATCGTAATCCAGGCCGTGATGGGCCAGCCCAGGAGCATGGCAGCCCCAATCTTGAACGCACCGGAAACCGTGACTTCGGCTTTTTGTTGGTAGGGTAGGATAATGGGGAAAACGTCTGCGAGGAAGATGCCCAGGGCAAAGATTGCTATGGCTACCAGGTCGCTTCGCTCATGCAGCAACAAGGGGAAGGCGATTACTAGTAGCACTATGGTTGCCAGGGCAAGAATAGCAATATACAGTTGGACTAACTTGGGTAATGATCTCATGGGAGTCCGGTTGAGGAACGCAAAAGAGGCCGGTAGGGAGTCCTATGCCGTCAATCTATTCTAGTGCCACTTCCAGTCAGCACCTGCAGCAGCGATCAAGCTGGTCAGAACGAGCAGCACATACACCGACTTGACATACAACGCACGCCATTTCATGGGGGGTACCCTCCTTTGAAAGCTGGTTTGAAGCCTAGTGTTACAGGCTTTGATTGTGGGTTCCCCTCCGCTTCGCTTCGGGCAATAGCCCCAGCACGGATACTCCCAGCCGACCTCCTTTGCACGAGTTTATGCGCTTCGCTGTCTCAGGTTCCCTTAAGGCACGAGAACAGCTATGCGCCGGTTTATACTATCCAACGTTGCGCGAGCGCAGGCCTCCAAAATGTCATCCCGGACGACACAGGTCCCAACAAGGTTCTCTTGTCTACCTTGATGCGCTGCTGTTATGAGCACCAGGACCAAATCTGCTTCCCCCAACACGGTCTTTCGAGCACTTACTAGGTGAAAGACGCCAGAGCGACCAACGAGTCTGTGCATGGCGTTCAAGGTAGCTAGAGCAGTCAAGGAGAGAGAATCACTCGCTGAGGCTGAAATCTCCGCGCTTCCGGTATAATGCTGACCACTCTCCTCAAGTATTACCTGCACACGACGCTGTCCACGATTCACGGATTCCACTGTAACCAATTGGGGTCTCGGAGTGCGAGCGCTCAAAGGCGCTTCTCGCATTTGAGCTAGACTGATCTTGCGATAGTCTACGTTTATCCCAAATTGGGCCATGAGGAGTGATTCGATGTCTCGCACTATATGCTTGGGCTTTCTCTCGTGTGTAGCAACCACGTGCACTTCACTGACCTCCGAGCCACCGGCCATGACAACGTGCGCCATCTCCACTCCGCGCAGTTGCTCTATGGCTTGGCATATCCGGCTATTAACTAGTGTGCCCTGCCGCATGTACCTCACTCCTCGGTGGCCGTTCGTGCTTGCCTTGTGGGGATACGTGACTGGGCATAATATCCTCAATTATAGGCAATTTACATGAATAGCAGATTAACACCGTGCGTGCGAAGATGACAGTTTTACGAGAGTGCTCAAAATACACAGCGATTTGTGGAAGTCCATACCACAGACGGTATGTATATTATCGATCTTTCCAACAGGCAGTAGTTAAATTTGCATCTTGGTGGCTTCTTACGTGTATTTGACGAAGATGACAATTCTATCATGTTCTTGATGACTCTAGTGATACTTCAACTAACCCTTATAACACTCCTATTATATCATGATTTGTTCAATCTCCAAACTGCTCCGACGGAGGAAGAATGGAACAGTCTTGGGCTTCCCTTTGGGTCTTCAGATGTGCTCTGTGAATCAGGTGAATACAGCAACCCCATTTATTACAACCTCTAGCACTTTCGCAGCCTGGTGAAGATTGCGTGGGCGACGATCAGGGGAGTAGACCCAGAACCCCGTGCATTTCCTCCACGTAGCTATCCACACTTTCCATTCGAAGATCCCTTTCATGGACTGACTTGGAGCACGTTCTCTTTCTCCCTAGCCATCTGCTCCTGCTACTTTTGCCTGCCCTTTTCAACTAGTGTAGAATAGACGTTACGTAGCAAAGAACAGTCTACATGACACCTTGTACGGGTGTGAGGGGAGATGCGGATGGCAGACACAGAGATGAGAGAAGAGATTTGTCCTGAGGACGATCGCTGGCTGAGTGCCTCGCGGGAAGGCATGAGCGAAGCGGCCCATGAATCGATATGGGGCGAAGTGCAGCAGATGTGGGGAATTTCTAGCAAAGAGACCCAGCAGATGGCCGAGATGGGACTCTTCACCGGGCTGGCGAACTCTGACCCCATCCTTTTCCGCATGTTCGTGGCGGAACGAGAACGTCAGCAGGGTACGCTGGAGCTGATCGCCTCGGAGAACTACGTGAGCCTCGACGTGCTGCTGGCCCAGGGATCCATACTGACCAACAAGTATGCCGAGGGCTACCCGGGAAAACGCTACTACGGGGGCTGCTATTTCGTCAACGTTGCCGAGCGCCTGGCCATCGAGAGAGCCTGCAATCTCTTCGGCGCGGAACATGCCAACGTCCAGCCTCATTCGGGCTCACAGGCCAATGCTGCCGCCTATCTGGCGCTGTTGGAGCCCGGGGAGACGATCTTGGCCATGCGGTTGGATCATGGCGGGCACCTTACCCATGGACACACGCTAAACTTCTCGGGGCAGATCTATCATTTCGTGCACTATGGGGTGAGCCGCGAAACGGAGCGTATCGATTACGATGAAGTCGAACGCCTGGCGCGTGAGCATCGCCCCAAGGTCATCCTAGCCGGAGCCAGTGCCTACCCACGCGTGATTGACTTCCCTCGCCTGCGCGAAATCGCCGATCAGGTGGATGCCTACCTGATGGTAGACATGGCACACATCGCGGGATTGGTTGCAGCCAAAGTGCATCCCAGCCCTGTTCCATATTGTGACGTCGTCACTACGACCACTCATAAAACTCTGAGAGGCCCTCGGGCCGGGCTGATCCTATGCAAAGAGGAATTGGGTCCGGCCATTGACAGGGCCGTCTTCCCGGGCACCCAGGGGGGTCCCTTAATGCACATCATCGCCGCCAAGGCGGTGGCTCTGCGAGAGGCGATGAGTCCGACGTTCATGAACTATGCTCACCAGATCGTCGAGAACGCCCAGGTCATGGGCGAGACTCTGCTGGCAGAAGGGTTCCGGTTGGTCTCCGGCGGCACGGACAATCATCTGTTGCTGGTAGACTTGCGATCCATCGATGTGACCGGAAAAGCGGCCGAGGAGATCCTGGAGACGGCGGGCATCGCCGTGAACAAGAATCTGATTCCCTATGATCCTCAGCCTCCCCAGATTACCAGCGGCATTCGCGTCGGTACGCCCGCTGCTACGACCCGGGGGATGGGACCGGAACAGATGCGCCAGATCGCCATGATGATAAGCAGGCTGCTGCACAACGTGGGCGACAAAGCGATACAGGTTGAGGTCAAGAGAGAGGTGCGCGAACTCTGCTGCCGCTTCCCGGTGCCCATCGCGGGGAAGCGTATCTAGAAAGCGTGGCCTAGTGTTGTCTTCTTACCCTTCCACGAAATACTGCAGCGCCAGCCGCACCCTTTCCTCTACAGGCAGGTCATCCTTGGGCAGGGAGCGGAGAGACTCGCGCGCCTCGGCGACACTGTAGCCCAGAGCGGTGAGGGCCGCGATGACCTCAGCGTCTGCCTCCGAGAGAGGATAGACGGATGGGATTTCTCCCGGGGCTGCCAGCTTGTGCTTGAGATTAACGATCATTTGTTCCGCCGTGCGCCGTCCGACGCCCGGAATGCGAGTGAGGGCTGGTGCGTCTCCCTGCGAGATGGCCAGGCGCAATGCATCAGGGGAGGCGAAGCTCAACACGTTCATGGCCACTTTGGGGCCGATGCCCGATACCCCTAGCAACAACTCGAAGATCTCGAGCTCATCTTCCTTGAGGCAGCCGTAAAGGGATAGCTCTTTCTCGCGGACGTGCAGGTGGGTGTGAAGGCTTACGCGAGAGCCGAGGACACCCACTTCATCCACCGTAGGCACCGGCACGTAGACTCGGAACCCTATACCACCCACACCGAGTAAGATGTAGTTCTCGCCTTTGGCCAGCAGTTCGCCTTGGAGACAACGAATCATGAGCCGGGTTCCTCCTGCCCGCCGTGCGCGGCCAGGAGATCGGCCATGCGCGCGGAATGAAAATGGCATATAGCCGCAGCCACGGCATCGGCTGCGTCATCGGGGGTAGGTATCTCTGGTAGATCCAGCAACATCTTCACCATGCGCTGCATCTGCTTCTTGCCAGCGCCTCCGTGCCCGACGATGGCCTGTTTGATCTGCATAGGGGTATACTCGTGGATCGTTACCCCACGCATGGATAGCGTCAGAAGGATAACGCCACGGGCTTGTCCTACCAGCATGGCGGTCTTGGCATTCGAGCCGAAGAAGAGTTCCTCCACCGAGGCAGCATCGGGTTTGTAGGTGTCCAGTACCTTCTGTAGACCTTCGTGCAACTGCTGCAGTCGCTTCGAAACCGGCACCCGGGCGGGTGTCGTGATGATTCCACAATCAACCAGGAGCAGGTTCCCATCCTGCTCCTGTACCAGTCCGTATCCGGTGATCGCCAACCCCGGGTCTATTCCTAATACAAGCATCTCACTCGCTAGGCGGCCTGTGATTCATATTTGGCCAGCAGGTCGTCGGGGATATCGAGGTTGGAATAGATCTGCTGCACGTCCTCAAGATCTTCCAGGTCATCAATAAGGCCCATGTTTTGTAGGGTTTCTTTTTCGCTCAGTTGTGTAGTACTCTTGGGAATCCAAGAAATTTCCTCGGTGACCAGCTTGAGACCCTCATTGTGGAGAGCTTCTCGTATCCTCTGGAAGTCTTCCACGGAGGTGAAGACCTCCACAAAATTGCTCTCGATTCTTACGTCCTCGGCACCCATATCAATGCTCAGGAGAGCCAATTCCTCGGGGTCGTTTTCCTCAGGCTCGACGATGATGTATCCTTTGCGATCGAAGAGCCACGCCACGCACCCGGTCGCGCCCAGGCTCCCACCGCTCCGGGTAAGCACCCGGCGCACGGCAGCAACGGCGCGATTACGGCTGTCGGTCAGCACACTGATCAGAAGAGCGGTGCCCTTTAGGCCATAGCCTTCGTAGAGGATTTCCTCCAGGGCTGCGCCCTTTAGTTCTCCGGTGCCGCGCTTGATGGCCCGTTCGATGTTGTCTTTAGGCATGTTGGCCTGGCGGGAGTTGTCTATGACGAGACGCAAGCGAAAGTTGGTATCCGGATCGCCTCCGCCTTCCCGGGCTGCAATGGTTATCTCCCGTCCTAACTTGGTGAAAATAGCACCTCGCTTTGCGTCGGCTGCTCCCTTTTTACGCTTGATGGTGGACCATTTGCTATGTCCAGACATGTGACTACCTCCCTGCTGTTGTCTTTAGTTCGCCCCTGACGGCAGCTACATTATACCAGAAGCGGGCCAAAAGTGCCAACTTTTGGCTAGAAGCACACTGCAATCACATTTGGAATAGTAGGCCAGTTATGGGATGACGAGACCCCTATTCAGCTCTCCCTGGATCGTCAGATCCAGTGGCCCCATGCTCAGGCAAGCCTGGATTTGGCAATCCAGGCAGAGCGAATGGGGAGCGAATGGGGTAAATGCTATTGCCCCATTAAAAGCATACGTAGTTGGCGGGCGGTGTCCACGGCCTGTCCTTGCCAGTGATTGTTGGCAAAGACGAAGGTCATCTCGGCCTCTTTGCTCATCTGTTGGATTTTGGGAGCCCACTCGCTGAGCTCATCCACGCTGTAGCTGTAATCATACCGTTCCCACGCCTCCTTGTGGTTCCACCACTTCGCGTAGTTGCGCCCGTGGAAACGGACGTATGCTATGGTGCTAGTTACCTCCGCGATAGGGGGAAGGAGGCTCTTGAGACGAGGCTGATCCACGCAACAGAACCCCAGGTTCAACTCTCGGAGCAGCTCGAAGGTGCTCGGTGATACCCATCCTACGTGGCGAAACTCGACTACTACGGGCAGATCATTCATCCGCTCCCGCAGCAGCTTGAGATAGTCGCGGTTGCCGGTCGTGGCGCGAAAGGACGAGGGGAATTGTGCCAGGACGCACCCGAGTTTGCCCTGGTCGAGCCATGGGGCCAGGGCTTGAGTGAACTGGCGGAACACATCCTCGTTTTCGTGACGCTCATGGGTCATCCCCTTGTTAGCCTTCAGGGTGAAGAGGAAGTCGTCTGGAACTTTCTTCGCCATGGCAACCAGTGTATGGGGATTGGGGATCTGGTAGTAGGTGTAGTTTATCTCACAGGTTGAGAACTCTCGGGCGTAGAAAGAGAGCCACTCTTTTCTGGGCAATCCCTGGATGTAATATGGCCCCACCCAATCTTTGTAGCTGAATCCGCTTGTGCCGATTCGGAGCAATGCTTATCTCCTTGGGCGAAGAATCTACATTCTAGAAACTGACGACGGTTCGTAGTAACGACTTCAGTCGTCTGTTATTCTGAGTATCACCACGGCGCGCCCTCGCTGTGGTGATACTCAGAATAACCGGTCGGCTACATGAGATTATCTACTGGGGCTCAGGGTCGTGATTGGCGTCAGGGCTCTCGTCGCCGCCGCTGTCTGACGGCAGTACTTGGCGGCCCCGTCCTCCCTTTCCTGGAGGCCCAACAATGCCCATCTCCTCCAGGTCATCCATGAGGCGAGCTGCGCGGGGGTAGCCGATGCGAAACTGGCGCTGGAGCCAGGACGTGGATGCCTTGCCCTGCTCTTGCACGAGCTCGATGGCTTCTGCCAGCAACTTATCAGTCTCATTCTCACTTTCCAGGAAGGACTCCTCTTGCCAGGGTGCCTCTTCCGGCTCGACCGACGGGACTGCAACCGATCGACGCCAGAACTTGGCCAGTCTGTCCAGTTCCACGTCAGAGACGAAGCATCCTTGGAGACGAGTCAGCTTGCTGGAATCGGGAGCCATGAAGAGCATATCTCCTCGTCCAAGCAATTTCTCGGCCCCTGGTGAGTCGAGGACTACACGAGAGTCTATCAGAGACGTGACAGCGAAGCTGATGCGTGCCGGGAAGTTGGCCTTGATCAGCCCCGTGACTACGTCCACCGAGGGGCGTTGGGTCGCCATGACTAGGTGGATGCCCGTGGCGCGCGCCATCTGCGCGATGCGGCATACCGATCGTTCGATCTCCTCTGGTGAGGTCAGCATGAGATCGGCCAACTCATCAATGATCACGATAATGTGGGGAAGCTTGTGGCCATCCTTGCGAGCCGCCATGGCCCGATTGTACGTGTTCAGATTCCGCTTTCTTGCCTCAGAGAAGAGCTTGTAGCGCCGATCCATCTCCCGTGTGATCCATCTTAAGGCCCCTACTACTTCGTCTACCTCCACGATGACCGGAGCTAGGAGATGAGGAATGCCATTGAAGTTGGTAAGTTCCACTCGTTTAGGGTCGATCATGAGAAGCTGTAATTCATCCGGTGTGTTTTCGTAGAGCAAACAGGCGATGACAGAGTTGATGCAGACGCTCTTGCCGGAGCCGGTAGCCCCCGCGATGAGCAGGTGTGGCATAGTTCCTAGATCAACGACGGTGGGTTCGCCTGCCACGTCACGTCCTAGAGCGATACGGAGATTGGATTTGATTCCGAGGAAGTTCTCTGACTCCAGGATTCCGCGCAAGCCTACCAGGGAGATATTGGTGTTGGGGACCTCGATACCTACAACTGAGCGCCCCGGAACAGGAGCCTCGATTCGGATTGGAGATGCTGCCAGGGCCAGGGCTAAGTCATTGCTCAGAGTAGAGATCTTATTTACTCGCACGCGGCGTTTCTCTGTGCGTCCGTCTCGTCCGGAGCGCTCTACGTAGCCGGGCTCGACACCGAATTGGGTGATGGCCGGACCCTGCCTCACCTCGACCACCTTCACCGGAACACCGAAACTGGCCAGTGTTTCCTCAATGACTTGAGTGCGATAGCGAATGGCGGCGGTATCAATCCCTGTCCCGCCATCCTTTTTGAAGATCTCGACGCCGGGAAGGCGCGAGTCGCGTTTTTTAGGATGCCGCTCCTTACTCCCTCGACGATCGCCAGGCGCGGCTGCCCTCGGTTTCTTGGTGCGTTTCTTCTGGCGTGACTTAGCCTTTGCCCTTGGGGGTTCGGATTGTTTCTCTGTCTTCACGGAAGTGAGAGGCGGCTCCTCCTCCCACTCTACCGTGTGGTCTTGCAGTACCTCATCAACCCCATCCACGCCCCGGCGCAGAAGACGAGCGATGTTCATTCGGTAGGGTGATACCGTCAGGAACAGGAAACCAAGGAGAGCTAGAGAGAACGACAAGATGGTGGCTGGGTGCCCTACCGCTGTTTCCAAAAGGCGGTTGATGGCCCATCCAATGTATCCCCCTCCGCCGCCTTCTTGAGCCAGGAGCAAGGGATCCTCTTGCTGTGTCAGACTGTGAGTCAACCCCAGGCCAGAAACAAGCAGTCCCTCCAGACCTACGACGAGTTGCCATAGTGATCTGGCTTCCAGTAAGTCATGCCGGAGAAGGAGTAGTCCTCCTGCCGTTAGCGAGGCCAACGCCATTACCCAGGACCCCCACCCGAAGATACGGCGCAGGAACAACGCCCAGGCATCCCCGACCGTGCCACGGGTCATGCCAAGAAGAGTCAACAGAGTAGCGACTCCCAGCGCTCCCAGGAGCAGCCCCGCTATCTCTTTCTGGAACGTTCGATTAGATTGAGAACTTGATTTTGACTTTCGCTTACTCTTTTTCTTTGCCATATTCCTCACTGTCAGCTAGGCGAAGGCTGAGACCTATTCGTCGGCTTGCGCTGTCAACGCGCAGCACGCGCAATGCTACCATGTCACCTTCTTGGACCACATTACGGGGATGGATAAAGTTCCCCTCCCCCAATTCCGAGATGTGTATCAGTCCCTCCAGGCCATCTTCAATGCGTGCGAAGGCCCCGAAGCTTACCACATTCGTAATCGTGCCTTGCACAATCTGCCCTACTCGATATTCTTGATCCACCGTCAACCAGGGATCATCTCTGAGTTTCTTGAGACTCAGAGCGACGCGTTTACGTTCCTGATCCACATCGAGGACATATACGTCTAGCTCCTGTCCGATCTCCAACACTTCTCGAGGATGGGACACGCGCCGCCAGGCCAGTTCCGAGACATGGATCAGGCCATCCACCCCTCCCAGGTCCACGAAGGCTCCAAAGTTACAGAGATTGCTGACTCTTCCCTGCCGAACATCCCCCGGATTTAGGCTCTCAAGGAGCCGGGTGCCCTCTTGGGCATTCCACATGAGTGCTCGCTCCGATAGAACCAGACGATTACGTTCAGGGTCGAGTTCTATGACTCGCAGTTGGAGCTCCTCGCCAACTCTGCGCGCCAGTTGTGCCTCGCGATCTGAGTCGTCTATGAAACTCAGAACTTCCTTCAGTTGGGACGTGGGCACAAAACCTTGCAGTTCGTCCCATCGAACCAGCAATCCCCCTCGGTTCCATCCGGTAACCAAACAGGTGATTGAGCGTCCCTCGGAGAAATACTCACAGGCCCTGTCCCACGATTCGTCGAGTTCCGGATGTTCCTCCGTCCCGTCCTGGTTCGTTTGGGGGCTCCAAGATGACAAGACTCCTTCCTCATCATGCTCCGAGCCAGGCTCTTCCTCGATTTCTTCTTCATCGGCAACGCTCTCGTCTTCGGTTTCTGCGACCACCGGACTCCAGTCCGATGAGTATAAGGCTGGCGTGTCTGGGCTCAACTCTTGGGTAGCTCTCTCTGAGGGGAGAGTTTCCTGGCTCTGCACAACAGCCTCTGCCTGCCCTGGGGAGTGCTGGGCCTCAGGGACAGGGTTTTCTTTTCCCTCTGTCTCATAGTACACATAGGCCCTCTTCAGGTAGTCTTGTAGTGATTCGATATTTTTCAAGAGGCTCGCCATATCTATCACCTTTCCAAATCACATGAAAGAAGCTCTCTGTATGGCAGCAAGCTCTCT
>Ga0255396_1044_pt1 | contig 12387 bp, 7 predicted proteins | sample ANMaggSeSYBR01J8_FD_182120 | JGI IMG/M metagenome (GOLD analysis project Ga0255396, IMG submission 182120) | Sediment cell enrichment communities from methane seep in Santa Monica Basin, California, United Staets - ANME aggregate JGI... | ecosystem: Environmental > Aquatic > Marine > Cold seeps >... | reverse complement strand
GGAGGAGCCGCCGCAGCTCCTCTTCTTCTCCCGCCTCGACCAGATGGTACGCCAGATGCGCCCAAAGATAAGACTCGTTAGCTGGTAAGTCGATCCATCTTTCAAACCCATAAGAATCGAGAAACTGCTCGTGGATGGACGGCAGCTTCGCCCCCTTTTCCAGGATCAGATATTTTCGCACCACATCATGCAGCCGTATCGTCTGGTTTGCTGCATCGTAAGTCTGCAAGAGTGACAGACGCTGGTACAGCTTTTGAGAGAGACGTCTGATATGAACTGGTTTGAGACCTCCTGTCATGCCCCATAACTTCTTAAGAGCAGACAGTGGTATGTCAACATCCTCCGGAAAGATCGCCAGTTCGCCAAAGCGAGCGCGTTCGTCTTCGTTCAGATGTTTGAGACTCAAGCCGAGCGTTGCTGTTGCAGCCTGATCCCGCTCCTGTGGGTCTTCTGCGTCAAAAGCGGTCAAGCCAAGCTCGATTAGATCTTCATTCACATAAGCCAGTGCCTGATTAATATCCAAACCCAGGCTGACATGTTCTCTAAGAGCACTGTTGACCAGTTTCAGAAGCAGGGGCCATTCGCCCAGATCTGCCGCAAGTCTTTGCAGCGCCTCACCATTAGCAGAGGGGAGCCCAGTTTTTAAGAGTTCAACCGCCTCATCCTTCTGCATCGCATCCACCGGGATCCTTGCTGCGCTTTCTGGCAGACTTGAGCTGTCCCTGGTGGTAATCAGACGTGCGCAGAGAGGACCTCCCTGCAAGAAAGGCTTGAGATGCGCCCTGTTCCAGACATCATCGATCACGATCAGTATATGCCGGTGAGCTAACAACTCTGCAAAACGCGAGGTCACTGCATCAAGACCTGTAAAGCCAGACCGTTCACCGCTCAGAATCTTGATCAAATCCTCGACACGCCCTGTAAGATCACTAGGACTCTCCCCGAGAGTAACCCAGAGAATGCCGTCGTAGAACGCCTCTAAAATGCGCTCGTTATGACAGAGGGCTTTGGCAAGGGTGGTCTTTCCATAGCCGCCAGCCCCGCGCAACGCAGCGGTAATAGCAATCGCATCCTCACGCTCGCAATCGAGCAAACTGGCAACAAGCTTGTTAAATTCAGTCGGGCGCGGCACAAAGTCTTCTGGCAGATCCTTTACCATAAACGGCACACGCTTTTCCTGGCAGGGACCTTCGAGTGTGCGGATGAACCGTGTCCACTCCTCGGGGATGTCAGGGTCTGTAAAGTGTACAGCACGCATCCAGTGGGGCAGGCTCTGGAAGTCAAGATTAGGCGAGGCGATCACAGGCAGCACACAGACCCCCTCCTGTCTGGCAAGCCGCCATTCCTTGCGCACCATATCCGAGCGCATTGCAGCAGGTGTCATCACCAGCACCATGTGTTCAACGTGTTCGCTTGTGAGCGCGGCAACAATCTGCTGCCACCAGGCTTCACCTACCTGCATCTCGGTTCTGTCCTGCCACACGGCAAAGCTATAATCCTCGATCAGGCGGAGGCGCAGGTCTCTGGCAAAGTCTTCTCCGTCGTTGCGAGCATAAGAGATGAATATGCGAGGAGGGCTGGATGGAGCTTGCATGGCTTTGAGTTATGGTTTGTATATTCTTAAATTATTCTTATTGCACATTCAATATGCCGCAGGAAATGCACCCTGTGCGATGATCGAATCGCCCGCGTGCGGAAGGTGAGCCGCTTTCCAGAGACGGATCAGCCTCTCAGAAATATCATCCAGAACCTCCCGGTCATGGCGCAGTCGGTACACTTACGGCTCAGTCGTTTCATCCAGCCGGTACCATTCGCGAAGCAGGCTCACGTCCTCGACTGTCAGGTCTCCTGCCTCATGGACTGCTTCGAAGAACTGCTGAGGGATCTCTTTAGGCGCGTGTATCCAGCCGTACCGATCCCCGATCAGTGAGACAAAGAAGTTGCACCGCTTGATCTCATCCAGACAGACCGAAAGAGCCCCGAGCTGTTCGATCTCCTTCTCTGTTACCCCCAGCGCAGGTCAACGCCGACGAACTCAACCCCATGCCGTATGCAGCGGCTGAGCAGCTCCGGGAATACGAATCGGTTAAGGTGGTCCCGCTCCGCATGCATATCGCTGAATGTCGAGGAGACAAAGACGCGGGCGGTCTTAATTCTTGTGGATTTTGCTGGGTGCATTGTCTTATTCTGCCCCCTGCAGGCGCAGGAAATGCACTCTGCCAGATGCATCGCCCGCGACGATAGTATCTCCATCGGGTGATATGGCTAAGGCGAGAAGAGGACCATCCCCGCTGAACGAAGAGATGGTCTGACCGGTTTTGATATCCCACACCCTGATGGTGTTATCGTCTGATCCTGAGATTGCATGTTTTCCATCTGGCGTAACTGCAACTGCCTCGACCGGGTCGGTGTGACCTTCGAATGTCTGTATTTCTTCTCCGCTCTCGATATCCCACACCCTGAGGATCTTATCGTCTGATCCTGAGATTGCGTGTTTTCCATCTGGAGTAACAGCAACTGCATTGACCCAACCGGTGTGAACTTCGAGTCTCTGTATTTCTTCTCCCCTGTCGATATCCCACACCCTAAGGGTGTTGTCCCTTGATCCTGAGATTGCGTGTTTTCCATCTGGCGTAACAGCAATTGCCTCGACCCAGCCGGTGTGACCTTCGAGTGTCTGCATTTCGTTCCCCTTCTCGATATTCCACACCCTGAGGGTGTTGTCCCTTGATCGTGAGATTACGTGTTTTCCATCTGGTGTAACAGAAACCGCATTGACCCAATCGGTGTGACCTTCGAGTGTCTGCATTTCGTTCCCCTTCTCGATATTCCACACCCTGAGGGTGTTGTCTCTTGATCCTGAGATTGCGTGTTCTCCATCTTGCGTAACAGCAACTGCCTCGACCCAGCCGATGTGACCTTTGAGTGTCCGTATTTCTTCTACACTCTCGATATCCCACACCCTGAGGGTCTTGTCAAATGATCCTGAGATTGCGTGTTTTCCATCTGGCATAAATGCAACTGAACTGACCGAGTCGTTGTGACCTTCGAGTGTCTGCATTTCTTTTCTGTTCTCTATATCCCACACCCTGAGGGTCTTGTCGTATGATCCTGAAATTGCGTGTTTTCCATCTGGCGTAACAGCAACTGAACTGACCCAGCTGGTGTGACCTTCGAGTGTCTGCATTTCTTCTCCGCTCTCGATATCCCACACCCTGAGGGTGTTGTCGCATGATCCTGAGATTGCGTGTTTTCCATCTGTCGTAACTGCAACTGAACTGACCCAGTTGTTGTGACCTTTTAGTGCCTGTATTTCTTTTCCGCGCTCGATATCCCACACTTTGAGGGTGTTGTCCCTTGATCCTGAGATTGCATGTTTTCCATCCGGCGTCAATGCAACCGCATTGACCCAGTTGTTGTGACCTTTGAGTGTCTGTATTTCTTTTCCGCTCTTGATATCCCACACCCTGAGGGTGTTGTCCCATGATCCTGAGATTGCGTTTTTTCCATCCGGAGTAACTGCAATGGCACTGACCCAACTGGTGTGACCTTCGAGTGTCTGTATTTCTTCTCTGCTCTCGATATCCCACACCCTGAGGGTGTTGTCGTATGATCCTAAGATTGCATGTTTTCCATCTGGTGTAACTGCAACAGCATCGACCGAGCAGGTAAGAACTTCGAGTGTCTGTATTTCTTTTCCGCTCTCGATATCCCACACCCTGAGGGTGTTGTCGTCAGATCCTGAGATTACGTGTTTTCCATCTGGCGTAACTACAACTACTCTGACAAAGTCGGTGTGACCTTCCAGTATTCGTATCAATGGACCTCCGGGCGGTGTCAGACTAGTTATCAGTGGGCGCAACCACAAATCACCTTCCCATTCATTAGCCTGTTTTAGCATCGATTGAATCCCGGATTCCCTGAAGGACTGCATGCGTCCAAGCAGTTGTCCGGCAAGCTGTGTTTTATCCCGGGCTAACACATGAGCAGACAGCCGGATTGCGCCCTGCACGAGCCGCAGTTCTTCGTCTTCAGGCAGATAATCATAATCCGCAATCAGCGAGTTGACATCGACAGCATCCAGCTTCGCCTGCAGCCAGTCAAAATCAAAAAGCATCCCTCGCAGCTCATCCTTCCGTCCAGCCTCTTCCAGATGATACGCCAGATGCTCGAAGAAGTAGCCATCGTTCGGACCGCTCTGCCAGCCGTCTGCACATTTCTGCTGATATGCTTCTAACAACTGACTGTGAAGACTGCTCAGATCGCCCACAACCCCACGAAGGTAATCATACTGCAGGTCGTGCAGCGAGACAAGACGGTGAGGCCCTTCCCCTTCAAGCCGCAGCAGCGCTTTGCGCTCCAGTGTGGTGAGTAGCCTGCGTGCATCACGCTCCTTCAATTCATCTGTATGAAGCCAGAATGTCAGCACAGCAACCTCTGGTACTGCCTCGTCTGCAGGAAATACCGCCAGTTTATAATAGTGCTCTGCTGCGGCAGGATTCTCTTTAGCCAGCGCATCTACGCTCACCTTCAGCGCCTTCAAGACATCAGGATATGGGTAATTCGGAATCTTCCCCTCGATGAACGTGAGATCCGCCTCCTCCAGAGCCTCAAGCATGTCAGACCATGGTGTGCCGTCGCGTGCCATCGCACCACAAAGAGCAAGTGCAAGCGGCAGGTTTCCGCACTCATTGGCAACTGACACTGCTTCAGAGCGTAACAATCCCACATCCTGATCACACCAGTTCGCAAGAAGCTGAAGAGCGGCAGCATCGGTCAGCACATCCAGACCATGCTCCTGAGCACCCAGTGCGGTTACAAGACCACCATCACGCGTAGTGATAAGCAGCCGGCAACGTGGGCCAAGAGCATTGACGAAGGGTGTGGCATGAGCGACATTCCAGACATCATCCAGCACGATAAGGCAGACCTTGTCAGAAAGAACCTTGGGCAGACGTGCCCTTGCAGTATCGAGATCAACGTAATTTACAGGATCATCGCCAAAAGCCAGTCCTACTAGTTTCATGTTCGCAGACGGGTCAGGATTTTCCCCTATCGTCAGCCAGATAACACCGTCAGTGAAAGCCCTACGCATCTCGGTGGCTCGTGCAAACGCAGCCGCAATCACTGACTTTCCGACACCGCCCATTCCCTGAAGTGCGGTGGTCTGTTTGGCTGATGTGATCACCGTGGGTCGCTGCACGTCTGCCAATACTGTTTCTCCAAGGCGGGTGATTTCGTCGCGGCGAGGCAGGAAATGAGGTGGAAGAGATGGGACTGCAGTGAGAATCGGGCCAAGCTGGGGCACTGGTTCGGCCAGGATACCAAGTAACTCCTCAAGTGCTTCATTGTATGGTCGCTCTTTACGGAAATCCGGGCAGTGGAGCTTCGAAAGGTCGGAAGGGACAAGATCGTAATCGCCGCAGCGCAAAATTGGAACTACGCCTTTAGCAAAAAGGAGTGCATGCTCCCATTCTGCCTTAACATAGTCTGACATGACCGCAGTGGGGCCGATGACAGCTATCAGGCGATCTGATGCCTCAATGGCATCGCGAAGTTCCTGCAGGAAAGTACGGCCCCGGCTCTCCAGGGCCTTGCGATCCCACCAGACGTCGATATCGTTTTCTGTAAGGTCTTGGTAGAGCTGTTTGACAAATGGCTCGTCATCATCCCGAGCATATGAAATAAAGATTTGACCCATATTTTTCTCCATTTTGGTATCCGGGTTTAATTGTATAAACTTTTTGTAATTTAGTGAGGCAGACACTGATCTTAATTCAAGGATATCTTTGGTATGAAATATGATACCCATTTTTATGCTCGTGGGTGTCCACAAGGGTCAATAATGTTTCAATATTGTCTTTAATGCTTCAATAGCTACCGGAACACTAATTTTTGTGGATGTGAATGATTCGAAAAACTTGATGGACGTCAAGTCAGCAGTAGAGTGTATTAGATGAATGAATTAGTGAGGTTTTTTAGCAAAGTACTGAACTTAAATTATTCATGCAGTCCGTCTCCTTAAAACATCTGAATGATCATTTTCCGGATTTGTCCCTGATATGCTCCAAGAGACTCAGGATCCTTGTCCAGAAGCCAGACAAGGTGATTCTCCAAGATCTTCTTAGCTTCATCCGTTTCACCCATTTCAAGCAGAGTAATTAATAGATTCCAAGCTGATGTCGAAGTGTCAGGGTGCTCTCTCCCCAGTACCCTTTGCGTTATTTCCAGCACCTGCTCGTGTATTTTTCTCGCTCCTTCCAGGTCACCCTGATCCCCGAGTGTTGCAGCAAGGTTGTTCATGGACTTAAGCGTGTCCGGGTGTTCTCCCTCCAGTACCCTTCGCCTTATTTCCAGCACCTGCACGTGTATTTTTCTCGCTCCTTCCAGGTCACCCTGATCGTGGAGTGTTAAAGCAAGGTTATTCATGGAAGCAAGCATGTCCGGGTGCTCTCCCCCCTGTACCCTTCGCCTTATTTCCAGCACCTCCTCGTATATTTTTCTCGCTCCTTCCAGGTCAGCCTGAGCTCGGAGTATTTCAGCAAGGTTGTTCATGGACCCAAGCGTATCCGGGTGCTCTGCCTCCAGTACCTTGCGCGTGATTTCCAGCACCTGTTCCAGTATTTTTCTCGCTCCTTCCAGGTCACCCTGATCCCCGAGTGTTACAGCAAGGTTGTTCATAGACGTAAGCGTAACCGGGTGTTCTTCCCCCAATACCTTGCACATTATTTCCAGTACTTGCTCATGCATTTTTCGTGCTCCTTCCAGGTCACCCTGAGCCCCGAGTGTTTCAGCAAGATTATTCATGGTAGTAAGCGTACCAGGGTGCTCTGCCCCCAGTATCCTTCGCCTTATTTCCAGTACCTGCTCGTGTATTTTTCTCGCGCCTTCCAAGTCACCCTGAGCTTGGAGTGTTGCAGCAAGGTTGTTAATGTACGTAAGCGTGGACGGGTGCTCTGCCCCCATTACCCTGTGTATTATTTCCAGAACTTGCTTGTGTATTTTTCTCGCTCCTTCCAGGTCACCTTGAGCTTGGAGTGTTGCAGCAAGGTTGTTCATGGTGTTAAGCATGTCAGGGTGTTCTAAACCAAGAATAGTCCTTCGTAATTCGCGTTCACGTCTTAACAAGTTTTCTGCAGAGCCATAAGCACCACGAACATGGTCAAATCTTGCCACCCGTTCCATAAGGTTAGCCGCCTGAATATTATCACTCCTGCTTACCAATTCCCTGGCATGGGTCACAGCCAGCCTAAGCTCGTCATGAATCCGGGGATCGTCTGCCTGGGAAAGTTCGTTGGTCAGTGCCTGAAATGCAGCAATCTGCAAATGGTCTGTACGTTCTGGCTGACTGTCATGAAACCGTACTGTCCGGGATATGAGGGTATGGACAGACCTGGCGCCAGGTTCATCTTCCACCCGTTCTGCCAGGGACAGATTTTCTGCCTGATCAAGGCCCAGTACCGCGCGACGGCGTCCTTCAGCCCCATCCAGACCGTCCACTTCGGAAAATACCGATGAAATGAGTGAAGCAGGTATGGGGGCCACTGCAAGCACCGAAGCCAGCCGCAGGAAATCCCACCCTTCAGGTCCCAGACGCTCAATGCTGCGAATAAGTGTACTAGCAATGCTCTTTTCATGTCCGTTGGGAAGGACTCCTTTCAGTTCAGCTGCCAGTTCCAGTTCATCCTGGGTGGGGCTGGCAAGATCTTTCCTAAACTCAGCAAAGGATTGAAACCCTTCCGACGCATGGAGAGCTGCTCCAGTTACGTCAAGGGCAAGGGCATGGAATCCCAGATCTTCAATAAGCTGGCGTGCAGCATCTTCTTCTTCACCCACAGGTTTTCTCCACGAACTGAGAAGTTCCCATGCCTCATCAGGTGCCAGGACATCCAGCCGTATCAAATGACCCAGGGAATTATATTCTTTGGTACGGGTCGTGATGAGTGTCTTGAAACCATCAAATTAGAATGTAATCTGGCTTTTCTAATTTGATCGGCGATAATAATCACTGCAAAGTATAAATAAAAAGCACAACAAATTTTAAATATATTATACTCAACGGTGATAATAGTTCTACAGATAGGCTCACATATCCAATCAATAAATGATTGAACTAAAAAAGTCGATAGCACAAGCTATATTGTAAAAGAATCAATCCTCGAATTAAGGTTGATCCAAGATTATATGAATTTCTCAAAAGCGTTTGCAGGTTCAATACCGTTTGCTAAATTTATCAATAACAACAGCTGGTATGTAATAAAATTCAACTTCACATATAATTCTCTGCTCTCGTCTACTATATATCTAACATCGAATTTCAATGTATTTTTTATATGTCCATGAATCCTTTCACATTCCTGTCTGAGATTAATAGAATCCGGGAAGCTTTTATCCTCCAAATTCTTATTTCTGATATACATGCCCACTTGTTCCTGCCTATCATTTTCATATAAGAGCTCTAATTTCTCGACGACATTCATATATTTTGATCCACCAAGCTTCCACATCTTATTTGCCCAATGATCAATCCTTTCAAGTTTACCTTCATTATTAATTACTGCATCAACACCCAATGAAATTAAAGGATCAGCATTCAATTTATACCAGATATCAGCATGGTTTTGAAATGAATCATAAGCACCATCAAGACGATACTCATCAATATTAGCATCCATTTTCAAAAGAGCATCTATATGCGATGGTAATTCTGGAGAGTCCCCAGCAAGTCCATCAGTATATGTCATATAAACCGGATATGTACCAATCATTGTAATATGAGCCTTATCCATTTTACATTCATAGTGTGGATTGAATTTACTATTTTTAGAATATCTAGAAGCTTCAAGAGGTGTTGAATCCAATTTTGCCTCATTTGAATTTGAAAGTTTGGCGATTTTCTTACCTAACATCAGCATTATTTCATCAATACCTTCAACTCCAAGTCGATATTTCACGAAATGATGAAGAGCTGATCCTGTTGGAATTGGGATTTCATTATCTTTCTCTTGAAAACCAAGTAGCCACGCTTCTTCCTCTGTTAAGGTGCTGATAGTCTTCTTAAATGACTTTTGTCGGAAGAATTTTACTACAACGAGTTTGATCATTGCTTCTACATCATACTTGAAATGCCAAGTTTTATCAGTGTAGAAATTATTCTTTACGTATTGTGCTATGTCGGCTATGTTTAAGAAAAATAAAAATTGACATAACGAGACATGCTCTTTATCGATATAGTTTTCAAGGGAGTCTGTAATGAGGACTCCTTTGTAAACCTTTGAAACTTCCGTCATCAGAGGCGGACTTGGCAAAGTATTTAAACCTGTCGGTTTGATCAAATCTGCCGCAATATCAATCTCATCTGGTAGTCATTGATAGCGCAACGTTTGGTGTGGAGATAGATTTAGGCTATCTAAAAAAAACAGATAGTTTCTTAAGTCAAAATGCTAATTTGACGGTTTCGTCTTACCCAACGGATGGGGTGCAAGCCATCGTCCCAGGGATTCTACATCCATGCCTGAAGGTATATCATCCACAACCCAGAGGAAAGAATCATTTTTTCCAAGTTCCTGTGCCAGGTGTGCTTCGATCTCTTCAGGACTTCTGTCCTTCACCGGGATGCCGTAAACCGTTGCAATATCACGGACCTGGCGGATGCGCTCAGCCTCCCGCTCATCCGGTCCCATAGCAGTTTTCACATCGTCATTCCCAAAAGCCCTGAGCCAGAACACCCCACCGGGAAATGCTGCTGCATAACGAAGAGCATACTCCTCTGCCAGCAGGGATTTCCCCAGACCTCCCATACCATGGATCTGGACAGTTGCGCCTGTGGCCCCTGTGATGATAGGGGCCTCAGCACTATGGAGGGATGAATGGATGTGCCACATATCTGGGAGCCTGCCAACGAACCTGTTTGATCCGGTTCCTTTCTTGCCGAACCATCGTGGCTGGATAAGGGTCCTGATCTCACCAATGGTGCCTTCGATTGCAGACACATGGGTCGCCACACTGGCGGCGAGACTGTCAATGCCCTGCTGATCATCAGGCGCTTTCTGGAAAAGTTCATCCCTCAGTTCTACTGGATGTATATGCCCGGCATTTTCCTCGGGATTGATGATAAGAACTCTCTGCCGCGGGTCGCCTTCACGTTGTGCTGCAAGAAAAGCAGCAGTTAACTCCCACTGGCAGGCACGGGAATGTGCATAGTTAAGGGAATTGTATGCCAAAAGCACTTTGGAATGAGCGACCCCCTCAATTATGGATCTGGTAATACTGGCATAATCCTGAATTTCACTCTGGTCTATCCAGACGTTCAATTCTTTAGCTTTAAGTGCCTCAAGGATCAGGTTTACTTCTTCTGCATCCCTGTGGGGATAACTGAAGAAAATATCGTACTCCATATCAATCCTCTATTTGGAACAAAAACATGTGAGGGGGATATGCGTATCCATGCTCACACCCATGATTTTTGTTTACTTAAATATGCAGTTTTGGAATCAATTCATCACAATACAATAATCAGATCAGATGAATGATTCAGTCATTTTTCTCTGATATAAATAATACTTTCATGTATTTTTACTGTAATCTCAGTCGTTTTTGTTCTGTAATGTAATTCAAATAAAATTTATATATTGTTTTTTATTGGATATTAAATACTTTTAACATTTATATTGTATCATTTATTTTACTGTTGCCATTGAGAACCACTACGGTTTTTTGCGAATAAAGGATATTTATTATCTGGATTAACTTTATTTCGGCGTTCAAAAGCTTCATGAATTATATTTTGAACTGCTTTTGAATCTGTTGACCAATTATATAATTCTGCAAAGCCGCATTCTTTATTGTAATAAAGTCTTGGTGGTATTGTATAACGGTTATATTTATTATCAACAGTTAATGGATAAGTTGGAAGAAAAATGCCTAACAAACCTGATCTTGGATTTAATCTTGTATCTCTTATACTTGAACTGATTTCCCAATCAATATGTTTTCTCTGCCATGTTTCTTTACCAATTAGGACTACTGTGACGGTTGAATCCCTTAAATATTCATCTCGAATTTTTTGTCTAACAGTTTCAGTTGGTAAATTAGAATCAATATCTCCTTCTTGAACCGATTTTGAAATGATAATTTGAGTTTTATCATTAAATAATTCTTCAAACTTTTTCTTATATATTTCGTCCTCTGGAGAATATCTAGAACTTACAAATACTTTGTGAATTTTTGTTGACATTAATTTCTCACCCTTTAGTATTTATTGGCTCTCCGCTATTTTCTATGGGTAATATAATATCCACGATACAAAAGAAACAATTCATAAAAGGAGCATATTGAATATAAAAGTTTTCATAGATACCGAAATCTTCAAGACTTCATTGTTAAGAAATATCTTTGAAATGATATCTAAATCATATCTTCCCATACTAAAGAGCGAAGAGCCTAATTGTTAGACAGCCTCTATAAATCAAATTATAATCTAATTGGCGCAAATATTTCATTCTTCTCAGAATGCTTAAATTATCTCCATTATTAATCCCTTCGAGAGAATTAGCTGAAGTGGTTCAGAATATATGGATTCTATTGTGGATTTTCATTGCATTCAGGTGGTACTACAATAAGACAGGTGAGTAAGCTGAGAACAAGAATGAAAGAACTAAGGGCAAAGTATGATTTGACCCAGGAAGAACTTGCCAATAAAGTAGGTGCAAGAAGAGAAACCATTGTGTTTTTAGAAAGAGGAAAGTATAATCCCTCATTAAAACTTGCATATGATGTAGCTAAAGTTTTGGAATCAAAAATCGAAGAGGTTTTTATTTTCGAGGATTAAGTTTTATTTCATAGTTTACTGGTTGGTGAATATAAATATTTATACTTTATATACCATATAAAATGTAGAGGTCAAGGATGAATGTGATTGAACTATTGACACGGTTTTTGGTTGGCGGATCTCTAATCGTATTAGTTTCTTTACTTGCTAAAACGAAATATTCGGTGATCTCAGGGCTTTTTGTGCTTTTCCCCATCGTAACTTTAGTGGGCTATTTCTTCATCGGGCAATCTGTGGATTCGTCTAAATTACATGAAATTACTCTATTTAGCATGTATTCTCTTCCAACAACTTTTGTTTTTCTATTCACATTCTACACCGTACAAGCGAAGTATACGCTCATAGAGTCGCTATTTTTATCAGTTATGGCATGGTTTTTAGCTGCCGGTGTGCTGGTCATTATCAACCATTATGTACTACGAATAGGAGATAGTTAATGTTTCAAAAGGAGGTTTAAGATGATTGAAAGATGTTTTAAAACGGGAAGACAATGTGAATTTGAATTAGACGAGTTACCTGATCAAGTTTTTATCGGCATACCTTACAAAAACCCATTC
>Ga0255396_1043_pt1 | contig 12654 bp, 9 predicted proteins | sample ANMaggSeSYBR01J8_FD_182120 | JGI IMG/M metagenome (GOLD analysis project Ga0255396, IMG submission 182120) | Sediment cell enrichment communities from methane seep in Santa Monica Basin, California, United Staets - ANME aggregate JGI... | ecosystem: Environmental > Aquatic > Marine > Cold seeps >... | reverse complement strand
GACGCATTTCGGTTTCGGTCGCTGGGCACCGGCAAGTCGGGCTACTGGTGGATCGAACTGGGATGGCCCGACGATACCATCGCCGACAATGAAAAACTCCGCGACAAACTGCTCGCGCACGTGCTGGGCATTTGGAATTATCTGAAGAATCACAGCGAAAAGCACAAGGAGCTTCTTTGCAACTACGCGCTCGATTGGGTCAGCATGGTTCCTGGCAAACGCGAGTCGAGGCGGTTTATCGGCTCGCATGTGATGACGCAACCGGAAATCCAACGCCGTAAGCTGTATCGCGACCGGATCGGTTTTGGCGGCTGGGTAATCGACGATCATCTGAAACAGGGCATTCAGTTGCTGAGTAAAAAACCGTCGTTCGACGACGTATCGATCGAGAGTTGCATGGTCGCGCCGTACAGCGTACCCTTGCGCAGCCTTTTTGCGGGCGAGGTTTCGAATCTGCTGTTTGCCGGCCGCGACATGAGCGCCAGCCGGGTCGTGTTTTGTTCACTTCGCGTACAGAGCACATTGGGTCCGATCGGCCAGGCGGCGGGGACGGCCGCGGCGTTTTGTGTCGCACGGAAGCGGAAACCGACCGAGTTGACCGGTGGCGAGGTTGCCGAAATCCAGCAGACGTTGCTCCGCGACGGCGTATACATCCCGCATCTTGCCAACAACGACACGGGCGATCTTGCCCGGCACGCCGAGGCGACGGCTTCCAGCCAGGCCGTGCCGATCGCCAAACCGGGCAAGAGAGGTCTTCACCTTGCTCGCCCCGCCGCGCAGCTTCTCCCGATAAACAACACCCGGCTTGAATCCGTGGAGGTTTATCTTGAAAATCAGACTTCCAAGGATGTTGCTCTGCATGCACGGTTGATCCCGGCGAAAGACGCTTGGGACGTTGCGGCACTGGACGCACCGCGCCCGATTGCAGAATCAAAAGCAACGCTGCCGGCCGGTGGCAAGCAGTGGGTGAAGTTTTCCTTCGACCTTGCCGCCGGCAACAAGCCACGGCTGTTCTGGCTAGAGATTGCCAAGGCGAAAGGCGTGCGATGGTCCTACTCCGAACCGGCGATTGTCGGCCTTTCGGCAGCTTGCCGCAAGGAGGAACGGTGGTGGTTTATACCTGATAGACGGCAGACCTTTGCCGTGCGGGTTTCGCCCACGGTATATCCCTACGGGCCGGAAAATGTCGTAAACGGTGTCGCGCGGCCGGAGTGCGGGCCGAACCTGTGGATGTCGGACCCGGCGAAAAAGCTGCCACAGCATGTCGAGCTGCGGTTCAAGCGGCCGGTTACAATCGGTTGTGTTCAGGTAACGTTCGACACGAATATGAGCCGTTCGCCCATCACCATGCCGCCGCTATTTCATGCCCCGGAGTGTGTGCGCGATTATGCGATTTTGGCAAAGCAATCGGGCCGATGGGTGGAGATGGTTCGGGTCGAAGGGAACTACCATCGCCGCCGCCGGCACACGGTGCAGCCGGTCCAAACCACGGCGGTGCGCGTGCGAATCGACGCCACCAACGGCGTGCCGGAGGCCAGAGTGCATGAGGTCCGGTGTTACGCACCGGACGGGTCGTAGGACACGAACGGGTTGAACCGCCACTGATCGAGTCAGGGCCTGAGTAATGTTCAAGGTTCAATGCTCAATTCTCAATGTCCAATTCCCAAGGATTAATACTTATTGCCCGTTGGACATTGAGCATTCCCACCCCCCCTGGCTGCAACCCGTATCCCATGCTAGAATACGGGTTTTCCTCGACAGCAATACACCCGTCTGACAATGACACACGCCGAGAGAAGCTCGATGCCCAAGGCCCGACAGATTTCCTTGCGGGGCGTCGCGGTACACAATCTGGACGCGATCGACCTGGACATCCCGCACCAGCGGCTTATCGTATTTTGCGGCCTCAGCGGCAGCGGAAAAAGCAGCTTGGCCTTGGACACACTCTACGCCGAGGGACAACGCCGCTACATCGAAAGTTTTTCGGCCTACACGCGGCAGTTTCTCGAACGGCTGGACAAACCCGAAGCCGACCGCATCGACGGCATTCCGCCCGCCATTGCCGTAACCAGCAAGGGCACCAACCGTTCCAGCCGCGCAACGGTGGGCACGGCCACCGAGACGGCCGACTACCTACGGCTTTTGTTCGCCAAGATCGGCACGGTTTTTTGCCGTCAATGCGGCGAAGAGGTGCTGCGCGATTCGCCGCAAAGCGCTGCCCGCGCGTTGGGCGCTTTGCCCCAGGGCACGCGATACATGATCGCCTTTCGGCTGTCCATGCCCGAGCGGCTGGAGCCCGAGCAAGCGTCGGCTTGGCTCAAGGAAGACGGTTTCCACCGCGTGATAGTCGACGGCCGCTTGCTGGACCTTTCCAGCCAGCGGCTTCCAACTCCTCGGTCGGAACCCGGTTCGCTATACGTGGTTTTGGACCGGCTCAAGGCGGGTTCTTCCGATTCGCCTAATGGCGTCAGCGAAGAACGGGTTCGCGATTCACTGGAAACGGCCTTCGCCAAGGGCAAGGGTCAATGCTTCGCCTTTGTCGCCGGTAGCGAGGAGATGGGCGGCGAGGAAATGGGCAGCGAAGAACTGGGGAACGGCCATGTAATAGACGGCCGGCCGTGGCGGCGGCTGGGTTTCAGCACGCGGCTGATGTGCGGCCGTTGCGAGATCGAATATCCACGGCTCGAACCGAGGCTATACAGTTTCAATAGCCCGCTGGGTGCCTGCCCCACGTGTGAAGGTTTTGGCAACGTAATCGATACCGACATGGAGTTGATCGTGCCCGACCCGCGCAAGTCGATACGCGAAGGCGCTATTGCTCCCTGGAACACGCCGGCCCATACCCATGAACTGGATGCCTTGATGGAATTGGCCGACGACTACGGCATCCCCGTGGACGAGCCATTTTCGAGCCTTACCGACCCTCAGGTCAAGCTTATCGTTGAAGGCGTATCCGACCGCGATTTCGCCGGGCTAAACGGCTTTTTCGCCTGGCTCGAACGCCGCAAGTACAAGATGCACATCCGCGTCTTTCTCAGCCGCTGGCGCAGCTATCGGCTCTGCCCCGACTGCCAAGGCGCGCGGCTGCGGCCCGATGCCCTGGCCACGCAAATCGGCGGCAAAAACATCGCGGAAATCTCGTCGCTGAAAATCCGCGACGCCTCCGAGTTTTTCGGCCAGTTGCCGTTGACCGACTACCAACGCCAGGTCGGCCGCACGATGCTTGAACAGGTCTCTGCCCGGCTCAAGTATCTCCGGCAGGTGGGCCTCGGCTATCTGGCCTTGGACCGCACCATGCGCACGCTCAGCGGCGGCGAGACCCGACGCGTGGCCCTCACCTCCGCGCTGGGGTCGAGCCTGGTCAACATGCTCTACGTCCTCGACGAGCCGTCCATCGGGCTGCACCCTCGCGATGTCAGCCACCTGATCGAAGCCATCAAGGGCCTGCGCGAACGCAAGAACACCGTGGTGGTGGTCGAGCACGAAGAGTCCGTCATCCGCGCGGCCGACCAGGTGGTCGAGATCGGGCCGGGCGCCGGCGAACGCGGCGGACGCATCGTCTTCCAGGGCACGCCCAAGGAAATGGAAGAATCGGAAGAAAGCCTCACCGGCGATTATCTCTCGCGCCGCCGCGTGATCACGCCGCCCGCCCGCCGCCGCGCTCCGAACCACGGTTGGATTCGCCTGGCCGGGGCGCGGGGAAACAACCTCCGCAACCTCACCGTCGAGTTCCCTCTGGGGCTGCTGTGTCTGGTGACCGGCGTCAGCGGCTCGGGCAAGAGCACCCTGATCCAGGGCACCTTGTATCCGGCTTTGTGCCGCCGCTTGCGAAAAGACGCGCCCAAGCCATACGAATACGACGACGTCTTCGGCGACGGCCAGATCGACGACGTGATTATGGTCGACCAGAGCCCCATCGGCCGCTCGCCACGCAGCAACCCGGTCACGTACCTGAAGGCTTTTGACGAAATTCGAGCCGTTTTCGCCGACACCATCGAAGCTCGCATGCGCAACTTCAAGGCCAGCCATTTCAGCTTCAACGTCGACGGCGGCCGCTGCCCGACGTGCAACGGCGACGGTTGCATTGCCATCGACATGCAGTTTCTGGCCGACGTCTACATGAAGTGCAGCGCCTGCGGCGGCACGCGATACCGCGACGAGGTCCTCAAAATCACCTATCGCGGCCGCAATATCGCCGAGGTTTTGGAGATGACCGTCCGCGAGGCTTTTACGTTTTTTCGCGGCCGGCCCAAGGTGCAGGCACGCCTCAAACGGCTGATCGACGTCGGCCTCGACTACGTCCGCCTGGGCCAGCCCGCCAACACGCTCTCCGGCGGCGAGGCGCAGCGGCTGAAGCTGGCCGCGTATATGTCCAGCGCCAAACGCGGCCGCTGCCTATTCATCCTCGACGAACCGACCACCGGCCTGCACTTCTCCGATATCGTGCAACTGCTCGACTGTTTCGACGCCCTACTGTCGGTCGGCCACTCGCTGATCGTCGTCGAACACAACCTGCAAATGATGAAAATGGCCGACTACATCATCGACCTGGGCCCCGGCGCCTCGGACGAAGGCGGCCAGGTCGTGGCACAAGGCACGCCCGAAAAAGTCTGCCGTAGCGACGACTCGATAACCGCCCAGTTCCTCGGCCCGCTGCTAGCAGAAGAAGAGGAAGAGCCGGAAGAAGCCGAGTAGGGTGCGTCGAGTCTAGGCTTTATTGGAAAACTTACCCGGGGGTGGATTGGAAAACTTACCTGGGGGTGGATTGGAAAACTTACCTGGGGGTGGCTGGTGGCTGAGCTTGCGAAGCCCCAGTGCCCTTATAAGCTGGGGCTTCGCAAGCTCGGCCGCCAGTCACCCGGTCGAAGCGCGAGCAAGCTCGACGGCTAACATTGTGTTCATTCGTGGTGCGTCGCGCCGCATCCCACGACTGAAACCTAAAACCTAAAACCTAAAACCTAAAATCTAAAATCTAAAATCTAAAATCTAAAATCTAAAATCTAAAACCTACCATCAAGATTCGAGCTGACACTTCTTGACGTATCGCGCGACCAAAAACAAGAGTTCCGTGCCATCAATCGGCTTGGTTATGTAATCAACACAGCCGGCATCAAGACACTTCTGTCGGTCTTCCTTCATGGCATGTGCCGTCAATGCGATAATAGGAGCCGTGTACCCGGCGTCACGCAACTGCCGAGCGGCTTCGTAGCCGTTTGTAACCGGCATCTGCATGTCCATGAGGATGATATCAAACGATTGTTTCTCATCGTCGTGCCTTCGTCCCCGGCCGGGCTGGTAACTCAATGCCTTCTCGATGGCAAGTTGCCCATTTTCCACAACGGTGACTTCAGCACCGGCCTTTCTCAGGAGGAATGAGATGAGTCGCTGATTGTCGTCGCCGTCCTCGGCCAGGAGAATTCGACAGTCGAGCTTGATCCGTGATTGTTCCGTCGATTCAACGCACTGTCCGCCGGTCGAAATGGCTTCGGTCGCGTGCTCCACCATTGGCACGTCGTCCAACGGCCCGGTAGCCAGGCTCACGCTGAAGGTGCTCCCTTTTCCGAGTGTGCTGCTGACGGCGATGTCGCCGCCGAGCTTCTCCACCAGCCGTTTGGTAATGGTCAACCCTAAACCAGTGCCGCCGAATTTCCGATTCGTGGACGAGTCAGCCTGGGTGAACGGATGGAAAACGTGGACGAGTTGGTCTTGGGTCATGCCAATGCCGGTATCGATCACGTCAAACCAAAGCTTTGGCGGCCCGTCGGTGTTTCGCGACAGTCGCGTGACCAGCCGAACGCTTCCCGCCTCGGTAAACTTGATCGCGTTGCCCACAAGATTGATAAGCACCTGGCGCAATCTAGTCGAGTCCGTGATGATCGATTCGGGAATCGGGCCGACATATTCGGTTATCAAGTTGACATTCTTTGCTTGGACGCGAGCCCGCATCGCTGAAGCGACCTCGGCCACGATTTGGATGGGCGAACAGGCGACTTGCTCGACTACCAACTTGTCGGCCTCGATCTTGGACAGATCGAGTATGTCGTTAATGATGCTCAGAAGATGCTTGCCGTTGCGTTTGATTGTTTCGGCGGCATCCACGTTCTCCGGTATGGTGACGTTATCGAGCAGGATGTCCGCGAATCCGAGGATCGCCGTCATGGGCGTGCGGATCTCGTGGCTCATGTTGGCCAGAAACTCGCTTTTAACGCGGTTGGCGGTCTCCGCCACAATCTTTGCCGCGGCCAGTTCTTCCTCCGCCAGATGTTGCCGTTCATGCGATTCACGAAAGGCAAGCCCATAGGCCATGAGCAATTCGACCAAAGGGGTTGAAATGAGGCCGGCCGACTCCAGCAGCGTCCTGGTGGGGAATTCCTCCGCCAGACGGTTGATTCCTTCCTCGTGTATCTCGGCTATATCCTCGGGCGGGGTATTCGAGGCGACCAGTTGACGCCCCATTTTCGCCGCCTTTGCCAAGGGCTCCTCCGTTCGAGTTTCCACATAAGTTTTGAGAAGCACGTAGTATGCGTTTTTGATGTCTGGTTTCGCCATCTGCTTATCCTCGCGACTGGTATATCAGGATCGCTGCATCGTCCGTTCCGCAAGTCCAATCCTCCAACAATTGGTCTGCCATCTGTTGCAAATCCGTGCAGTCCGCTGCTATCGCATTCGACAGATTGGCAATCTCCTTCAACCCATCGCTATGGAGAATCACCATATCGCCGTTGCCCAGCGGCAGGACTTCGGTCATGAATCTCTTATAGCCCCCGCCCACGATGCCGTCGCAGCATATCATGTGGCGTGTCCGTTGCCCGACAATCATCATGCTGATGTTATTTACGCCTCCACAGGTCAGGGTTTTGGTCCTGGTGTCCATGACGGCGATCCCCATGGCCACGCCCCGCGTGTGACGAATGGCGGAGTCGCAACCGGCAAAAATCTCCTGCAACGATTCACGCAGATGTTGCCCGACATAGGCCACGGCCGCACGGCCGGCTTCCTCGGCATATTCGCCGTGTCCCAGTCCATCGGCAACGCAAAGCGTTATCTTGTTTCCGTGCTCCCATGCGGCGCACTGATCGCCGCAATGAGAGTCGCCGTTGAGTGCCTGTCGTGCAATTGCTACGTGCATGTGTGCTCCGATGTCTTTGGCCGTGTCAATGCGATCGAGATCCTGGTAGCGCCGGGACGCGATTCGATGTTGAACTCGTGTACGAGTCGCTTGGTGCCCGGCAGACCGGCGCCAAGACCGCCGCTGGTGGTGAAACCGTCCGTCATCGCTTTGTCAATATCCTCGATACCCGGGCCGTGGTCCTCCACAAGCACATTGATTGTGACGCTATCGTCGTTGGATTTCTCCGTGATCGTGCAAACGCCTTCCCCGGCGTATCGAAGGACATTGCGCGTCAGTTCCGAGATGGCCGTGGCCAGCCGCGTCTGGTCCGCCGTGCCAAAGCCAAGGTCGCGGGCCATCCTCCGGCCCGTTCCGCGGGCGATCACCACGTCATTTTCCGCCTTGATGGGGATTTTTGTCTCATCCACGGCCATTGCTCTCCTTTTCAAAGGAATCCGTATCGGAAGGCGAGGCCACCAATGCCTGAATCTTCTCCATGCCCTGCTCAAGGTTCAGGGCCGATTCGACCCCGATCAACTCGCGACCCATCTCAACCAGTGTCAGGGCCACGCAGGGCTGCATTCCGCAGACGACCACGTCGGCTCCCTGCAAGCGGACCATGTTCGCCGTTTCGTTGATCACCCGGGCAAGAAAAGAATCGATCATGTCCATGGCGGTAATGTCGATGACGACCCCTTTCACTCCGGTCCTGTTGACCTTTTCGATAAGGTCCTTTTGGAAAACGATCGCGTCATTATCGGTCAAGTCCTCCTGAATAGAAGTGAGCAGGAGGTCCTTGAGCTTAAGTATTGGGATTTTCATTTCCCCTGCTTCCTCGGGACTCTTTGATTGTCAGGCCAAGCAGATCGAACGCCTGGTCGATACCCGTGCGCAGCGAGCCGCAGGTGCGGAGCAGCGAGAAGTCCACGCCCAGTTTTACCAGGGTTTGGGCCGTATCGGGACTGACACCCGTAACGAGCACCTGCGCGCCTAGCATCCTGGCCGCGGCCACGGTCTTTAGCAGGTGATTGGCCACGCTGGTGTCGATGACCGGCACGCCGGTAATGTCCAGGATGGCCACCCGCGCTTCCTCTGCCACAATGCTACCGAGCAACTGTTCAATGATTTGTTGAGCCCGATGGGTATCTATCACGCCGATAAGCGGTAACATCACGATCCCGTCCCACAGCTTGATCACCGGGGTGGAAAGCTCGTTTATCGTCCGACTCTGCTCGAAAAGCATCTTTTCAGATCTTACCCGCTCCGTAATATCAACAATATATTCCAGACCGCCGATGATTTCGCCGTTGTTGTTTTTCAGCGGCGCGGCGATATACTCCACTGGAATTACTTTTCCGTTCACTCGAACCTCATTCCGTGCCGTAATGATGCTATCGCTCTCCATCGCCTGTCGTGTACGGCATTCCGGCGTTTGGCAGTGCGACGTTTTGAGGCAATCGTAACACTTCCTCCCCTCAAATTCATCCCTCGACTTTCCCAAGAATTCGCATCCGGTGGGATTGACGTAGATGATGTTGAAATCCCGATCCATGGCCACTACTGGTGTGGGAATCTGCTCCAGAATCGCCATCTTCATGCTGGCACTATCCAAGGTCTCCTGAATTTCCGTTGCTGCGGACATGTTTTTGTACCCCCTTTAAGGTTTTTGTTTTCGATTCGTCCGGCATTCTCGGCGGTGAAAGCAGGCGTCTCTGCCGTCGAAAGGCTAGGTTGCGGAGTAACCGCGGACGGGCATGGTGTAATCACGTTCGGGAAAGCCCAAATTTCCCAAACTTTTGCAGATTTTGATCGTGAAAAAAGTACGGAGGGGTCCTGTATATTTTGCGAGAAACAAAGGGAACAAAGAGGGGAACAAAAGTTCGGGACCCTTTTAGCTATCGCGCGTACCAGCTTATCAACCGGGCCAGTTGGTGGTTTTTGCCAAGCGCGGAAACACGTTGGCGGTGGCGGTAGCCCGACAAACCGGCGTAGGCCTGGCCCCGGTCGAGGGCGCCGACCGTGTCGATGGCGTCTTGGGCTTGCGGCTGTTGGTCGCCACGGGCCAGGCGCAGAAGCCACATGGCCACCGGAAAGGAAAGGGCCAGGTCGCGGAACCCTTCGGTAAGAGCCCAGCCCGGCTTATTGAGCACGGCGTATTGCTTCGAGGCGGCGGCCGCTTCAAAATAGGCGTTGATCGGCCCAAGCACATCCTCGCCAATATGGCCCAGCGGTTCTTCCAGCTTGGCAAACGTGGTGGCGGGAAAGCAGCCGTGGATATAGGGGACGGGCCCTTTGCCGCGCGAAAAGGCCACCGCCGCGCGGACCAGCCGCCAACGCTCAGCCCAAGATGCCTCGATCACAAAACGAGGATGCAGCCGCAGATATTCCAACACGACCTGGCGAAATATCCCGCCGCTGGCGCGACGCGGCGGCATGCGGCTGGCAAACAACGCGGCAGCCCCTTCGACCGACGCCTCTTCCAAGACGGGCACCAGTTCGGCGAACTTGCCGGCGTCGAGCCGATGCAGTTGGCATTGATCGAGGTAGTCGCAAAACTCCAATCCATGCACCAGCCGGCGCACCAACGGGTAGCGCTCGTCGAGCATCAGCCGCTCGATGGCGTCGGCCACTCGATGCACGTCCTTCCACGGCCGACGGCAACGTCGCGTGATCGGCGGCAGCGTGGCCGGCTGCAAGGGAGGAACCTTTTCCTCGGCCATCTTGCGATAACGGCCCAGATGTTCGGCGATCGGCCGTCCCTCGCCGGCCGCCGCTTGGGGACAGTATCGCCGCGCGGTCAGGTAAGCAAACGTATCCAGCGGCACCAACTGCAAGGGCGCCATGCGGCAGACCAGCGGCTTGGCGTCGAACCCGAACTCGGCGTGGATGCGGCACAACCCCTTCTCGCCCAAAAATACGCACGTCCCATCCTTGCGCTTGGCCAGCGAATATGTCTTCTTAAACAGCCCGTGGCTTTGCAGAATTTTAACGCCCTGGAAATCGGGCCGTTTTTCCCAGGCCTGCTCTCGCAGACGGGCCAAATCGGCCCCGCTAAGCGTAAAAATCGTGCCCCGGCAACAGATCGCGCAACCCTGGCAGTCCCAATGTTCGGTAATCGGCAACGTACGAATCGGAAGGCTCATGTCCCAATCATACGTCGCATTGCGAAAATTGGCCAGCCGTCACTGCTCGCCGTCGTGCCCGGCCGGTTCAGCGTGGATTACCACTCTGCCCAAGTTTGGCACCGCAGCGCGCAAAAAGCTTTCCAGACGCTGCGTGAAATCATGGGCCGCGGTGATGGGCGTTGCCGCGTCCAGCGTACAGTGGAACGACAAGCCGACCTCGTCGCCGTTTGCCACGAATTTCAAATCGTGGGCTTCGAAACGGGTAGGCTCGGTTTGGGCGAACAGTTTTAGTGCCTCTTCCACAAGGGATTTTTTATCCGCCAAACGCGCGTCGGGTCGGGCTTCCAGCCGCGCCCGCGCATCGCCCACCGGTTCGATGTGCGTGACGACGGACTCCAGCCCGGGCACGGCGTCGCGGAGATCGTTTTCGAATCGCGTGACACGGCGATGGGCTTCTTCAAGACGCAAGGTGTCTTCCACCTCGATGTGTAGCTCGATCGACCGCCCGGATGGCTTTTCGATGATCCGCGCGCCGTGCGCCTCGAGTCCGCGCCGGGCGGCACAAACACGAACCGCCGCGAGAATATCGTCTTCGCCAAAATCTCCCGGCTCGACATGAATCACCACGTCGGCGCCGGGCAGAACACCTTTGACGGCGGCCTCGACTCGGTCTGACAGTTGATGGGCGCTTTCGATTCGCGCCGTGCAATCGACGGCCAGCGTAATATCGGCGAAAAAAAGCGGGCCGCTTCGCCGCAGGCGAACTCGACGGACTTCTTCGATACCGTGTACGGACGCGGCGGCATCCGTCACTGCGTCTTGCATTTCCGGCGGAATGCGGTCCAAGAGATCGTCGACGGCGCGGCGGCCCAGGCGGATACTAACCCAAATGACGATCATCGCCACGCCCAGAGCGGCGACCGCGTCGGCTTTTTGCATCCAAGGCTGGCCGAGAAGTTCCGCCATAAAAACTCCAACCAGGCCCAGCAGCACCACGAACGAAGAGAGAATGTCGGCGGAAAAATGCAAGGCGTCGGCAGCCAACGCCTGGCTGTTGTGTTTTTTCGCAACCCGGTCCAGCGCCCGCCAGCGTGAAAATTCGATCACGGTGGAAACAATGATCACGGCAAATGCCCAAAACGTGGCGTGAACCACCTTCTCGACGACGAACAACCGGTAGCCGGCCTCGTAGACGATCCAGCCGCAGGTTGCCAACAGCAGCATCGTCTCCAGCAGCGCGGAAAGGTTTTCGAACTTGCCGTGCCCGTAGGTGTGTTCGCGGTCGGCCGGCATGGCCGACATGTGTACGGCCCAAAGCGTGATACTGGCGGCCACGAAATCGAGTCCCGAGTGGAGGGCTTCGGACAATATGCCCAAACTGTTGGTGGAAATCCCCACAACCAGTTTCATGGCCACCAGCACGACGGCGGCCAACACCGATGCCGCGGCCACCATCCGCTTCTCACGATTGGCTGAAACCGTGGCGGCCGGCTGGCCGGTGCCGTTGGTGTTGTTTGCCGACATGGTATTGCTCGCAATTAATGTACGCTTGTTATGCTCAAAGCTCATAGCTCAAAAAGATACCCGCTTTGCAAGAATCTTTTATATTTCTTTTCGTCGAAACGATAAAGCCGGGCGGCCCGATGGGCAACCTCACGTTGCAGCTCGCCGGTCTCTTCCACAAAGCCCATCGACATCACCTTGCGCCTGAAGTTACGCTTATCGAACGTGCGTTGCAAGAGAGTTTCATATAAATGCTGCAATTGCCGCAACGTGAACCGTTTTGGCAACAGCTCGAACCCGATCGGCTGATAGCGGACCTTGCCTTTGAGACGCTGGTGGGCCATCTCCAAAATTTTGTCGTGGTCAAAGGCAAGCGGCGGCCGCTCGGCCACCGCAAACCAATTCACGTCCCGGGCATCGGTGGCCGCCCGGACGCGATGGTCGCGGATGTTCACCAAGGCATGGTAGGCCACGGATACCGTGCGCCCACGCGGGTCGCGGCCCGGGTCGCCGAACGTAAAAAGCTGTTCGAGAAACACCTTGCCCAGGCCGGTCTCTTCGCTGAGCTCGCGCTGGGCGGCCACATCGAGTGTCTCGTCCATTTCCACAAACCCGCCGGGCAATGCCCACGCGCCGGCAAACGGCTGGCCGCCGCGCTCAATCAAGAGAACCTTGAGGTCCTCGTCATCGAGCCCGAAAACAACGCAGTCCACCGTCAGGGCCGGGCGGGGGTGTTTGTATGTGTAAGGCATAATGTTCAATTCTCAATTCTCACTGCTCACTCAGTAGTTCCAAGTTTTTGCTTTTACTAGCCCGAAGGGCTTTGATATCACAGCCGAATGGCACTTATATTTCCCTAAGTCGATGAGAAACAACACTTTAGCGATACCGTATAGCATTGGCAATTTGAAACAC
>Ga0255396_1042_pt1 | contig 12713 bp, 6 predicted proteins | sample ANMaggSeSYBR01J8_FD_182120 | JGI IMG/M metagenome (GOLD analysis project Ga0255396, IMG submission 182120) | Sediment cell enrichment communities from methane seep in Santa Monica Basin, California, United Staets - ANME aggregate JGI... | ecosystem: Environmental > Aquatic > Marine > Cold seeps >... | reverse complement strand
GGCAACTCGACTAAGACTGTGGCTCTCATTGTTATGGCCTTGGAACACCGGGGAGTTCTGACTATCATCAATCGGGTCCCCCTGCAACTGGAGATCACGAACCCGGGCTTGCCCATGAACGCGTACGAGACCGCCCTGGTCAGAGCTATTCTGGAGGATGGCACCATAGACAAGGCTCAAATTCCGAAGATACTGGAGGCGGTGGCAAAGGCCGTGCAGCCTAAGATGTGGAACGCTGACCCCAACGAAACCCGCAAGACGTACGAGCACAGGATCGAAACTGCCTGGGGGGCGTTCCAACGGGACCGAGAACTCGGCAGACCTATGGGTAGAGTCTACGATAGGCCCTATCTTCCCTGGATAATCATCAGAGACCGCTATCGTCCACAGGCCACTCCTGGAGGACAGGGGGTGGGAGACGCTCTGAGACCTGTGATGGAGGCAGCGGAACAGGTTGTTACTCCCATTGAGCGCTTCGCCACGGAACTGACCCAGGGGGTCGAGGCAGCAATGACTGACGTGGTGGGAAGTGTGGAAGCCGGTATCGCCAGGCTGACCGGAAAAGAACCTGCGGCGGGGCAAGTGGGCTACGATGCCTGCCACGCGGCCTGTCACAGCGCTTGCCATTCCGCTTGTGTCCACGATGCCTGCCACAGTGCCTGCGTGCATGATGCCTGCCACAGTGCCTGTCACTCTGCCTGTGTCTGCCACAGTGCCTGCCACAGTGCTTGCCACTCAGCCTGTGTGAGTAGTTTCTAGGCTTAAGGACGAGAATTCTATTGCAGAAGCAAACCATAGACATACAGCAATTCGCGGTCGAGCTGGTGACCTCGACAAGGGAATATATCTACATCCGACCCGAGGACGGGCTGCTCATCATGCGCCCTAACCGTATGCACCACCTGAACGATGTGGCGCTGGAGTTGCTGCAACGGCTCTACGATGGGCACGAGGTGCCAGACGCGGGAGCAGCGGTGCGAGAAGTAGCTGCCAAGTACGAAGTGCCGGAAACACGCGTTGAGGCCGATTTACTCAATCTTCTGTATAGTGTTGCGGCCTTGCTGAAAGACAATGTGTGTGGTGCACCTTCGATCAAATCTACACCCTTTGGGAGTCACCACAGGGAGCTGCCGGTGCTCTCTGAGATTGCTCTGACCTACCGTTGCCAGAATCGCTGTACGTTCTGTTACGCGGACTCGCCGGAGCGAGGTGCTGAGGTGCCCGAGATGACTACCGCGCAGGTGCAGGTGGTCATCGACCGTATTTTCGATGAGGCGCGTTGTCCTACGGTCTCCTTTACAGGCGGCGAGCCGACTCTGCGCAAGGACTTGCCTGAGCTAATCGCTTATGCCAAGGGTAAGGGGATGCGCGTCAATCTGATCACTAACGGGGTCCTCTGTTCCGATCCCGAGTTCGTGTCTCGCTTGGCGGGCGCGGGCCTCGATTCGGCCCAGGTGAGCCTGGAAGGCGGCTGCGCGGCCGTTCATGATGCTGTGGTGCAACACCCCGGAGCCTTCGCGCGCTCGTCCAAGGCCGTCCACTTGCTGCGCGAGGCTGGGATATACACCCATACCAACACCACTATCTGCGGAGGCAATCGAGATCACTTGCCAGAATTGGTGGACTACATCGCCGACGAGTTGGGATCCGAGTATTTCTCCATGAACATGGTCATTCGGACAGGTACTGCCCTGCGACATGATGAGGACGACGTCACCTACACTGAGATTGGAGAGATCATAAAAAGCATACAGTCCCGGGCGGAAGAGAAAGGGACGCGGCTGGTCTGGTACTCGCCGGTGCCCTATTGCCTCTTCAACCCGATTGAGGCTGGGCTGGGGTCGAAATCGTGTGCATGTGTGGATGGGTTGCTCTCGGTAAATCCTGCGGGCGAACTGATACCCTGCTCCAGCTTCGAACAAGGTATTGGGAGTCTCCTGGAACACTCCTTCGACGATGTCTGGTACACGCGCACGGCCCGCTATTGGCGCCGCAAGGAGTTCCTGCCGCCAGTGTGCCAGCGCTGTGAACTCAAGCATATCTGTTGTGGGGCTTGCCCTCTGTATTGGGATGAACGGGGGGGATTCACTGAGCTGGATGGTGTGGCCCCTGGAGCACCGTTGGGAGCGCATGCGATCTGGGATCTCAAGCGACGCCTTTGGTCGCATACGAGAGGGGTGGGGTTACAAGGCTTGCAGAAGCGTGGCGAGCAGAAGCATGCATTGGAAAGGAGCGAGCATGGCTAAGGAGACCAGACTTCCCCTAGGTGAATTCCATCGTTATTTATCGGAAGACCGCCGTCGAATAAAGGCAGTTTTTGATGAGGTCGAAGAAATCCAGTTCCAGTTCAACGATCTTCATGCCCAGGAACTGGAGCGCTGGAAAGAGCAACTAGGTGTCTGCATTGTGCTGCTGAAGAAAGACCCGGACCAACTTCCCCCTGCGTTAGCTGAACTCATAGCCACGAAACGAGAAGAAGCGCGGCGCAGCCTGGAGGAGGAAATAGGCTCTCTCACGAAGGAGGTGGGCTCGCTGCGGAAGAAAGCTGACAAAGCTTTGTTGCAGGCCCAACGTGAGATCGAGGCGCTGCGCACCGCCAACCCAAAACTGGATCTCCGGGAAGAGGACCTCAAGACCCGGGTCATAGCGCTCGGTGATGAGATCAAAGGCGTGGGCGATCAGCTTCATAGTCTGAGGTTGTTTCCCCTGGGCTGGTTGACGAACATGGGGAAGAGAAGAAAGTTGAAGAAGCACCGCGAGGATGTGCAAAGCAAACACGCTAGAATGGTCCTTGCCCTGAACAACGTTCGAGAGAAGTGGGTGACTACGAAGAAGGATGCCGAGGAACGTCAGACGGCCCTCCGCCAACAATGGGAGGAGACGAGCGTCGAGGCTTCTCAGCGTCAGGCACGGGAGGATTCACTCTCCAACAACGTAGAGCAATTGAGTTTGCAACGAGGCCTGGAACAGACACTGATAACCATGGAGGATTCTCCTGTCAAGGACGGAAAGTTGGGAGAAGCCCTGCAGGCCATGGTGAAGTTGAACAAGACGAAAGCTGCATATGAGCAGGGATTGAGAACGGTGGCTGAAGTGCTGGGATTGCTCAAGGGGCTACACGAGGGCATGAACCGCTTCCTGCAGAGTGTGGGGAAGGTCTACGAGGAGCAGAAGCGCTACAAGCTCAAGCCCCTCACTGTGCATCTCCCGTCCCAGGCATCTGAGTTCCATGAAATGTGGCTGCCGTTCCGAAAACTGGTGAAGAACGAGAAGTACATGGGACGTCACCCGCTGGAGTTCAGCCAGAAGGCAAAGGAATTCACGGTCGAGCACTTGGGCGATGATCAGATAGAAGCAGTCTTCGTTGGGATGGGAGAGGCTCTTAAGCGAGCGACAAACGCTTGGAAGTAGCGCGGGTTTTGATCCGCCGCAAGCGACTCATATTCGAGAAGGAGAATCGTCGTGAAAAGGAGTTCTGCAATTCTACTCATCATAGTTGCTATTGTACTCATAACGTTCGGCCTGATCTTCCTCATGGGGTCTCAGGGCAAGGGGACGATCATCTTGACCGGTATGGCCCTTCTGGCTGGGGGCATTCTTCTGGTAGGTTGGGCGGTCAATCGTCTGCGGAGGCTGGCACAACTGGACCCTGATCAATTGGCTACGGACGCAGTGGAATTGGCACAGAGGCTGGGTGGCGAAGTGACCGTGGCTCAAGTGCAGGCCGAACTCGATGTCTCTGGCAAATTGGCCGCACAGGTGCTCGAAAAGCTGCGCAGCGAAGGGGCCTGTTACGTAGAGCATCGAGAGGATCGCACTATGTTTGTCTTCAAGAGCCTTATGCCTTCCAAGGCCACGAAGCTATGTCCCTATTGTGGGGCAGATGGATCGGGACGCAGAAGTAGGTGAGCCCATGAAGATCCTGGTATACGGTGCGGGGGTGCTGGGCAGTTTCTACGCACTAGGGCTTGCGGAGGGTGGACACGACGTCTCGATACTGGCCCGAGGAAAGCGATTGGCCGATATCCGCGAGCATGGCATCGTGCTAGAAGAGATGAACACGGAACGCCGAACCACGGCTCAGGTCAACGTCGTAGAGAAACTTTCCCCGGAAGACGCCTATGATCTGGTGCTGGTACTGATGCGGGCGAATCGGATCTCGGAGGTATTGCCGGCGCTAGCTGCGAACAAGAACACTCCCAGCGTGGCGTTCATAGGCAACAACGTCGCCGGTTCCGGCGAAATGGTCGCAGCCTTGGGCAATGAGCGGGTGCTGATGGGTTTTGGTGGCACCGGCGGCGCGCGCGACGGTCACGTGATTCGCTACGTTTCCGGCGTGGAACCAGGGAAGGCTCCGCTGCTCATCGCCGAACTGAACGGCGAGACCACCCCGAGGCTGCAGCGAATTGCAGAGGCGTTTGGAAGGGCCGGAATCGAGGTAGGGTTCAGTCCCAACGTCGAGGCCTATCTCAAGACTCACGTCGCTCTAGTAAGCCCGTTGGCAAACGCCCTCTACATGGCCGGGGGCGACAACTACCGTCTGGCGCGCACGCGCGATGGGATAGTGCTCTGTATTCGAGCTATGCGGGAGGGATTCAGGGTCTTACGAGCCCTGGGTATTCCCATCTTGCCAGGTTATTTCAAGCTCTTCGAGTGGGTACCAGAGCCGATTCTGGTCACCTTGCTGCAGCGCGTTCTCGACACCGAGTACGCCGAACTGGGGATGTCCGGACACGCCAACGTCGCCCGTGACGAGTTCGAGGAGCTGGCCGACGATTTCAGGTCCCTGGCCCGCTCTTCGACGGTTCCCACGCCCGCGATGGACCAACTGTATCAATACATCGATCCAACGGTTCCAATTGTCTCTGATGGCAAGGCTGAGATGACCATGGACTGGCGCGGCGTGTGGATTGGACTGGGCGCACTAGCAGGACTCGTGTCTGTCTGGATGCTCCGTAGACACAGGAAACGCTGATACCGTGAACCGACAATCAAGGATGAATTACACTAGCATATATGATGGAGACAGGAATACGTGGTAAAAGAAGATGACTTAGACCTTTTTGCCCATGCCAGGCAGGAGGAAACGGCCCAAGCAGCCCCGCTGGCCGCGAGGATGCGTCCCCGCACTCTAGGCGAGTTCGTGGGCCAGGAGCACATCGTGGGGCCGGGGAAGCTGCTGCGCCGGGCTATTGAAGCAGACCGGCTCTTTTCTAGCATCATCCTGTGGGGACCACCCGGAACCGGCAAGACGACTCTAGCGACGATAATCGCCCGCTACACTGAGAGCCACTTTGAGACTCTCAGTGCCGTCCTGGCGGGGAAAGCTGATCTTCGCCGGCTGGTGAAGGCCGCCAAGGATCGCCGGGATATGTACGGCCAGCGTACGATACTCCTGGTAGATGAAATCCACCGCTGGAACCGCGCGCAGCAGGACGCGTTGTTGCCGCACGTGGAAAGCGGTTCTATCATCCTCATAGGAGCCACGACGGAGAATCCCTACTTCGAAATCATCGCCCCGCTCCTGTCCCGCTCGCGCGTTTTCCAACTCCACCCCCTCTCCGAAGAACAGATTGTCACCCTGCTGCGGTTCGCCCTCGAAGACAAGAGTCGAGGCTACGGCAACCGACCCATCGAGGCCAATGATGAGGCCTTGGAGCATTGGTCTCACGTGTCGGGAGGCGATGCGCGTACGGCCCTCAATGCGTTGGAATTGGCCGTGGAGTCCACGCAGCCAGATGTTGACGACACTATCTGGATAGACGTGGCAGTGGCTCAGGATTCCATTCAACGGCGCGTCGTGCGCTACGATAAGTCTGGCGACGAGCACTACGATACCATCTCGGCTTTCATCAAGTCCGTGCGCGGCAGCAATCCCGATGCAGCCCTCTATTGGTTGGCCAAGATGATCCATGCGGGAGAAGACGCCCGGTTCATCATGCGACGCTTACTCATCCTGGCAGCAGAGGACATTGGACTGGCAGACCCGCAGGCCATATCCGTGGTGATGGGTTGTGCGCAAGCCCTGGAATGGTGCGGCTTGCCTGAGGCCCAGTATCACCTGGCCGAAGCAACGATCTACCTGGCCACAGCTCCAAAATCCAACAGCATAGGTGCTTACTGGCAGGCGAAAAAGGAGATAAGGGAACGAGGAGCAGGCGCAGTGCCCGATCACCTCAAGGACGCCAGCCGCGACGGGGCCGCCCTGGGACACGGTAAGGGCTACAAGTACCCTCACGCCTATCCCGACCACTGGGTGGAACAGCGCTATCTGCCCGAGGGAATCGAAGGGGGCTGGTACAAGCCCGGCGATCAGGGCTACGAAAAAGAGATCAGGAAACGTTTCCGGCGTTCACCAGATCGCGGTCGTCAGAGAGAAGATGGCAACGCGTAGAGATGGGATCCGAAGCTGCCCATAATCGACACTGTCATTCTGAGCGACAAGAGGGAGCAAAGAATCTGGCCGCAGATACGCGAAATCCTGGTGCTGACAAGAAGATTCTTGCACAGAGAGATTCTTCGCTTCGCTCAGAATGACACGACCTCATCGCTTGTGTCATTGAAGACTGAACTGCGCGCTCCCCGCTGTGGCGATACTACTAAGAAACTACGTCAGTTTCTTATAGACTGAACAGCGCGACCCGCGCTGTGGAGATACTCAGAATGACACAAGTAAGGTCTTAGTACTAGGCACAGACCCTACTGCGAGCGTTCAGGCAACCCCTCGATGCGGTACTGGTAGGGGGCGAGCTGAGTCGTAAGGGGAGTGATACCGGATATGGTGAGGACGACTCGCTCGATTCTGGAACCGAATCCCTCGATGACTAGGCGTCCGAGACGATCATCTTCGAGGGACATGCGGCGGACTTCCACTTCTTTGTCACTACCGCCAATCTCGATCACCTGCACCAAGAAGCGCTGAGGCAAGATGTTGTCTGTGCGCACGAATCCCTCTCCGACCCATCCCCCATCATCATCCTCGGCACCGGAATGATAGTCAATCTCAGGCACAGCGATATCATCAATACACAGACCGTCCCAATTCACAGCGTCATCTGTGACGTACTCGAAACGCACTTGCACTTCCTGACCTACGTAGGGAGTAAGATCAACCTTCTCGCGTACCCAATGTGGACCCTGACCTTCTCCCGAAATGCCCGTATAAGCCCAGCCGAAGCTGATGCCGTTGGGGTTAAAATCGGTGGAGTGCTGACCGCGTAGGATGCTCCACTTGTGCCCTCCATCGGTGGATACCTCCACGTAGGAGTAGTCCCATCCAGGCTCGATATCATACCAGAGCGCATACTCGAGGGTAGCCTTCTCCACTCCGCGAAGGTCGAAGGTGCGAGTCAGCTTGGTGTCACTGAGATCGCCACGGTTGGACCACCACTGATACTCTCCACCATAGGGCTGGTTATCAACAAGGCGGACTGTACTTACCCCCTCGAACTCTATCGCCACATCGCCCTCGTTCGGAAGTAGCTCGATGTAGTCTGTGCCGAACTGGTGTACGGTATCAGATTCGCTGGCAGGGTATTGCGCATGGCTTGTTGCTAGACTGAACTCCAATTCCTTGCTAAGAGTACGATAGCCGTACTTCCCTCCCTCGATGCTAACATCGCCGAGATAGTTGGCAACAACCCAATCAGCGTAGAGATCCTCGAAAGTGTAGCCCGTACCGTGTCGATCCAGAATCGCATCGAACCCTGCGATCCCCTTGTCCTGGCAGGAGATCAGGTCCCGCAGGCTGCCTTCGCCAAAACGTTCGTAGAAGTAGAACACCATCAGGTGGGCCGCGCCGTAGTGCTCGTACGAACTACTTGCCCCATCGCCCCAAGCGTTGAGTTGTGTATCCGGCGACTGGGAAAAGGCTGTAATGCGTCCGTTCTCCTTGAAGCCATTCAGGGAGGTCGCCAACTCTGACGCGCCTTCATTGACCCATGTCTCCTCGTTGGGATCAGCGTGCCAATGAATCAAGTGCTGGAATTCGTGGGCCAATGTGCTCTGATACGCACTGGTTCCCGGTCGCACTGCTTCAACATTGATATAGACCATCTCGCGCTCGTTGCTGTAGGGATAAATCCGACAGGAGTACCCGTCGGCGCTATTGAAATATCCCGACGCGCCCTGGAAGCTTGCATTGAGCACAGAGAGATGCACATCGCCGTCAATCCCGGGGCTGCGCTCCTGCCCGAAGTACCTGTGATTGGTAGGGTGTGTAAGCTCCTCAAATACGCGCGCCGAACTCTCCAGATCCTCCTGGGTCACCTCAAGACCATCCTCGAGCCACATGTAAAGATGCGGGGTTATGCAGCGAAGAGTAGCCTCGATCTCACGCCCACCATCTACGCTCTGATCACTGACCCAAAAGGACTCTTTATCTCCCACCTTATGCAGTACATCGACGGGCCGACAAGTCAACAAGGGATCTCCTAGAGACGGCATGAGGCGTGCAGCCAAATCTATCAGATCGCGCGCGGGCAAGTCGGATAATAACAGGGTGTTGGGCCTGCTGGGCGTGTTTATAACCAAGGGTAAGATATCGCTCTTCTGCAAGGGGGGGAGGTTTTTCGCGCCCGAGATGCGGAGTTCGCCTGCCGGTGGCACAGGAGCTTTCCCACATCCGCCCATAAAAGTCACCACTATGCCCGCCAGCAACCAGCCCAGGCACAGTAGGAGCACGTAGTTTCCCAGCTTCGAGCTTTTCACCTTGATAGTCATCCTTGCGTCAGAAGTCAGTGCACTATGCGCTGACTAGCTCACACTTTGGTAATCTCCAACATCGCCCCGCAGTTGGGGCATTGTCGCTTGGCATCCCGTATCGAGAATTCCGCCCCACAATAGGGACATAGCTTCGTGGCCTTGGAAGGCATAAGGCTCTTGAAGACAAACATAGTGCGATCCTCTCGATGCTCTACGTAACAGGCCCCTTCGCTGCGCAGCTTTTCGAGCACCTGTGCGGCCAATTTGCCAGAGACATCGAGTTCGGCCTGCACTTGAGCCACGGTCACTTCGCCACCCAGCCTCTGTGCCAATTCCACTGCGTCCGTAGCCAATTGATCAGGGTCCAGTTGTGCCAGCCTCCGCAGACGATTGACCGCCCAACCTACCAGAAGAATGCCCCCAGCCAGAAGGGCCATACCGGTCAAGATGATCGTCCCCTTGCCCTGAGACCCCATGAGGAAGATCAGGCCGAACGTTATGAGTACAATAGCAACTATGATGAGTAGAATTGCAGAACTCCTTTTCACGACGATTCTCCTTCTCGAATATGAGTCGCTTGCGGCGGATCAAAACCCGCGCTACTTCCAAGCGTTTGTCGCTCGCTTAAGAGCCTCTCCCATCCCAACGAAGACTGCTTCTATCTGATCATCGCCCAAGTGCTCGACCGTGAATTCCTTTGCCTTCTGGCTGAACTCCAGCGGGTGACGTCCCATGTACTTCTCGTTCTTCACCAGTTTTCGGAACGGCAGCCACATTTCATGGAACTCAGATGCCTGGGACGGGAGATGCACAGTGAGGGGCTTGAGCTTGTAGCGCTTCTGCTCCTCGTAGACCTTCCCCACACTCTGCAGGAAGCGGTTCATGCCCTCGTGTAGCCCCTTGAGCAATCCCAGCACTTCAGCCACCGTTCTCAATCCCTGCTCATATGCAGCTTTCGTCTTGTTCAACTTCACCATGGCCTGCAGGGCTTCTCCCAACTTTCCGTCCTTGACAGGAGAATCCTCCATGGTTATCAGTGTCTGTTCCAGGCCTCGTTGCAAACTCAATTGCTCTACGTTGTTGGAGAGTGAATCCTCCCGTGCCTGACGCTGAGAAGCCTCGACGCTCGTCTCCTCCCATTGTTGGCGGAGGGCCGTCTGACGTTCCTCGGCATCCTTCTTCGTAGTCACCCACTTCTCTCGAACGTTGTTCAGGGCAAGGACCATTCTAGCGTGTTTGCTTTGCACATCCTCGCGGTGCTTCTTCAACTTTCTTCTCTTCCCCATGTTCGTCAACCAGCCCAGGGGAAACAACCTCAGACTATGAAGCTGATCGCCCACGCCTTTGATCTCATCACCGAGCGCTATGACCCGGGTCTTGAGGTCCTCTTCCCGGAGATCCAGTTTTGGGTTGGCGGTGCGCAGCGCCTCGATCTCACGTTGGGCCTGCAACAAAGCTTTGTCAGCTTTCTTCCGCAGCGAGCCCACCTCCTTCGTGAGAGAGCCTATTTCCTCCTCCAGGCTGCGCCGCGCTTCTTCTCGTTTCGTGGCTATGAGTTCAGCTAACGCAGGGGGAAGTTGGTCCGGGTCTTTCTTCAGCAGCACAATGCAGACACCTAGTTGCTCTTTCCAGCGCTCCAGTTCCTGGGCATGAAGATCGTTGAACTGGAACTGGATTTCTTCGACCTCATCAAAAACTGCCTTTATTCGACGGCGGTCTTCCGATAAATAACGATGGAATTCACCTAGGGGAAGTCTGGTCTCCTTAGCCATGCTCGCTCCTTTCCAATGCATGCTTCTGCTCGCCACGCTTCTGCAAGCCTTGTAACCCCACCCCTCTCGTATGCGACCAAAGGCGTCGCTTGAGATCCCAGATCGCATGCGCTCCCAACGGTGCTCCAGGGGCCACACCATCCAGCTCAGTGAATCCCCCCCGTTCATCCCAATACAGAGGGCAAGCCCCACAACAGATATGCTTGAGTTCACAGCGCTGGCACACTGGCGGCAGGAACTCCTTGCGGCGCCAATAGCGGGCCGTGCGCGTGTACCAGACATCGTCGAAGGAGTGTTCCAGGAGACTCCCAATACCTTGTTCGAAGCTGGAGCAGGGTATCAGTTCGCCCGCAGGATTTACCGAGAGCAACCCATCCACACATGCACACGATTTCGACCCCAGCCCAGCCTCAATCGGGTTGAAGAGGCAATAGGGCACCGGCGAGTACCAGACCAGCCGCGTCCCTTTCTCTTCCGCCCGGGACTGTATGCTTTTTATGATCTCTCCAATCTCAGTGTAGGTGACGTCGTCCTCATCATGTCGCAGGGCAGTACCTGTCCGAATGACCATGTTCATGGAGAAATACTCGGATCCCAACTCGTCGGCGATGTAGTCCACCAATTCTGGCAAGTGATCTCGATTGCCTCCGCAGATAGTGGTGTTGGTATGGGTGTATATCCCAGCCTCGCGCAGCAAGTGGACGGCCTTGGACGAGCGCGCGAAGGCTCCGGGGTGTTGCACCACAGCATCATGAACGGCCGCGCAGCCGCCTTCCAGGCTCACCTGGGCCGAATCGAGGCCCGCGCCCGCCAAGCGAGACACGAACTCGGGATCGGAACAGAGGACCCCGTTAGTGATCAGATTGACGCGCATCCCCTTACCCTTGGCATAAGCGATTAGCTCAGGCAAGTCCTTGCGCAGAGTCGGCTCGCCGCCTGTAAAGGAGACCGTAGGACAACGCGCCTCATCGAAAATACGGTCGATGACCACCTGCACCTGCGCGGTAGTCATCTCGGGCACCTCAGCACCTCGCTCCGGCGAGTCCGCGTAACAGAACGTACAGCGATTCTGGCAACGGTAGGTCAGAGCAATCTCAGAGAGCACCGGCAGCTCCCTGTGGTGACTCCCAAAGGGTGTAGATTTGATCGAAGGTGCACCACACACATTGTCTTTCAGCAAGGCCGCAACACTATACAGAAGATTGAGTAAATCGGCCTCAACGCGTGTTTCCGGCACTTCGTACTTGGCAGCTACTTCTCGCACCGCTGCTCCCGCGTCTGGCACCTCGTGCCCATCGTAGAGCCGTTGCAGCAACTCCAGCGCCACATCGTTCAGGTGGTGCATACGGTTAGGGCGCATGATGAGCAGCCCGTCCTCGGGTCGGATGTAGATATATTCCCTTGTCGAGGTCACCAGCTCGACCGCGAATTGCTGTATGTCTATGGTTTGCTTCTGCAATAGAATTCTCGTCCTTAAGCCTAGAAACTACTCACACAGGCTGAGTGGCAAGCACTGTGGCAGGCACTGTGGCAGACACAGGCAGAGTGACAGGCACTGTGGCAGGCATCATGCACGCAGGCACTGTGGCAGGCATCGTGGACACAAGCGGAATGGCAAGCGCTGTGACAGGCCGCGTGGCAGGCATCGTAGCCCACTTGCCCCGCCGCAGGTTCTTTTCCGGTCAGCCTGGCGATACCGGCTTCCACACTTCCCACCACGTCAGTCATTGCTGCCTCGACCCCCTGGGTCAGTTCCGTGGCGAAGCGCTCAATGGGAGTAACAACCTGTTCCGCTGCCTCCATCACAGGTCTCAGAGCGTCTCCCACCCCCTGTCCTCCAGGAGTGGCCTGTGGACGATAGCGGTCTCTGATGATTATCCAGGGAAGATAGGGCCTATCGTAGACTCTACCCATAGGTCTGCCGAGTTCTCGGTCCCGTTGGAACGCCCCCCAGGCAGTTTCGATCCTGTGCTCGTACGTCTTGCGGGTTTCGTTGGGGTCAGCGTTCCACATCTTAGGCTGCACGGCCTTTGCCACCGCCTCCAGTATCTTCGGAATTTGAGCCTTGTCTATGGTGCCATCCTCCAGAATAGCTCTGACCAGGGCGGTCTCGTACGCGTTCATGGGCAAGCCCGGGTTCGTGATCTCCAGTTGCAGGGGGACCCGATTGATGATAGTCAGAACTCCCCGGTGTTCCAAGGCCATAACAATGAGAGCCACAGTCTTAGTCGAGTTGCC
>Ga0255396_1040_pt1 | contig 12797 bp, 10 predicted proteins | sample ANMaggSeSYBR01J8_FD_182120 | JGI IMG/M metagenome (GOLD analysis project Ga0255396, IMG submission 182120) | Sediment cell enrichment communities from methane seep in Santa Monica Basin, California, United Staets - ANME aggregate JGI... | ecosystem: Environmental > Aquatic > Marine > Cold seeps >... | reverse complement strand
AGGAAGGGATCACCATGCCCAGCGCAGTGATACACATGACCAGAATCGCGGCTGTTGGTGGTGCTGGCAGTGCGAAACCGACGAGCACACAGTAATTGACCACAGCCGACACGGCCCAAATGGCCATCGACAAGAGGAGTACGCGCAGAAACTGGCTTGGTTCTCTCACGACGGCGAATCCGTCAATAAGTGACGCCCAGGCCGCTGTGAACGAGCCGCGGAATCGCTCGGGAACCCAACGCCCCAGCCATTCTCCCATCCGCACGCCTCGTTCTCTGTTCAACGCCACGACAATCATCACCACAATCAGGACGACGGCCCCTGCTCCGGCCAATAAGCCCGCCCGTACCGCCCACTGTGGCAGGGGCACGAAAGGGGCCAGGCCCAGAAGCAGAAGCACTACCGTGAGCACATCCAGCGCCCGCTCAAGCACAATGGTAGACAAGGCACGAGGCACTCCCGTCCCTAGCACTTCGCCGGCCAGATAGGCACGCACCAACTCCCCTACACGGGCCGGCAGCACGTTGATGAAGAGATAGCCTATATTGATGATTGAGAATAGCGTTGAAAGGGAGAGGCCAGTCTGAGGATAGAAGAGCACGCGCCACCGCACCGCCCGGAGCCAAACTGCCAGCAACAGGGCGCTAAAAGCAAGCACGAGGTAGGGCCAGCGGACAGACTGAAGGGCCTGACCCATCCCTTCGAAATCTACTCCCCTTAGAGCCAGCGCCAGACAGATGATACTGATGCCCATTCCGACCCATAAACGAAATCGCTTCATAAGCAATTATCTCTTCGTGTGGAAGGGTTAGCAGAAAACCGACGTCAGCAATAGAAAACCAAAGGAGCGCCGCCAGGAGCCCTCCAATAAATGATATTGTAGCATTGAATGGGTCAATATGCAAAAAAGCTGGGGTGTAGAACAACATGCAGTGGGAGGCCAGGGAGATTGTTGGATGGTCGTACTGAGGTGAGGTGTGTGGAAGTGTGGGTTTGTGGGCGATGTTCAGGATATCGAGTTCCATCAATCTGGATCTCTCTGCCCAAACTCTTAGCCCGCGTCACGACACTCGAGTCCTCCAGGCAGCCAGCATCCCAGGAAGATCGTCGGGAAAAGGAATCAGGCCACTTCTTTCGGCTGCAACCCACAACTGTTGGTCGAAAGTTGCCACAGTTACTTCTTGACCCATGCTATCCTTGCACAGCAGCGCAGATGCCAGGTGAACGGCGTCGTACCCTCGCAATCCGAGTTCCCAGGCTAAGGCATCGGCCTGAGCAATAAGCATCTCCGTCGCTTGCACTCGAACCAGATTCGGCCAGTCGCTGCGGAATACTTGAAGGGCCGAGGCTGCCGCCTCTCGGGTCAGCGTGCCCACGCGAACGGCTTTGCCCAGAGCCGCCGCCGTCTCTGCCCGGCTAATGATCGAAGTACCAACGACCCTGGCCCCAGCTATAGCCTGCGCCACCTCAGACGTTCCCGATTCAGCGATGTAGCGCTTGACCAACGCGCTTGCATCCAAATACAGCATCACTCCCGATCCTCCACAAGCAAGTCAGACACCATCCAATTTCCTTCGGCCCGGGCCACCGGCGCCAAGGGCTGTAGGCCCCTCCCATTCCAAGCAATCACCCCTGCCTGATTCAATGCCTCAAGCTGCGCCTCTGCGGATTGGGACCAAGGTACAATGCGTCCAATGGGCCGACCCCGCTTGGTGATGACTACTGTTCCCCCTGCCTCAACCCGGCGTAGATAGACGCTCAAACGTCTCTTCAATTCTCGAATTCCCGCTCTGGTCTGAATCACACCACACCTCCTATTCAATGTGACTACATTATACACGAGATGACTACAAATTGTCAATAGCGGGAAGCTCAATACTATAAAACAGGCCCGTTCACGCCCGTGCTGGCACAGCGCCCCAGCATGGGCTCCTCAGATCGCCCGAGCCTTTCCCGTGTGCACAGCCAAGCCGCTCGGGCCTTCGGCCCGAGCGGCTCTTATCAACGTTCTCTGAACTCACACTGATCTCGATGGATCTAGTTAGCTCATCGCGCGCAGCGCTGAAATGCGGGCAGATGCTGTTCTTGAGAGGCATCCCGTAGGTTGTGAAAGGCCTCGAGGATGTCCTCATGCTCAATCATCGAGAAAAGTCGGTCGTAGAGAGCCGCGTTCTCGATCTCCGCCTCAACACCCCCGTGACAAGCGTCGTTCACCGTATCGAACTCAGGCACACGTCCCACCCATTCGTTCTCGGGAACATCGAGTCCGTAACGCTCGAACAATGTCTTCAAAGCTGCAATGTGGCTCTCCTCCGCGCCGATTATGTTCGCAAAGGGGCGCACATCGCCGAACTTATCAATCACCGCCTGGTACGTAGTCCAAGCCTTGTACTCATCATCCAGCGCCATCTCCAGAGCCTCGACTTCGCTCTGGCTCAACTCTGTGCTCGTGACTATACTCGTCGCTACATTCGACTCTGTGCTCGTCTCTGTTTTCGTCTCTATGTTCGTCTCAGACGCGGGCAACTCCACCGGGGCCTCCACCGGGGCCTCCGCAGGGGTCTCCGCACTCGAAGTCCCACAAGCTGCTACTCCCATGGTCAAGGTCACCAGGACCGCCACTACGCCAAGTGTAAGTATCGTCTTCTTCATCATCAATCTCCTCACTTTCTCTGGTTGCAGGGCCCCCTTGGGCTCTGCATCATCCTGTTTCATGACCCAGTATAGCAGGAGATTGTGAAGTTGCTGTGGGGACAATGTGGGAAATTTGGGGAATTGGCTACCCTCGGTGAATTCGATGAGTGCGCATACCACGCAACCATATGCGATACAGAGCCACTCGTCCATGCAAATGGCAATCGGTATCCACAGCAGACCCATGGCACCGAGAACGTCTCCAGCAACACTGCTACCAAGAACAGCGTTCTGGGGGGAGCTTATAATGCAGCACTAGAACTGTCACCTGGGGTCAAGCATCTTCAATTCGCGCTCCAGGATGTAGTTCAGGACAGTGCGCAGGCCAATCAGAGCGGCCAATAGCAAAACATCGTTCCAGGTGGGAGACAGCCCAGTCTTGAGAATATCCGCCGCTACCTGAAACTCCAACCCCACCACCATGCTCTGCCCCAGTCGAACCCGTAACGACGCCAAGAGCACGGATTCAGGCCTGACTAGCGTGCGGATGTACTCTGTAATGGCGCGGACCACTCCCAGCACAACAACCAGTGCCCCGCAGGCCTCTACCAACAGTATCAGGTACCCCATACCTATCCTGAACCATTCTTCCATAGCTTGTCCTCATCCTCCTAGGTATAATTCCAACTGGGACTATTTCATTCACCCTTGGCGTGTTCGCTCAGGATCTCCCGATGAGAAGCAACTTTCTCCAAAAACGAGCGTCGTACTTCCTCATCATTGATCTTTCCAGCCTGTTCCTGCAACAGGCTGTGGGCCGTGTTCAGGACGTCCTGGGAGCGGGAATCCCGGCCGGCTTGCAGAACGCGGTAGCAAGTCAGGTAAACCCGGAAGGGCTCATCTGTGCCGGCCAGCGTGTCGCTATCCAAGTGACTCAATATCTCCGCAACCTGGGCCTGGGCCTGGGTCAGGTCCCCCTCGGCCAGGGAAACACGGGCCAGCCCGGCCAGGATCTCCGTGGCCAAGCTAGGTTGGCGCAACTCACGCCTCAGGATGAGGGCTTGCTGGTAGGCGTCGGCGGCCTCTGCCAGATGTCCTTGAGCCGCTAAAGCATGGCCCATGGTTGTCGAGGCATACCCATGAAGGTGACGGTGACCAAGGTCCTGGGCGATAAGCAGAGCCTGTTCACCGTATCCGCGGGCCGCTTTGTCATCGCCCAGGTGATGGGAGAGTAATCCCAGATTAGACAGCACCCAGCCCTCGCCCCGACGGTCGCCGATCTCGCGGAAGATGCGCAGAGCCTGCTCCAAGTAAGCCCTGGCTCCGGCATAGTCGCCGTGGCGATCGGAGTTGAAGCCGAGGTTGACGAGCACCATGGCCTCTCCCTGCCGGTCGCCGACCCCGCGGAAGACGAGCAGGGCCTGCTCGTAGTAGACTCTGGCCTCGGTATAGTCACCCTGGTCACTAGAGACATTGCCGAGATCGGCGAATGCCCTGCCCTCGCCTCGCCGGTCGCCGATCTCGCGGCTGACGCGCAGGGTCTGCTCGTAGTAGCCCTTGGCCCCAGCGTGGTCCCCCTGATACAGGGACACACTGCCGAGATTGGTTAGGCTTCCCGCTTCCACCTGGCGCAACCCCACACAGCTGGCCAAGGCCAGGGCCTGCTCAAGCTGGACTCGGGCGGCCGCGTAGTTCCCCTGGCGCAGGAGCGCCCGGCCCCACTGCCGATAGCCCACCGCCTCGCTGCTCACATCCTGGGCCGCCTGGGCCAAGCGAATGGCCGCCTGCGTAGCCGTGATAGTCGCTGGGTAGTCTGCGATCACCTCGGAGTAGTGGGCTTCGCGCAGGGCTACCTCCGCCCGCTGCTGGTCATCCAGGGACCCGGCCAGTCCTTTCAGAACCGCCAGATCCTGCTTCTGCGAATCGCGTTCCCCGCGCAGACTGTAGACCCTCTCGCGGGCCAGCAGCAGGACGTAGCGCCCAGCAGTGTCCGTCTGCGACGTCAGGTCAAGGGCACGGCTGAAGTAGGCCACCGCCTCCGCATTTGCGAACTTCGCCGCAGCCTGTTCCCCAGCCAGGAGCAGATAGTATGCTGCCTTCTCCGTAATCCCCGCTTCTGCGAAGTGCCGCGCCAACTGCACGGCGATCTCATCCACCTGGTCACCGTACAGTTCCTCCAGTGTGCTCCCAACGTCCTCATGTAGGACCGCTCGTTCCACCTCGTCCAGCTCGTCATATAGGTATTTCTGGAACAGATTGTGCCAGAATCGATAAAGGGACAATCGCTGGGTTTCCAACCGCCGGACGCCCCGCGCTCTTACCAGGCGGTGCTGCTTTGCCAACTCCCCGCTCAACCGCTGGACCAGTCTCCGAGCATCCGTGGCCTGCACGCGGGCCACTATCTCCGCCGTGAAATCCTCACCTTCCACACTGGCCACGGTCAACGCTTCTCGTAGCTCCTGCTCTAGCCGACCGATCCGCTCCTGGATCACCCCCTCTACGCGCGCCGGCAGCACCTCCCAGTTCAACGACGGACCCTCAACCCACCTGCCTTGCTCATCACGGACAATGTCTCCACGCTCCTGCATATCTCGCAGAAGCTCGATGGTGAACAATGGGTGTCCACCACTGTGAAGATAGAGTGCACGGCGGAACCCCTTGCCTAGCCGGGTTGGCTCGCTGTCTAGAAATGCATCCACGAAACGCTGCCCCTCGGCCTCCTCTGCCTGAGCCAGATCTACGCAGACTTCCCCAAAGTAGCGCTTGAACTCCGCCAGCACCTTCTCCAACGGATGCCGCTCCCCAGCACGGCCTATGGCCACCTCATCTGGCCGGTACGTGCCCACGATCAGGATACGACTCCCCTCAATGCGCCGGCCCAGGCGAAACAGCAGTCCGATGGACGCAGCGTCGGCCCACTGCAGGTCATCCAACACCAGCATCAACGGCTGGCGTGCGGCCAAGGCTCTCAGCACATTGGTGTATTGCTCGAAGATATGGCCCTGCTCGATGCCAGCAATCTCCGGTGCCAGGCTCTCTCGCGGCCGCCTTGTCACTTGCTCCAGATTCTCCAGCCACCCGATCTTCTTCGCCGCGAAGGTTCCCACTCGCGCCACCAGCCCCGCAGCCGGCACCAAGATGCCGATCAAATCCGGTCCAGCTTCCACCAAAGCCTGCCCCGATAGACGCAAAAACCTCCGCAACCGGCCCGCGTTCTCTTCCGTAATGGCCCCCTGGGCCAGCTTGGCATCTACGTCCCCAGTAAGCTGGCTCAGCACTTCGCGAAAAGGCAAGTAGGGATCACCCACACCGGTCTGGGCATCGCTCTGCCCCACGGCTACGACTAGATCTTCGTGTTCTTCCTGGGCGCGGCGGGCGAACTCGGTGACCAGGGCTGTTTTACCACTGCCTGCCTCACCGGTCACAAAGCACACCTGCCCCTGTCCAGCCAGGGAACGGCTGAGAAAACCGTCGAGTTGCTCCAGTTCACGCCTGCGGGCGACAAATGCTTGTCTCTCCATCTTCAACTCTCTTGCCCTTCCAATCCCTTCACCAATAGCTTCCTGCCCTCGTTCTTGATCTTCTGGTCCCTTTCACCCTGCCGCCGCGGCACCTGCCAGAGCACCAGTCGTCCAGGCGAACTGCAAATTGTAGCCACCACAGGGCCCCACCACGTCGAGGACCTCTCCGGCGAAATGGAGGCCGGGCACGATGCGAGATTCCATCGTGCTAGGATCTACGTCCGATACCGACACGCCTCCCGTCGAGACCTGAGCGAACTTGAAGCCTCGTGTGTCCTTCACCTTGGCCTTGAGATGCGTGAGCAGGTGGAACAAGCGATCCAAGTCCTTCTGTGACAAATCTGCTAGGCACACCTCCGCTGGGAGCTTGGCCAAGGGGATGACAACGGGGGCAATCTTGGGCGGCAAGACGGAGCCAAGAATGACCCGCACTGGCACCGGCAGAGAGCGCATCCGGGTGGTAAGTCCAATCAATTCCGCGCGATGATGAGGCAGGAGGTCAATAGAAAGGATCAGAGTAGCGCCAGGACGGGCGCTAACGAGGTGGCTGAGATTCATGGGAGCAGGTCCGCTGAACCCGAATTGGGTGAACATCATGTTGCCAACGGTCTCACCCAGGACACGTCCACTCTCGAACAATTTCAGCCCCACGTCCAGCCGCACGCCCTGGAGCTTGTAGAGATGCTTCACGTCAGCGATGATCGGTGCCAGCGCCGGGCGGACGGGGGTGATCGCGTGACCCAGTCTTGCCAGGACAGGGAACAGAGAACCTCGTGAGCCCAAGGCTGGATACGCTTTCCCTCCGCTGGCCACGATGACTCGATCTACACTCTGGGTGCGCGAACCTCCGCCAACGGTAAGAGTGAACTTGCCGCCGGTTGGTCTTATGTCGACAACCTTGGTCTTCAAGCGCACATCTACTCCCGCTAAATCCAACATGGCAGTCAGAGCATCCGCCACAGTAGCGGCCGAGTTGGAGAGGGGATAGCACCAGCCATCAGGGGTAGAGTAGGTGAGGATGCCCAGTTCACGCAGGCATGTAACGGTCTCTTCGTGACCGAACAAGGAAAAGGCCGTTTCCAAGAACGTGCGATCGGCGCAAGTGTAAGTGCCAGCAGCAGCATTGACATTGCTGATGTTGCAGCGCCCGTTGCCGGTCACGAGGAGCTTGCGTCCGACTATCATGTTAGTATCGAACAACGTAACGAGGACACCTTGCCGGGCCGCTTCCAACGCGGCCATGATACCCGCCGGCCCGGCCCCTACGATAGCAATTCGTCGTCTGCTCATTGTACTAGCCCCTCGGATTCACCAGTCGCGCGAAATAAAGCGCATCAAGCGCTCAGGCCATGAGATCCCCAGATCAACCCGCACATCCACCCCAAAAGATAGCGCCCGTGCGCGGAGATCGACGGCTTGCTCTCGTTTCTCAAGACACAGACCGGGCCGAACACTTGGTAATCAGACCACCGGGCGACCTAGAAGCACAACTCACCTTCCAGGAACAAGCGGAATGAGGAATCTCCGACGCTGTGATGCCGAAGTCCTCGCTCACAGCAACAGACATGCCTCCGACGCGAGCCAGATGAGTTGTTCCCTTACCTCCCATCGGTTTTCCCAATCCCGATTGTCCCAGTAATCACCGCCCAGGTCATCACCGCCGTACAGGATCTGACCGATTTGCACACCCCGAAACTGTGCCACCGCGAATAGGGCCGCCGCCTCCATCTCAACGCTCAAACAGCCCTCCTCTTTCCTCTGAGCAACCTTCTTGGGGGTCTCCCGGTAGAAAGCATCTGTAGTCCACGTCTTAGTAAGAAGATAGGCTACGTTCCTCTTGTTGAGTATCGTCTCAATGGCCTCCACTGCTTTGGGAGTCGCCGACACTTCTCTTCCTGGGGGCAAGTAATGATAGGACGTACCCTCATCTCGAACCGCAGAGACAGGAACGAGAAGATGGCCCACGGCGATGTTGCTGTCTAACACGCCGGCACCGCCGCAGACTACGAATCTCTTGCCGCCAAAGGCGATTATTTCCTCAAACAGTGCTGCTGCCAGGGGTGCCCCCACCCCTGGATGGAACAGGGCTACCGAACGGCCATCGTGCTTGAATTCGTAGACTGGGTGCCGTCCCATCTCACTCCTCGCGGCGGCAACCTCCCTCAGAAGTCCTTTCTCACGCATATGCTCTATCACATCATGAAAGAAGCATATCACGCAATACTCGGGCATGTCTTCGACAGGCTCAATCACTTTCTGAGGCTCGATCATGGCCTCCGTATCTGGGTCAAACTCCAGAATTGGATAATCGTGATTCATCGTCACCTCTTTCGTAGTCCCCGGCTACCCCAGAAGCGCCTAGCATCTGGGAACGGTATCAGGCTCCTCTTTCTGCTTCCAGGAATCGGCATCCTCCTGTCCTCCTACACACTTCTACGCCTCTGTTTCGAAGCATCATGTCACGTCCACCAATCGAGACACCCTTCTGATCGATTCGTCCACGCTGTCCCAACCATCAAGGGATAGCTCAATAGCTCCCTCAGGACACACTTCAACACAACGACCACAGCCCCTGCACGCATCACCTATGACGGCACGACCGTTGTATAGACTGATCGCATCTGCAAAACAGACGTCCTCGGTACACGCCCCACAGCCTACGCACAGATCTTTCACCGTAACTGTGACCCCGGGCATTCTCGTAACCTTATCGCCAATCCTTGGAGCAATGTGGGGCAGAACTCGCCAGAGGCAGCAACAGGGGCAGCAGTTGCATATAGTGAGAAGCTTATTGCTGGGGCTAACCCCGAGCCAGACCGAATCCAGTTTGTTGCGGCCAACCATATGGACGAGTCCGACGTCGCGGCAGCGTTGTACGTGCTCAAGTGCCTCCTCCCTGGATACGCTCCGTCCGAGCTTAGGATTGATCCCCGAGGCCGCCTCTCCCAGAAAGAGACAGCCCATATCAATTGGGTAGTCCTCACATTGCATAGCGTCTCGACAGATACAGACATCCATGATCCAGTGGTAATTGGCCTTCTCAATAAAATGCTCCACGACCTGGGATGGCAGAACTATCTCTCCTGGCCTATCAACGGGCTTGTTCACCTGTATCGTCCGGGTCTTGGGGAGATACATCAGATCATCGCCTCTGAAGAGGAGGTGCTCGACGGCTCTTCCGATGATCGGTACACTGGTCACTTTCGCTAAGAGGAAACGACCTGGGAAAGCTTTCTTGATGAGTTTTACCAGCCAAACCGATCGCGCCATAGCTACATTGATCTCCTGAGTCCTTCTCATGGGTATTGACAATGCGACGCCCCCATGCCTACTCGGAACACATTCCCAAGAACTAGCCGGATTATATCTGAGAGTCGTACTCTTCGCAAGTGGTTCCGTTATGTGCCCCATCGCTTGCAGTGTGCTTGCGTTACAGGGTTCCTTTCATGCGCCGAGTCTGCTAATTACCTACGCTTGACTAATCACTTCAAGTGCTGTATCCTCTGCTTTGCCCAACCATGTTCAGATGTAGATCTCAAATCCGCGTACCTAGACCTCGGCTGCCGGTCGCAGGTAACTATTAACGCGTGTAGAAATGCAGCGTCCTGCACCTCCGCGTTTGGCGGAAGGCGCATATTACTCAGCGAGGAGGCACTTGAATGCACCTGCATGCTGACAGTACAAGGTGTAGCGGCTGCCGGGCTTGCCAACTGGCCTGTTCCCTCCACCTCTTCGGAGAGAACAATCCCAAGAAAGCCGCTATCAGCATCATCCCACACTTTCCCCAACCTGGCACCTTCGAAGTCAAGACCTGCAAGCAATGTGGCACCTGCGCAGAGGTGTGTCCGGTAGGGGCTATCCACAAGAATGAGAGAGGCGCCTACTACATCGACTCCGAGGAGTGCATAGCCTGCGAGGCATGCGTGGAGGAGTGCCCGGAGGGGGTCATATTCTTGCATGCGGATTATGAGACTCCCTTCGAGTGTGATCTGTGTGGCGATTGCGTCGAGGTCTGCGGCATGAAAGCCCTCTGGATCGAGTAGGGCGGAGTGCTCCTTCCACAGATGAGTAAGGAGGTCATCAAAAATGTACGGATACGCTGGTCGCATCCTGAGAGTTAACCTGACTGATGGCACGACGAAAACAGAGCCCTACGACCCCGAACTCGCTCGCCGATTCCTGGGGGGGCGGGGCTTTTCAGCCTACATCCTATACACCGAGGTTCCCCAAGGGGCCGACCCCCTGGGACCAGACAACAAGGTCATCATCTCAACGGGGCCCCTCTCCGGCACCCTCGTTCCTGGGGCTGGGAAGACAGACATCACCACTAAATCCCCTCAGACAGGGGGCTACGCCAGCGCCAGTGTGGGTGGACTGATCTGCGCCGAACTCAAGTACGCCGGCTACGATGCCATCATCTTCGAGGGCACCTCCAAACACCCTGTCTATCTTTTCATCGATGACGACAAAGTGGAGATCCGCGACGCCTCCGATCTCTGGGGCAAAGGATCCCTTACGGTCGAAGAGGAACTGAAGAAGGACTTGGGCGAGGCTTTCCAGATCGCTACCATTGGACCGGCAGGAGAGAAACTGGTCAGCTATGCCTGCATAACTCACGATTTCGGTCGTCAGGCTGGTCGAGGAGGCGTTGGGACCGTTCTCGGTGCCAAGAAGCTCAAGGCCATCGCCGTGCGGGGCACCAAGTCCATCCCCATAGCAGACGTAGATGCCTTCCGCCAGAAGGCGAGGACCATGTTCAAAGCCTGTATGGAAAGCGATGCCTTGGAGGTCTGGCAGAAGTACGGCACTGCCGGGGTCACCACTTGGGCCAACGAGATTGGCGCTTTCCCGACGCGCAATTTCCAGACGGGCTTTTTCGAGCAACATGAGAGCCTCTCTGGTGAAGTCATGCGCGAGGCCATCGTAATCACCGATAAAGCTTGTTTCGCCTGTCCCTGCCCGTGTGGCAAGTACTCCCACTCCAAGAAACATAATGTCTTCGTAGAAGGACCCGAATATGAAACGACGGCCCTTTTAGGCGGGAACTGCGCCCTGGCCGATATCGAGGACGTAGCATACGCCAACTATCTCTGCGACGAACTGGGCCTGGACACTATCTCTGCCGGCAACTGTATCGCCTTCGCCATCGAGTGCTTCGAGCGAGGCATTATCTCTACGACTGATACCGGGGGCCTGGAGCTGGCCTTCGGGGATCCCCAAGCTGTGTTCGCCTTGATCAAGAAAATCGCTGCCCGAGAGGACATCGGAGACGTGCTGGCGTATGGGGTCAAACATGCCGCTGAGGTCTTCGGTGGTGACAGCGCCGACTTCGCCATCCAGGTGAAAGGCATGGAGATGAGCGGCTATGAGTCTCGCAATGCCCCTTCCATGCTTCTGTCCTACATGACCTGCGACGTGGGAGCGCACCACAACCGGTCCTGGGCCATCACTTACGACATCCAAGTGGGGCGAGATGACATCTCCGCCGATAAGGCAGCCAAGGTCATCGAGCTTCAGCATATCCGCCCCCTGTTCGACTGCCTGGGTGCCTGCCGCTTGCAATGGGTTGAGCTGAACCTCAATCTGGACTACTACGCTCAGATTCTGCAGGCATTGACAGGAGAAGAGCGCTCCTGGGACGATCTTCTCAAGATATCGGAGCGCATCTGGAACTTGACCCGCGCATACTGGGCCCGTGAAGTGGAAGACTTCGGACGAGCCTGGGACTCTCCTCCGCCCCGCACGTGGAAAGAGAAGGTCCCGACAGGCCCAACGCAAGGATCATCCATCAGTTGGGAGGACAACCAGAAACTACTGGACATGTATTACGAGCAGCGTGGTTGGGATAAGAACGGCATCCCCACACATGCCAAGCTGACTGAGATGGACCTGACTGACATTGTGATATCCTAACGGCCACGGACACCACACGGAATCCTTCTTACAAGACCGTGAAGTGCCCAGATTCGGTCGTAGCCGCCGTATTCAGAATCAATCAGAGCGGCAACTCTGGGGAGGAGGAGAACATAGTCGTAGAGATTATCCCCGTCGGACTGATCAAAGAGAAGTTTGCGGGCAAGATTCCGCACCACGTAGACGCGGCTGGGCTGACGGTACAAGAACTCCTGTCTCGGTTGCCGATACAATCTGATCTCGTTGCTTTTACCGTGGTCAATGGCCGACTAGTGTCAAGGGATCATCACCTTTCAGACAATGATGTCATCAAACTCGTGCCCATGGTGGGCGGAGGATGAACTCTGGGTAACGCCCAGGGAATACTCAACTCAAAGAGGAGAAAGCAGAATGAGTATAGTAATGCAATTGCCAGGACCCAAAGGCGCGGCCTGGCTAGAGAGAGACGCCGCGGTCATCTCCCACTCCTACACTCGCTCTTATCCCTTCGTGATGGACCACGGAAGCGGTACTGAGGTTTGGGATGTCGATGGTAATCGCTTCCTCGATTTCAGCGCCGGCATCGCCGTGGTATCCACCGGACACTCTCATCCGGCAGTAGTTAAGGCCATCCAAGAACAAGCCGCCCGATTCATCCACATGTCCGGCACAGACTTCTACTACGCTCAGCAGATCACTCTGGCCGAGAGACTCAGCGAGATGGCCCCCGGCGAAGAACCCAAACAGGTG
>Ga0255396_1036_pt2 | contig 12844 bp, 6 predicted proteins | sample ANMaggSeSYBR01J8_FD_182120 | JGI IMG/M metagenome (GOLD analysis project Ga0255396, IMG submission 182120) | Sediment cell enrichment communities from methane seep in Santa Monica Basin, California, United Staets - ANME aggregate JGI... | ecosystem: Environmental > Aquatic > Marine > Cold seeps >... | reverse complement strand
TGCCTGGGAGTATCCTCCCTCCCAGGTTACCCCTAGCCGCATGTTCCTTCCAATCATCACAAAGTAGGGTGAAGTGTGAGCCAAGATCACTCTGCCCTTACTTACGAACCAATACCTCGCGAGCAGCGTTTGCAATGTGGACGGCCCCAATACTGAACTTCTCCGCCAACCATTCTGGGGTGCCCACCTCGCCAAAGGTATCGCGGATGCCTACCCGTACCACCGGAACGGGGCAATGGGTGGTGACGACTTCAGTCACAGCGCTGCCCAGCCCTCCGAAAGTATTGTGGTTTTCGGCCGTCGCGATGCAACCGGTCTCGCGGGCTGCACAGACGACCGCTTCCTCATCCAGAGGCTTGATGCTCGACATGTTGATCACCCGAGCGGAGACCCCCTTTGAGGCCAGCATATCCGCAGCGTCCAGGGCACGCGGTGTCATGATACCGCATGTAATGATTGTCACGTCGCTGCCTTCTCTCAGAGTCACCGCCTTTCCAGCTTCGAAGCGACAAGTGTCGGGGTTCAGTATCACAGGAGTTCGGCCCCGAGGAGCGCGCATGTAGGCCGGACCTGGATGTTCCATCATGTACTCCATGATGGAACGAGTCTCTGTCGCATCGCAAGGGACGAAGACGGTCATGTTGGGTATGGCGCGCATGATGGCCAGGTCCAACATACCCTGATGGGATGCACCATTGCGCCCTGAGGCCAGACCTGCTTCTACGCCCACCAGCTTGACGTTGGCTTTGCAGTAGGCCACGGATATTGTCACCTGGTCGCAGACTCGCTGAGGGATAAAACAGGCGAAGGTGCCACAGAAGACAGTCTTGCCCGATAGGGCGAGACCAGCGGAGATGCTCACCATGTTCGCCTCGGCGATGCCTACATCCAGGTACCGCTCCGGGAACCGTTCCTGGAAGAAGTAGGTCTCAGTTGCCCGCTGAAGATCGGCATCCACCACGATCAGGTTGCCGTAACGCTCCCCCAGATCAGCCAGCGCGTGAGTCTATTACGAGAGTGTTACCATTGACCAGCCGGTCGGCATCGCGTGGCCAATTCAGGGCATCAGCTCCGAGTGGTTTGTACTCCCAGGTAATGGAACCTTTTGGCAGCACTTCGATAATGCGGTTGTTGTTCGAGTCTACAATGATTGTGTTTCCATTCGCTAGGCGGTCAGCGTTGTGGGGTCCGTTCAGATGCGTTCCACCGCTGCCAGGTACGCCTGTCTCTCCAAACTGCCATACAATCGTACCGGCATGGTCGATCTCTATCACGCGGTGATTGTCCCTGTCAGTGATGAGCACATGATCTCCAATTAGCCAGTTAGCATCGTTTGGGTAACTGAGAGCAGAACCATCGCTGAGCACGATCGACTCTGTCGTCCAGATAACGTTGCCCGACGCATCGATCTCGATAACTCGATCATGACCAGTATCTGAGATGAGAGTCCGATCGCCAGCAAGACGATCGGCATTGTGCGCAAATTCCAGACCCTCTGCGTAACGCCAGACGAGATCGCCCGATGCGTTTACTTCGATGACCTGTTGGCTGGTTTCGAACGTAGAGAGCCCTAGTTCTAGCGATCCAATCGCCAACCTCCCGCCATCGGTGATCAGGGTATTGCCATTCGACAGGCGGTCCACGTCATGGGGAAGACGCAACACAACCGTCGGAGTGGGCGGCTCTTCCGGCGAGTACTCGAACAGGGCTTCGCTCAGGTTCGCATCCCAGTTGTTTGCCTGCACACGGTCCGCCATTTCAGCCACTGCCGCTAACCAGACTATCTGTCTGGACCAATGATCGTTGGGGAACCCCCAAAGGGCTACATCAAACCAGTCTGAGGGCTCTGTATTGGCGTCATTGTCGGGATATGCACCGAACGGTGCAGTGCTCTTTACCTGTTCGACGTAGGCGCGATCGGGGTTCATCCGTACCCATAGACCAGCCGTTTGGTGGAAGCCATCGTACGCTTGGTGGATGTGGGGCTTGCTCAAGGCTGCCTGGGCGTGATCATCCTCTGCGAAAACGAGCATGATCTTCAGATCAGGCGCTTGTGTGATGAAGTTCGGGTAGTTGGGAACGGTGATGCGAAAGTACCCAGTCATATCCGACTCCCCCCAGGCCGCACCCGTTTCCGCTGGCGTTGCCAGATCACCAGGCCAATTGCCCAGGGTTAGCGCGCCATTGTCCAGCAGAGCATGCGTCATAGCGCGGGAGTAGTATCGTTTGTTGCCCCACAACTTTGGAGAAATCGTCTCATGAAGGATGTGCTCCGGATTGCCGTTGCCTGCTGCATGGTAGGGTCGGGGGAATTGATCTTGCTGGTACCAACCTACAGTGGAATAGTTGACTGTGATGGATATTGGACTGTATACTTCTTCAGAGTAGAATGAATTGTAGACAGGATTGCGCTGATCATCGAAATGGCCTAGTTCCAGGGGATACATTTCATCACTGGTGGGATTCTCTCGCCCGATCAGATACTTGACGGTAGGCAGCTCTGTACCATGATGGGCCAGGACATTTGTGCCCATGACCCCGGCGTGAGATGATGCCCACAGTCCTACGTTGTTGGGCAGGGCAGTGACCTCGACCAGCTCGTCTATGAAATGCCCATCGATGTCTGGTATCAAACCTGAAGCGAACTTGATAACATCGCGAAGAGCAGCCAGGGAATCAGGCCCGCCGAAGTCGTAAACACCCTCGCTGTGAGCCCCTGATTCGATGTCTCTGCCTCCTGGCCAGAGATAAGAGACACAAATTGCTCCGATTTGTGTGGTCTCGTTTACCCTGTGGAACTCGATGAACGGTGGGACGAACCATGTTGAGACTTCAACTACTATAGGCGCACCTACAGTGTAGCGAGGGGTTAGAGGCACCTCAACTCTCACGGCAACACGATCTCCTTCGGCGTTCACGTAGGTAATTAGCTCTCCCCCTGCCGGTGTGGGTGACAAGACACCTTGAGCGCGATCCGCCATCTGCCAAACCGCTGCAAGTTGATAGACTGCTTTGTGGATATCCTCGGGAACACAGTATGCTTCTATATTGCCCCAATCTTCTGGAGGTACGTTGGCGACTAGATTGGGCAAGTCAGTACGACCGGCCAGAACTGGGTAAGCTTCGAGTAGATACCCCGGACTGGGGTTAATCTGTACCCACGCGCCGTTGTCCAGCCAGCCCTCAAACGCCTGGCGAATGTGCGGTTTGGTGAGCGCCGCTTGGACGTGGTCCCGCACGCCGGCGAGGACCATGGCTTCCAGGTCGGGTATCTTAGTCATGGCCTGGGAGTATAGGTGCACGGCCTCCCGTATGTCCCAGTAGGCATTGGCCTCTGCGAGCGTGGCGATGTCTGCTGGCCATGTGCCGGTGATGACGTTATTCTCGGCAAGGGCCCGGGTTACTGCCCGCGAGTAGACCTCCTTCGTCCCATCTGGGTGGGGATACGTATCCAGAGGAAAATCCTCAACCAGTTCCAAGATAGCATTGAGATTCAGATCTGGAGTTTGGAGATGAGTGATCGGATCCTCAATGGTAGTGTATATACCGTCACTATTTCCGTCATGGAAAACCTTGCGTAATTGACCCGTTTGGTCGTACGTTAGATCACTGTAGTTAACATCCAAGGCCATTTTGCCGTAGCCAAGGTATCGGGGGTTGAAGAAGTCCCCCTGGGTGGGATATGGCGGTTGCAACCAGACGCGGCCAAGGTCTCGCGTGGCGACCTGACTGGATACTGGCGTTTCCCACTGGATGATATAGCGTAGGTGTTCTGCTAGATCTTCCCCATATAGAGCAGCAACAGCGACGATGATGTTTCCACCATTGGAGACGCCCTCCAGGCCGATGTTATCGTGGAGCACTGTTACCGGCACAATGTCATCAATAGTACGTCCCTGGTCGTCAGTCAGATCTCCGGCAGCATAAAGGATAACATCCCGTAGGGCTTGAACACAGTTCATTCCCCGTTGATCGTAGATTCCGTCGGATTGCACACCCGCCCAGGTGTCTTCGCCACCGGGGAAGATGTACGTGATTATGATGATGTCTTCCACGTTAGTGGGCAGATCATGATTGATGCCTTTCACCTCGTAGCCACCAGGTCCCCAGATGAGTACGGGTGCACCCTCGGGATACCGCGCGTTGCCGTGAGCAGGAGTGTGAATGCGCACAGCTAGAGTTCCCGTGGGGCTCCCCGTGCTCAAAGACGGAAGTCTGATGTCGATGGCATGAAGCTCGGAAACACAAGGATTCTGTCTCGGTCCCTGTGCGCTGATGTAAACAGACGAGGTGGCAAAAACAGACAGTGTCAGAATAAGGCCCATCACACGAGCGATACTACGATTCATTGTTCTCCTCCTCACTGATGAAACAACACTCGTTCGCGCCGATATCAAATCAACGATGACATTGCGATACCACAATAGCAGGGAACTGTTGCCTGGAAACTTACCAAGTGTAACAAGAGTGTAACTATACTTGAATAAGGATCACATAGCGTGAGTATGTGTCCCCATATTCTTGAGCATATTCTAGGGCTGATCTACGTGAAAGTCAACCAATGTCGTCTACGGTAACATTCAATGGCTCTAGGACTCTTCCTACCAGCCAATTGAAGTATGGGGCAGGGGAGAGTTAGAGCTATGTATCTTTACATAACGCTGTCTAGATGCGTAAAGACCAGACATAACACTCGTCTTATCATAGTCTCCCTATACATCACGTCGCCATAGGCTCGTTCGTCTAAGCCACTGACGTTCTTGTTGTAGTTATCTACTGCCGTTGGGGGCACAATGGACACAGCGCCCAGGAGCTTGTCTCGATCACATAACAGCCCATTCCCATTAGTGCCCAGCAGGTTACTCAAATAGTGAATAGAGGAAGGCGAACATTTTATTCTACAGAATAGCCCCGGTAGGAATTTCTAGTCCTATCGCGAGATCATAAGAGGAGTGTTCATCAGGATAGCCATCAGACAGAAGTCTTAAACCGCAAAAGCCACAGTATAGTACTGATGAGTAAAACCAAGACATGGTACTGACGCCGCAATCGCAATGAGAGGATTGCTCTGAAGGCTTGACTAGCGTCGTTCCTTGGACCATGCGTGGCTGTATGGAAACTGAATTGACAAGGAGGAGCATATGTGCTAAAATAGAGGAAATGAGCTATTATATTTATGAAGCATTAAATAAAATACTATATACAATTCACACGGAGGTGCTATGAACGAGGATACCTTCCCTCCCCATCTCCCCACCAGCGTGGATGAGGTTGTTGAGCTAACACTAGCGGATTTAGAGCTAAGCCCGCTGAGCAAGCGTACGTATCGCTGCGGCCTCCAAGCATTCCTCCGTTTCCTGAAGGACGAGAGGCATAACGGATTCTCTCTGGATGCAACAGCCCCCTACCCCATTTCCCTTCTGTCAGAGGTCACGCTCTCGGAGTTCAATCGGTGGCTGCGCCGTATCTATAAGCCGAAGCGCACGGCTAGCAGACGGATTGCGCATGATCAGTCTGCGGGGGAGACCAGAGCCCGAACCCAGACCGTGTACCTTGTCGCTGCCCGCCACCTTATGAACTGGCTCGACCTGCATGATCTTCTACCTGAGGATGTGAGCTACGAACGGATGGTGCGCCTCATCACTAGCACCAGAGGTAGAAGACGGCAGGCATACGTGAGAAGGCCGGTGGATCCGGATGTCATCCGAGTTGTTACGTATTATCAGCGCCTGGAACTGCCTGAGAAACCCCCTCAGAGACGTTTGATCATTCTGCGTAACAGGGCGCTCATGGCTTTCCTCTATGATACCGCAACTAGAGTAAGTGAAGCCTTGGCACTGACACGAGAGGATGTGCTGGACGGACGTGCATACAAAGTACGCCTAACCATCACAAAGAACGGGAGACCTCGCACGGTTTTCATATCCAACGAGACCCGACACATTATTCAGGAATATGTCGGTGAACGCACTGACGATGTGTTTGCTCCTCTGTTTGTTTCCCACGGGCGCAATCGGGGATCGGCTCTCACCCCAGCTCACGCCTGGAATATCGTCAAGGAAGCAACCAAAGCCGAGGGACTCTATCAGAATACGTCCCCCCACTCACTCAGGCATCGTCGCGCACAGGATTTGTTGGACGAGGGAATGCCACTGGAGTGGGTTGCGGCGCTACTGGGCCATGAGCGTCCTGACACAACACGTATCGTCTATGCCTGGGAGACGGACGAGGAGCGCTTGGGAGACATGATCGCCACATATGGGCACACACCCAGCGAAGCTGCCTCGCAAGCGAAAAACAGGGACTAGGACAACTAGGGCAAAGCCCCCTGGCAATACTAGTCGTTATGTCTAATAGCTTATCTGTCGGACGTTCAGGCCGTATCGCCCGTGGTGCGCGCTCGTCACTTAGTGGTGAATACTGGGCAAGGACATCTTTGTGGAGTATAATAGCCGGAGAAATAGGCCTACTCTAAAATAGACTCAGCGGAGCAACATGACGAAACTATGCCCGAAGTGTGGTTACACAAACCCAGGCGATGTGCAACGATGTCAGACTTGTGGGTTCCTTCTTAGGCAAGTCTGTCCAAGGTGTGGCACTTCGCGATCGTGGAGTGTTGAACGCTGTCCCCGTTGCAACCCCCAGGTAGCTGGTGCCGCCGATAGCCAGCTCTTTACTCAACTCTTTCAGACAACTCCTCACCTGAAGCTGAGAAAGCGCTACAGTGTTAAGGGCCTTATCTCGAGGAGTAGAATCAGCGCCGTATATCGCGTAATTGACACTCAATCGGCGGACGGTACCTCGTATGCGCTCAAGGAAATCTCGGATACGTCTCTAATCACAGCAGAGGAACGTCATGAAGCCGGTAGAGCCTTTACTATACTGGCTGAGAAATGGGCTCGGATCGAGCACCCCAACCTCCCGCGAATCATCGATTTCTTCTCCACTAAGGGCAAGTACTACGTTGTCATGAGTCTGGTTCACGGATGGAGTCTGGCTCACATCATCAAAGAGCCATCTCTATCCCTGGATGAGGAGGTCATCCGTAACTGGGGCGCGCAGTTGTGCGAACTCTTAGAATACCTTCACCGACAGGATCCCCCCCTCTTGTTCTCGGATCTAAAGCCAGGCCACGTCATGGTCACCAGACAGGGTCTTGTAACTCTCGTGGACTTAGGGCTAACTCGATTATTCGTACCATGGTCTGATGCACCGCGCGATCAGCACATGGCAGCACCAGGCCTCGCATCTGATGTACATGCTCTAGGGCGTGTACTGGATTCTCTGGTTACTCACCGTCTTCCTGATAAGCAAGCAGGTTCCTCAGGCGAGTACCGACAACCTCGATCTTCCCAGGGCTACTCGCGAGGTTACTCGCGTCAGCTTCGAGCAATCGTGACACGTGCAACCCGGAGAGACCCAGCAGCACGTTACCAGTCCGTACTCGAGCTCCGCCAGGCTCTCTTGGACGACGAGGATAAACCAGCACAGCCTATTAGTGATTGGATCAAGAGGAAAACGCTTTCCTTCGCCAAACCCACGGAGAAAGTCCCGGTCCAGAAAAAGCGGCGTGCAGAAAAACCCCGTCGCCGAGTGCCTAGGGAAGACTCTCCTACCAGGGTCGTTTCACGCCACACCGAAAGGCCTCAGTTGAGAGTCACTCCCCGTTACATTGACCTGGGCGAAATGTCCCCGCATGAACTTCGAAAAGTAGTAGTAACAGTAAGTAACACGGGCAAAAGACAGCTAACGGGACGCCTTATGAGCCATGTACCTTGGTTAACAGCTCCCAGAAGCACCTTCCGATGTCAGCCCAACCAGGCTTCAAAACTCGTGGTTAGTGTGCGGGCGGATGACCTTCCTCCGGAGACGACGAATGAGCCTCAGGCCCTTTCCGTGGAAACAAATTCAGGTCTGCGGAAATGGATAGGTGCCCGCGCAGCAGTTGTACAAGGACCCACTCTGAGGGTGAAAGAGAAGGTCTTGGACTTCGGTCGTGTCCAGGGAGACGGGGAACTCCTTCGCCAGGTTACCATATTCAACGATGGCGATAGTGTGTTGAAAGGAACTCTGCGTAGCCGCGTCTCCTGGCTCAGAGTATCGAAGGAAACATTCCATTGTCAGCCTCATCGAGCATTGCAGCTCAGTCTTGCGCTGCTGACTGGAAAGTTGCCCAAAGGTAAATCAGTCGAGCCCAGCGCCTTGCTCTTGGACAGCGATGTTGGGCAAGAGCGTATCGAAGTGCGTGTCTGGCTTGTGCAGCCATCTCTCAAGCTGGAAACTACCCATGTGGACTTCGGTTCCCTCCTGCGAGGCCAAGCCGCAGAGCAAATAATCAATCTCAGTAATTCAGGCGACGGTATCCTGCGGGGAGTTGTCCGTACTCAGATTCCCTGGTTGCGTGTTAAGCCCGACACGATACTCTGCAACCCAGGCGAGCATGTCTCGCATACAATCGTAATCGACACGACCAAACTGAGCCAAGGAACCACGCGCGAATTGGCGGCCTTGTCGATCGAAACCAATGCTGGGGAACGGATGGTATCGGCGCAAACGGAGCTCCTGGCTCCCCAGTTATCAGTATCTAAGGATCCATTGCACTTCCAAGATGTCCCTCTAGGTCAAGTTTCTCAACTTCTCTTGCCCATTTCGAACGTGGGGTCAGCACCTCTAGAAGCCCACGCCGAGAGTCTGCTGGAGTGGTTGACGATTTCACCGGAGCACTTCGTGTGTGTCCCAGGTCAATCTGTACAGTTAACTGTCACGGCAGACACTGCTGCTTTTTCTCGTGGCTTGAGCTTAACACTACCGGAAGCGGCCAGAATTACATCCAACGACGGTACTGCGGACATAGGTGTTAGACTGGACATCCTTAAGCCTCTTCTGGCACTCACTCCCTCCATCCTGGACTTTGGTATAGTTGGTATGCCCGAACCGGTTAGCAGATCCCTTCTTATACGGAACGAAGGTACGGGAATCCTGAGTTGGAACATCAAGACGGACAACCTTTGGGTCGAGATTGAACCCACAGAAGGCCAAAGTGAACCTGGGAAAACTAGTGAGGTGAGACTTACTGCTTACACACTAGCTTTACCAAGTGAGACGGAAATGGCTGAGGGTTCGCTACACATAGCGAGCAACGGAGGGCGCGAAGGCGTTCCGATGGCGATTACGATCGCCTCCCCGCGACTTTCCCTGGACGTTTCTTTGCTTGACTTGGGTACGAGCATCAATCATGCTGAGATCGAAGGCTCTTTTACTATCTTCAACCACGGGCTTGGTACTCTATCTGGACAAATACAGTCAAGGGTAGAGTGGCTCACTATCGAGCCATCTTCGTTCGATTGTCCCACGGGAAGGTCCCAATCAATTAGAGTTAGGGGACATCCCGTGGGGGTGCCTAAGGGAGATGTTTCAGAGAAGGAGGCGATTGTCGTTGATAGTAACGGCGGTCAGGCTGCGATAGACCTCTTCCTTGGCATCTTGCTACAGCCCCAGTTGGAGATCCGTCCGTCTCCTTTGCTATTGAGACAAACAGGTGAAACAGAGGATGCCGAAGGCCAGTTAACCTTGAGGAATGATGGTCAGGCGGCGGCACGTGCTAAACTTAGCTCAAGCACCTCGGAACTCACCCTCCAGCGCAACGCCTGCACCGTGAAGCCAGGCAAGCAGATACGCATTGGAGTCAGTCTACAACGGTCGACTTTGCCTGAACCAAATGAGATCTTCATCACTGTGACCGCAGAAGCATCAGAAACTCGGATTCCAGTGAAGGTAGTGCCATAATAGCAGCATAAGTAGCCATCTATTTTGCCATTTGCAGGGAGACTACTGCAGATAGCGAGTAAATGCTGCCACATGCCAGACAGGAATCAATCCTTCTACTAAAGTCCCATCTTCTTGGTACTTCTCACTCTCCACTACTCCCTGTCTGTGGAACAAGGAGAGGAGCTTTCCCGAATCATACGGGATCAGTGCTGTTATCTTGGTCATCTGCTTGATCAACGCTTGCTCTATTCCATCTAGCAGATCTCTAGTCCCCATGCCACGCAGTGCGGAGATGGCAACGCTGTGAGGATAACGCCGAGTCACTTCCTGGGCCAGATTAGGATCGAGCAACTTGTCGATCTTGTTGAGGGCCACGATCATCGCTTTGTCACTAGCACCTAGATCGGTCAACAATTGCTCGACAGTGCTCATCTGCTGTTGCACATTCGGATGCGTTATGTCCACTATATGCAACAGCAGTTCCGCTTCAGACACCTCCTCAAGAGTAGCACGGAAAGCAGCCACCAGTTGCGTCGGGAGCTTCTGAATGAAGCCTACGGTATCTGTGATCAGCACTTCTCTTCCACTGGGCAAAGCTATACGTCTCGTCGTTGGATCCAAAGTCGCAAATAGTTTGTCTTCTGCCAACACATTCGCCCCGGAAAGCTGGTTCAGTAAAGTAGACTTCCCGGCATTTGTGTATCCCACTATCGCGACAATAGGGATACCAGATCTCTTACGACGACTTCGGTAAAGGCTGCGGTGTGTACTGACCTGCTCCAGTTCTGACTTGAGTTGCGAAATCCTCCGGCCAATGTCACGGCGATCGGACTCCAACTGTGTCTCTCCAGGTCCTCGAAGACCAACTCCGCCCACTCCCTGTTTAGAGAGGTGGCTCCACTGTTTCGTTAACCTCGGCAAGCGATACTCATACTGCGCCAATGCAACCTGCAAGGCACCTTCCTTAGTACGAGCATGTTTGGCAAAGATATCCAGGATCAGAGCCGTGCGATCGAGTACCACGACGTCCAGAGTGTCTTCCAGGTTCCTCAGTTGCCCTGGTGAGAGTTCGTCATCGAAAACGATCACATCGTAGTCTAGTTCTCTTTTATAAAGATTCAGCTCCTCAACTTTGCCCTTGCCTATATAGTAAGCTGGGTTGATACTACGTAGATGTTGTTGAGCCCGCCCTACTACGTCCAGGCCTGCAGTGTGCGCGAGTTGTGCTAGCTCATTGAGCGAGTCTTCCATTGACCACTGCGATGGGAGACTACGCACTTGCGCAGCCATTAGGAAAGCGCGTTGCTCCGGCGAACCCGTGGCGCGGGTATTTTGCTTCAAACTATTTTCTCCTTACTACTACTCATCTGATTCCACCTCCAGGAGCGTCTCCAAGACTCTCCCTACTCTTTCCAGGCTTTCTGAACAGACCTTGTCTTCTGTGTCATGGCTAGTATGCCAATAGGGGTAGTCAAAATCAATGATGTCTATAGCAGGGATGTCGTAATGCAGGAAGGGCGTATGATCGTCGATAACACTGTGTTTGTACCTTGGGATGAAATAATTGCTGTAGCCTAACTCATCAGCTACCCCCCACACCTTTTCTTGCAGCCAGCGCGTTGAAGACCATTCCCAATAAATCTGCTGATCAATGTCGCCTATCATATCAACGATAATAACGTAGGCAGGCCTGATGGTCAATGAGCTGGCCAAATGCCAAGCACCAACGGACCAGCCCCACTCACCGATGTTACCGCTGTCCTCAGCGTCAAAGAACACAAGCCAGACTTGATGCTCAACTGCCTCGATGTTCAAGACTCTGGCAATCTCTAGCAGAACCGCCACCCCACTCGCCCCATCATTTGCCCCCATAACGGGAGGTTTGTGGTCACTGGGTTCTCGATCAGCGATGGGACGAGTGTCGTAGTGGGCCCCCAATATAACCACAGGCCCCTCTCCTCTGATAGCGATGATATTGCGTAAATTGATTCCTTCCTTGATGAACTCCTGCGTCCTCACTTCCCAGCCCAAGTCACGTAGATGCCGAATGATGTAGTCCCCAGTTTCCCGCAGTGCCTCTGAACCTGGTGGCCTTGGACCAATCTTACATTGTGCCTGCACATGCTTGAACGCCCTCTTCCCGCTGAACTGATCTGTTTCCTCAGACGAACATCCCACTGGCAAGAAGCACGTCATCACGATAAGTATGCTGAGCAGCCTATCGACAACTGTATTTCGCATAGCCTACAGTTTCCTTACAAGTATATTCTTATATGGATTGAGTTATGTTATATGACTACGCGAAATCCCTAGCCTTTGACGAGACTCCTGACGTCTCCCCATCCACACCTTAACCACCAACATCCACAGCCAAATCAAGTTCTCCCATCATTTCGTCTAAATCAACTAGAGCGCGTTCTGCGTAAGCAGTATTCCTCTCCGACTTAATTCGAATATTCCTTCCGAGGGGTGGTAAGATACCAAAATTGCCTTTCATGGGCTGGAAATTCTTCTTCCGTGAGCTCGACACATATGAGCACAAAGCCCCAATCATTGTCGTCTGAGGGAAATTGATCAAAGCCGCACCCATCGCATATCGAGCTACATTGAGCCCCGCCAGTAACCCACTAGCCGTTGATCCTATGTACCCTTCCGTACCAGTGATCTGGCCCCCGAAAAACAGATGTTTTGAGTCACGGCACTGCATGGTGGCATCCAGCAAGGCAGGCCCATTTACGAACGTATTTCGATGCATCTGCCCATATCGTACAAACTCAGCCTCCTCTAAACCAGGGAGCAAGGAGAATACTCGTTTCTGCTCAGACCACTTCAGATTGGTCTGGAAACCGACCAAATTGTACAGTGTTCCGGCCAAGTCATCCTGACGCAATTGTATCACTGCATGTGATCGCTTCCCTGTACGCGGATCTACAAGGCCCACAGGCTTCAGCGGTCCAAAAGCTAGGGCATCCCGTCCCCGGCGCGCAATTACCTCCACCGGCAAACAAGCCTCGAAGAACTTTTCATCCTCCTCTTCAAAACTTCGAAGCTTGATCGTCTCCGCTCGCAGCAGTGC
>Ga0255396_1037_pt1 | contig 12970 bp, 6 predicted proteins | sample ANMaggSeSYBR01J8_FD_182120 | JGI IMG/M metagenome (GOLD analysis project Ga0255396, IMG submission 182120) | Sediment cell enrichment communities from methane seep in Santa Monica Basin, California, United Staets - ANME aggregate JGI... | ecosystem: Environmental > Aquatic > Marine > Cold seeps >... | reverse complement strand
ACCTCATCGAGCCCAACCATACGCCCAAATTTAGGAACATTGTTAGTGCACAATCTCCGACGATGGAAAAGGCAAAGGTCTGGTTGAAGGAGAATGGACAACTGCTGGAACAGGCAATATGAAAGGCGTCGAAGAGGAGGAATATACTGGCGCTCAACGCCCTGGTTAAGCGGGACAGCCTGTCCGCAATTGGTGAAGAGCTGGGTGTGGGCAAGGAGTCTGTGGTCTACGAGGGGCTGTGGGAGATGGTGGGGGGCCTGGGCCAGCAGCCGGTCATCCTCAAGTTCCACAGGGAGGGGCGCACCATTTCTCATGAAATTTGAAACTGAAAATAAAAAGTAATGAATTTATATTATAATAATAATAAGTTTAAATCGTCAATGACTGGGAGGAACATAGTTTGTTTGAGATTTACACTGAAACGATTGATTTTGATATGAACTCTTTTTCTGATATTATTATTGCAATGGCTCAGATTCCAGTTGATTGGATAGAAAATGAAAACTTTGTAGTACACAAAGATCCAGAAAAACAGTGGAACTTGGTGAAAGAAACGTTGGAAGAACTAAAAAAAACAAAGTTTCAAGGTCGTAATGTTGACATTGCAGTGTTTCCAGAATTATCTGTTCCACACAAATATGTAGATAAACTCACAGAACTTGTTAATGAATTCGATACTGATTTCATTCTTTTAGCAGGCTTTGATTTTATACCATTAGAAAAGTTTGTGGAATTATTAAATAGCTCAGATGTCAGTAAGAAGAAAGAGCAAATCGAATTACTAACTAAAAGTTCAGACTATGAACATATAAAAAAGATGAAACCAGTTAATTTTTGTTCGATTGTTGTGAAATCTGGTGGAAAGGTTAAACAATATTTTCAATCCAAACTATTTCCTTCAGTATATGAACAAAAAGGTTCACGTTTTTCAGAGATTCTGCATGGCAATTATTTATTACATTTTAAAAAGAAACCAGAGGAAAATAAAGAAGAAAAGGATGGAAAAACAAAGTTGCGAGAATTTAGTTTTTTGCCTCTGATCTGCTTTGATCAAATATATGAAAAAACAGAAGCAGGTTTATCAGTAATTGAAGAACTGATCAAGCATTCTGGTGATGAAGGTGCACCAGGATTTATGTTTATACTTCAATTTAATCCGCAGATGAATCATACATCTATTGATGATGCATTATATGAATATTATTTGTGTATGCCAACTAGGCACCTGAGGGAACTCACTTATACTCTATTTACAAATGTTTCAGAAAGATCCAAAGTTCCGGATAAAGTAAGTGACCCTGTATTTGGTAGCCTTGCGGTCTTTAATAAAAAAGCTATATTGACCAATACGGATGAATATAATCTGACTAAAATGGGGCGAGGAAATCTACAGAAGATGAAATTTCTTAATACGTCAGATAGATTATATTTTTTAAAATGTTCTCTTTTATTTAACTATCAAGAGGATGCACGATCATCCCGAAATCCAATTGAGATTCTGCAAACTACAGAATACAAGGAAAAACAATGGAAATATGTTGTTCCAAAAAAAGTGAATTCAACCTCTTTTTATTCAATGATAGACCAGTATTGTTCAGATGAATTTATAAGTTATTTTGAGGATGGCACTTTAGCAAACAGGATGGTTATTGATGAACTACACGAAAATGAGCTGTTGGTGATTTTCAGTAGAGGATACGAACATGCATCAAAAGAGAACATCCCAAACGAACTCATTGAAAAAATGGGACACCTTGCAAAACGTTTGGATAAGCTCGAAGCTATTAAAAAAGATAAATTAAGAGGAATTGCAGATGAAATTGTTGAAAATGATCTATACAACATAGGGTCATTTATACAGCAAAATAGAGAGATAATCAAATCTATAGTAAAGAAGTGGTAAGAATGGTTGATTATGATTTAGATGATTTGGGCGTTCCAGTAAAAACTGGGAACAAACCAAGAGATGGTATCAAAAAAGGAGATAAGATTTTACACAAATTTAGTGAAGACTATAATCCTGTCTTAGAACACAAAGAAAGATTAAAAAAGGAGAGTCCCACTGCGTTTGCTTCATTCAATAGGGATTATGAGTGGTTAAAATCTCACCTCGACGCAATTGTTAAATTTGCGCATAATGAATTCGAGATTGACGAAATAAATATGAGTACATATTTTATTACACTAAAAGCAGAAGATCATAATTGTATGCAAATAGAATTTCCTCATGAAAATACAATTTTAAATTCTCATTATAATGGTCCTAATTTTGCAAACTATTTTACAAGTACGGTAAACAATGATGTTAAAGATTATAAACAAATAGATTTGGCAAGAAGTTATATGAGGGAATTGTGGGAAAGCATACCCAATCATCAGCTCAAAAATATTAATTGGATAGCGCCTAAATTTTTATCTAATTATGCGTATGATGCTGATCCTCATTTAACTGTGGAGATGGAGTTTGACTTTGATGGGATACAACGAGATGGTGGTATTTATTCAAATTTATTCGTCCAGGAAAATAAGAAGTTTCCATTTTTTCCATTTCAACCATTTTTTGGTGGAAAAAAAGGAGAAGAAACGGGAGTTATTATTTTACCGAAAGATGAATTATTTGATATTAGTATTTTCAGAAAGAAGATTGCTGATAGAATAAATCTCAAATATCCAAATAGATTGCGGCTGGATAAGCGGTATGATTTTAAAATCGAAATCGAAGATATAATGAATTTATCTGATTATCGAACAATTAAGAATATCCGAATTAAACACGCGAATTCAACAGAGATGTTAGGGGAACTGACCAGAGATATTGTGCAAATGTCTGAACAGGTTCTAAGAGGTGCTCAACAATGCACTACATCGGATTATGTAAAAGGTAAAGATGACGAAGACATTGAAAAAGGATTGATGAAACGGTTTATTGATTCATATGAAAACCCAACGTTTGGGAACTTAGAGTCCACCATATTTGGTCCAGCTCAAGTACGTATTCCTTTTGATGGGAATCTAGTGTCAAAAATGAATAAAGACTTCCAAGAATACAAGAAAAATAGAGTTGGGGAATGAAGTACAATACTTATAAGTCACACGTTGACGTGATATTAAATGATCTTGAAGCATTGGAAGGCGTCTTTGTTTTTCCATCCCAGGGTTATAAGTTGAGTAAAGATGATACTCATACGTTTTCAATAGAGTGTATATTTATAGATTATAATATCAACAACGATAAACCATTTCAACTATCTTTTCTAAAGCACATTGCAAGACTTGATGAACGTACGTTTTACGCTGTATTGGAAACAGATGAACTCAATAAAGAAAAAGATAAAATAAGTTCTGGCACGTATATGGCAAATGTTATAAGCGGATTGAAGGGTGTTCCTTTTTTTATAACCAATGAAAATATTTTAGTATGTGGAGATGATGGGGACCATTTTGAAGATTATCGATACAAGAATATTGATAGATTTGTAGGAAATGGTCAATTTAACTACTTTTTAGTTCTCTTGGCTGATGTAAAATATAAGCATATGGGTGAGATCGAATATCAAATTGAAAAGTTTGAAAATGCAATTATTGCATTGCGGTGGATTATATCACACGGGTTTCCTTACAATAAAATTATTGATTGGGATAAAAATAAAATTATTGACGTTGATGTAAAGAATGCACTGATGACCAACGATGTACCCTTCAGCACTGATTTTATTATGGGAAATCCTGAAAAGAGGTTTTGTAGGCTGATTCGATTCGGCCTGAAAAAATTCCTATTGTCCAAAAGAAATTTGATTGAAAAACTTATTAGTCTAAATGTGATTGACCCTGCATCATCAATGCTTTTCTTAGAGATTATCAAAGAGCCGATAGTAGGTGTGTATGTTCCTGAAGTTCAGTCATTAAGCACAGAACTCATGCAACCAATAAATAATAATCAAAAGAAACCTGACATTTTTTCGCCAGCTTTTACGATTTCCATGCGCATCTCCCAACCAAAAGGGTTTACAGAAATGCTTTTAGAAGAAACGCAGAAGCATCCCACAATACTCGGAGGAATGCGATGGGAATTAAAGCCAGTAAAAACCGTTGTAGAAGGAAAACAGAGATATATTATAAATATGTATCCTGATGAACGTGTAAATATTTTACAGCTGTCTAAAACATTAGAAGAAACACGAAAATTTTGCATGCGATTACTTGCCAACTCAGGTTTAGATGATAACTACCTAAAACCTTCTAATGTTGAACTTCGGTTAAACTATCTTGAGATTACAATACCCAATATCAATAGAGAGATAACAAAGGCATGCAGAGATATGTTTAATAAAGAGTTTGGAATGGAACTGGCATACTCAAGAAAATTCAAAAAACTATCCGATCCAGACGATGACAAAATCCTGTTTAGATTTGGCTTTGGCATTTTATCATCTTTTGTGATAGATTGGCACACAGAAAAACAAAACAGCTCAAATAGATTGTATCGATGCGACCCATTTACAAAAGCTGCCATAACTCATGCACTTTCTGGAAACTACCTAAAAGGTAAAAAACTTTTAAATGAAGTATATGAATTATTCAGCACATATCGGAATTCTGATATGCCCAAGCAGTTCTGTAACTACATACAAAACAACGAAAAAGAGTTGACTCCTTACATAACAAAAAGCCATCCGATGTCATTCATGTCCAACGAGCACTACGTTCAACTTAAAAAAGACGTTGAATTTTTTATAGATAAATACTATATGTTCCAAAATATTGGAAAACTTGTAGAAACTGCGATTGAATTGCAAAAAATAGAACACATTTCACGTATACACCGAAAATTAACACATCTTGGAGTATACGAAGAAAAGGACCTGTCTTATCTGGATGATGTTTGCCAGAGCATATCACTATTTTTCGGTGCTCAATACAGAAAAAGTCTACAGTCATCATGAAATTATAAAATTAGAAAAAAACTATACCCTACAACAAACATAAATAACCAGAGCCTATGAGCCTTGAAGAATACGAAAAAAAGAAATTTTGCTAAAACGTCGGAACCAGACGCATCCACGACACCTACAACTGACAGGACAATATTTGTTGTGCAAGAACACCACGCATCACACCTGCATTACGACATTCGACTGGAAATAGAAGAGGTGTTGAAGAGTTTTGCAGTACCAAAAACTCCACCAACAGGTCATGCCCCCCATTTGTTCTTGCACTCTCCTCCCGCCCGCCTGAATCTCACCCAGCCGCCCCCTCTTGTGATGAGGACTGCGGACGGGGGAAAAAGTAAGACCTAGCCCGAGCGCAAGGCACATACCATTGAGTTTATCAAAAATGCAGACAGGGACATGAAGCTGCTATCCTGTGCCGACAAATTAGCTAATATACGGGACATCATCAGGGATTATGACAAGCTGAGGGATGGTGTGTGGGATATCTTCAATGCCTCAAAGGACTCGGTTGCATGGTATTACATTTCTATGCTCGATGCATTTGGTAATGGGGATGAGGATATTCGTGATATGCCTGCGTTTAAGGAGTTCGAGAAATGTGTAGGGGATATGTTTGGAGATGTAAAAGTGTGATGCGGGACGGGCTAATTATAAACTCGTTTCAATATAGCGATCACCCCAACCCACAAGTCTCTGTAAACCAGCATTAATCTATATCCATTCCTCCCCCCGCCAAACCATTACAACCCCCATACCCCAACTGAATCCACCTTCTCATCACTGTCACCCAATCAGCAGCCCCTACTGAGACATCTGGGTATCAGGAAGGTGCATTTTGTGGGTAATTCACTGGGCATCATCGTGGGCAACATCTCGGGGAAGGTCCTTATAGACGCCCCCCTGTATCCGGGTTTTTCGCTGACAGGGGTCATTCTATGGCTGGCCATCGTGTTGGTCTTCTCGGCCATTGCCAGTTTCTACCCTGCCTGGAAAGCGTCCCGGTTGACTGTGAACGAGGTACTGGCATATGAATGACAGAGGTGGTACGGTGAGACGATGGATAGTGATGGTGAGGGGCCTGGTGTTCTGCATCGGGATTACCCTGCACCTGTGGCAGCAGCCAGGATTTTATGCTGGATTTACACAATCTTCATGGTTGAGCCAATGGAGGATATGTATCACATAGAGAAGAAATCAATTGAATCGAATTCGAATGCATTTGGGTCTGTCTCATGGACTTCCATGATAAACCTGCTGGGAGATAATGGATCACCCAGTGGAGTCGATTCGCTCATTGTTAGATTAAGTACCTTCTTTGCACGGGTAACGGCCACGTAGAAGAGTCTGCGTTCTTCTTCGATTGGATTATTGCCAATCATAATCTCAGATTCGTCTTTGTTCTCGCGTTCGACTGGATCAGCTACCACATTTTTATCCATAATCGACCGATAATGTGGCAAAATATTTTCATTGCATCCGGCGATATGGACAACATCCCATTCAAGGCCCTTGGCCTGATGTATCGTGGATATGATAACATGGTCATCAGGCACGTTTGCTTTATTCGCCTTACTTTTTCCTTTGAGCTGGACTTCATGTAAGAACTCATCTATCGGCATGTCGTTCAGTTCTTGGATGGTCTCTTCAAGTTCCTTTACCCGCACGGGAAAATCGTCATCTTTTGCTGAGGATGATAATGCGTATAGCTCTAAAAATGGTTCCAGAAAGTCCATCATGGATACTTTGGGTTGTTGTGCCCGTGTACGGGCTTCGGTCAATACATTATTCAATAGTTCAATGGATGCTTTCGCTTTTGCACCCTTGAGTTTTATTTCAGTTAGGGATTTTCCCGGTTCATTTTGAAGATGCAATATTGTGTTCTTGACACTTTTAGGGCCGATTCCTGGCAGTATACCAAGAATACGTTCCCATGCGATCATGTTCTGGGGGTTGTAGATGAGCTCCAAAAACGCAATGAAGTCACGGATATGCTTCTTATCGAACAAGTCCTTTCCGCCGAATACCACATACTGTATCCCGTATGAGAGTAGCCGCATTCCAAGGACATGGTGTATGCCTACCCTATTCATCTGCAATGTTCGAGCAAGCACAGCTATCTTGTTAGGGGTGGTGCCGTTTTGAATATGAGCATATATCTGGTCTGCAATATATTCAAGTTCATCGTAGATGTTTGTGTGTAGGGAAACCGTCGGCAATTCGCCATCGTCCAGAGTCGCATTCATCTGTTTTTCTTCAAGTCGGATTGTATTATGGTTAATTGATGCGATTGCAGCATTGATTATTTGTGGGGTTGAACGATAATTCTGTGTCAGGATTACTATCCTTGTTCCTTCAAACGCGTATGGAAATCCGAGGATATGTCCAGGTGTGGCAGCTCGCCATTCGTATATTGCCTGTGCTTCATCACCAACCGCTGTTATGTTTGCATTGTTCTTTCGAAGCTGTCTTATCAATGCTGCCTGGACATTATTGGTGTCCTGATATTCGTCAACGAGGATATATTCGAATTGCCGTTCGTACTTTTGCCGCACAGCTTCATCTGTGTATAAGATGTATAGTGCATATACCAGCATATCATCGAAATCAATAACGTTATTGCCCAGTTTCATTGCATGATACTTGCTATGTATCTTCTGTATCAGCTTGATGTATTCTTGATGTTTGGGGAATTTATATTCTATCACGTCAGCTATTGAATATTCGATGTTATCAAGGAATTTATGTGCAGGATCATACTGCATAGCATTTCTTGCAAAGGAGATTATCTCGGAGGCATCAGCGGGTTTTAGTTTGGTATCTTCGAGTCCCATGCCTTTTATGATGAGCTTTATATGTTTCAAGCAATCATCCGGCATAATTATCGTGTATTTGGAATTGATACCCGGAATCTTAGAATAGTTTTCCCGAAGGATGCGGTTGCATATGTTGTGAAATGTTCCGATCCACATATCACGGATATCGTGTCCCATGGCAATGAGACGTGATTTCATTTCGTTTGCTGCCCTGTTGGTGAATGTAACAAGCATTATCTCATTGGTAGGTACAGAGTTGTCGAGTAATGCTGCGACCTTTGCCATGAGTGTTCTGGTTTTGCCTGTGCCTGCGGATGCGAGGATGAGCATTGGCCCGTCAAGGTTCTGGATGGCCTGAGTCTGTTCGGCATCTAAACTCAGATAGGTCTGGTTTTCTTTTCTGTCTTTTTTGGTGCTCATTATCGCCCCGTATATCCTTTATCTTTCATTCTTTGATTTGTTTATGGTGAACGTACATTAACTATTTTAAATTTTGTTCCATTAGAAAATGTAACATAATTTTCATCCGTATACTTTACATTGAAACTATTCCTTCTCACGAAGGACCTGAAAATTTGGTCCAATTGACATGTGAAGGGGAGTATTTTGTAATATTTATTGGAATGGTATCAACCTTGAAACTAGTTAATTCAAGGTAACTTAAAATCGAATTTGTCTTAATTGTTTTCACTCTGCCCGGGTGCCCCTCCCGGTCCGCTCCGCCCGTCCTTGTGGTGTGGGGGGTGGCAGGCGCTTTTCGATTATTCCGACGGTCTTATTGATTTTGCGGTCGCTGGTATACATCGAACAAATCAAGATGTCCGATTTCAGAGATGAGTTCGGTGATGAGGTGGCGACCCTGGTAGATGGGGCTTTTGGGCCGGAAGAACTGATAAATGCCAAGGGGGGTAAAAGTAAGACCTGGCCTGAGCGCAAGGCACATACCATCGACTTTATTAAAAATGCAGACCGGGACATGAAGCTACTCTCCTGTGCCGACAAATTGGCCAATATACGAGACATCATCAGGGACTATAATAGGCTGGGGGATGGTGTGTGGGGTATCTTCAATGCCTCAAAGGAATCGGTTGCATGGTATTACATTTCTATGCTGGATGCATTTGGTAATGGGGATGAAGGGATAAGTGATACGCCTGCGTTTAAGGAGTTCGAGAAATATGTCGGTGAGATGTTTGGGTATGTAAAAGTGTGATGCAGGGTGGGCTAATTATAAACTCGTTTCAATATAGCGATCACTCAACCCACAAGTCTCTGTAAACCAGCATTAACTTATATCCATTACCTCCCCCGCCAAACCCTGTCACCCCACACACCCCAACTGAATCCACCTTCTCATCACTGCCACCCAATCAGCAACGCAGGGGACGGCTATGGTAAATCCCAAAATAATACCTGGAAATAAAGTTAGCAAATCAGATAAATTTTAATTTGCTCCCTGCATTTATCTCTTTTTTCAGGTTCTTACACTTCCCTGCAGCAGTTCTGGAACTAATCCCTACTATCGGGACCTGGTAGATCATCTTGATACTGGCATGATCAAGGCCTGCGCTATATGAGATAGGAAAACTGGTCAATTTGCCATATCAATAGCATGAGAAAAAAAACTTATTGTTCTGGAAGCGGGTTTTTTGCATATCTGGTTTAACCCGGTCCCAACTGATCAGGTTAATGGATGAACTGCCAAAACAATCTACTTGATCCCATGGGAGGGGTCGCCTCCGGAACAGCAGGGAAGAGATATGACTATGACATTAAGGCCCCCGATACATTTATATTTCATTCTGTCCAAATCTTATTGTTATGTGTGGAGGGAGACGGCGCAAAATCTCCCTCCGGGCAACACACCAATCCAACCGTTCATTTTTTTTTGATTTGTGTGTGGTCAGAACCGTTCCATTGACAGTGTCCTGCTTATACTCATAGAACCACACGGACGGGTATTATACCCGGTAGTTTGTGGTATTTTACCACAAATATCACTATGTGGTATTTATATATAAAGGTACCTGAGTCGCAGCATAGCGATTAAGTATTACAACATTATGTGAATTTCGCTAATCTGTCTTTAAAAATCTGATGCCAGGACTACAGAGACTGAAGAACTGTTATGAAAAGAGATATGTCGATTATTGTTACTGGAACAAAGAAGATGCAATCATCAACATAACGAAAAGCGGAGTGTATATCTCCTCACTCTAAACAGCCAGACTGTGCAATTTATTTGTATTTGTTTAGTTGATATATTCATTAGCAAGAGGCCAGATTGATTAAATTAAGCATAAATCCAGGATTTCATACAATGTTACGCTTGTTATTGTTTTAAAATTTGAAAACTTCAATCCCACTCATCAAAAAAGTGGAAAAAAACCGGTCCATTCAGACCGCTCGCTGCAAGATCAATCACTTTGGTATTGTTCCCGAAACTCGATTAGTTCCCTGATTACATCAGAAACGTTCCGCCGTTGTGAATCTTTATGATCAAGGAGCCAGGCATGAATATCATCCTCTATTCGAATCTGTTTTGACATTTACATCATTTCCTTTAATTTTTGTTCGGTTCCGTCCATTTCTGACATCAACTGAAAAACAGTTGTGTGTTTCATCGTAAATATGTCACGAATGCCACACGATTCATACGGTTTCATTATCTTCTGTATTCATTTTTACTCCACAAAGGGAGCAACATTTGTTTCTGGTTTGTTTGCTATTTCAGTTTAAGCCACAATGTCAATTTTTACCACAATATGGTATTAGTATATAATGGTATCGATGTCGTATCATAGCGATTAAGTTGGAAGATACACCCCCGAAAATAGAGTATAACGACCCGTTGCCTGTCGTTTCAAAATGGACCGGCTGCCTATCTTTGTTCTGCGGACCGGTTTCAATCGCTCATGCGCTGAGCTTGGTTTGTGAGAGGTATGTGCGGGGCGATAAAATACAAGCTTCGTCATAATTTGAGGCTGTCTGTCAATTCAAAATTTCGGAAAAACGGAGGGCGATTAGCGATTTAAATTTAAAAATAAGGGTAACTATTATTACTACCAGTAATTGTCGGACAGCCTCTTTGGTCGGGGCTCGTGACAGGTGTGCCTTGAAGCATAAAAGAGAAAAATAATCGTAACTACTCACCTTTAGGAAGCAGTAACATTTTGAATTTCGTTTTCTGAATACAGATCAAACTTTTTCTTGACCATTCCCATAAATCTCTGTCCTCTTTTCTTTGATGTCTCATAAACACTCAAAATCACTTCAAATACTTCAGCACCCTTCCATGTCCTCCTACCACCACTAATTTTACGGTGAAGCACACCTTGACGTATTGCACGCTCTGCATCATTATTGTGCCACGCCACACCCTCAAACTCCATGAACGTAAATAGCATATCATGTCGCTTTCGAAGCTCCTTTGATATTCGGATGGCATCCTCATCAGCCCATTCCCTATCAAGTAATACCTTCATCTCATTCTGGAATTTTTTGCAAGCATTTTTGCGTTCTTCCATAGATGGAGGTGGATCATTCTCCGTGTACTCAATTGCTCTTTTCAGAATTGATCGAATTCCATCAACGAATTCAAGGAACTTTCCTGGAGGTCTTCCCGGTTTCGTTAATTTAGCAGGCTTAGATGTTAAGAGAGTACGGGGTTCTATTCTGTGTTTAATCTCAGCTCTCTCAAACCATCTGTTTACATGAAGAAGGTCAAGCTGATGTCCCGCACATTTTACTACATCATATGGCTTCCATGCATCTCTGCCCAAAACACCGTTGAATCCTTCCAGAGTTTCTTCCGGTACAGTATGACCACGAGTTGGAGCAACTTTATAGTAAGAAGCCATCGTAGAGGTAAAAACCCATAACCAACTGTTCTTACCATCAACTCTAAAACTTGTTTCATCGGCATTTACAGCAGCTGCTTTTACAATCTCCTTATGAATTATCTCATAGTCTTCCTTGAGTGTATCTGCCACCCATTTCTCCAGCTTAAGAATTGTGGCTTCACTCATAATGATTTCATATGTCTCATACAAGCTGGATTGTATCTTGCCTATACTCAATCCTAACATTCGCTGATATGCAATCCAGGAAGCTACGGCAGGCCCGAAGTGTTGATTTGGTGGTAACCATGGGACTTCTCCGCGAATAATTTTTTCGCATTTATTGCACCAGTATCTATGAAAAATAACTTCATAAACAATATGTTCAGGAAGTGGGATATCCGTCACAGTGCGCTTTTGCTCTGCACCCTTAACGGGTTCGTCAAAAGGCATACCACAGTCTGGACATTCATCCAATGTGACATACACAGGGGGTAAGTTTGGTGTTGGTTTTTTTCTTCCATGACCAGCATGTCCGGGTTGACCACCTGTGGCATTTTTCTTTCCTTCCTGTCTATTTCGTTTGTAAAATGTTTTTGAAGAAGGAATCCCACCAGCTTCAGCGGTTTTGTCTGATGTTGCAAGAGCTGATAAAGATGCCAGAAATTGCGTAAGTTGTTTTTTGAGTTCTTTGTTTTCTTTTTCGAGTTTCTTATTTTCCTGAATGACGATTATCTTCTCATTCTGTTCTTTTTCGAGCTCTTTCTCTAAGTTAGCGTTTTTTCTTTCTAAATCGCGGATGTATTTATTCAAGTTTTCGGTGTTATTTTCGAGACTTTTTATTTTCTTCTGGTTGAACCAAATATGCGTCCAAACCAAACATATCTAACCTAAATATTTCAACTGTCTTCATTAAATGATAAACAAAAATATCCAACGTCCTCAAACAGTATAAAATTTCAAGGTAAAATGAGATAGTTACCACTAAGACAATTGACAAATAATATAATTAAATCTCAGCCGTACTTGATTTTAGCTCGACTTAGAGGAGATAAACCTCTCCAGACGCCAGTATTAAAACACCGCTTATTCACTGATAAGAATAAATTATAACAAAAATTAGCTAGTCCGTCAACGATTTTAAACGATCTGGCTTGATTCATAACATCTTTTATCAAAGAGAACAGCTGCTCCATCACATTGTTAGTTTCTGGAGTGAATCCTTTCTCCAGCAATTTCCTGTTATTAAAATATATTTTTTCAGCATATGAAACCACATTTTTCGATGCTTTTGACAAATCCATCTCTGAAGCCCGTTTCATAATTTTCTTATAACATAGCGTTGACTCGATAACAGATTCAGCAA
>Ga0255396_1035_pt1 | contig 13029 bp, 9 predicted proteins | sample ANMaggSeSYBR01J8_FD_182120 | JGI IMG/M metagenome (GOLD analysis project Ga0255396, IMG submission 182120) | Sediment cell enrichment communities from methane seep in Santa Monica Basin, California, United Staets - ANME aggregate JGI... | ecosystem: Environmental > Aquatic > Marine > Cold seeps >... | reverse complement strand
CGTACAGGTCCACATCAACTTCATCGATGGATCCACGTAATTCGCGTCTTCTTTCCTCCAAGTCTCCCATCTCGTCTCTGAGCTGAGAGACGGTGGCAAGTAGTGTATCCTGCTCTGCTTTCCATTGTTCTTCTATCTGATCAAAGACCGCCCGTGCCTCAGAGACCAGCGCTTCTCTGTCATCAACCTCGGTCATAGCTTCAAGAAGGCTATCCTCCGTCTTTTCGCGTCTTCGCCGTAAGTGTTCCAGATCAGCCTGTAGACTCTGAAGCTCCTTGGGGTTATTCACACCACCACTGTAGAGTCGCTGCTCCTTGTTTTTGATCTTATCGTTCAAGCCCTTGAGTTTAAGATCCAGATCACGCAGTCGTCCGCTCCAATGGCTCAGAGCCGTTTTCTCCTGCAGCAATATAGCTCGGGATTGCTGCAGACCCGGGGTTTCCCCAAGATTGGACTCGGCATCTATCAATGCTCGTCGTTTTCGCAGACGATCAGAGTCCACCAACTGAAGCTGGTAAAGCATGTTCATCTGGCTCATTTATGTCCCCCATCGATCATCGAAAGGCCTTATCTACACTCTGCCTATCGCCTATAACCCTGCACCATGCCTCCAAAGGAGATCCGTGGTACCATCGTCGATTTCCAAACAAAAAAGCCCAATGCCGAAGAGCACCGGGCTCTGAGAAACGCATCGCGCTTCTAGCGTCCAGATCATATTCCCAAGCTTACTCGCTGAGATTTTGTACCCTTTCATGATCGTGCCATCTCCCTGTCCAACAATAGTGCAGTCAAAAATCATTATAACACACAGGCCCAGGGAGAGCAAGCGACGACGTCAGTGTTGGGCCTTGCTTTCTTGCATCAAGTAGAATAGAATATCAATGATGCGACATTCAAGCCCTTCCGATTCCATTCACTCTCCAGAGTTCACCCAAGGAGCAGATGTGCCGCCATGAGCCTTCACTCTCGTTGGAACATCGTGAGAAACACCGTCCTGGATCTGATCTTCCCTCCCCACTGTGTGGTGTGTGGCCATGATGGAGCATGGCTTTGCCCAGACTGCATCGCCAGCTTTCACTACGTGCAACCGTCAATCTGTGGAACATGTGGACGTTCACTATCACACGGAGACCTGTGCACCAACTGCTCCCGCCACCCTTTGGAAATTGATGGCATCCGAGCAGCGACCTACTTTGAGGGCTCAATACGACAAACCATACACCATTTCAAGTACAAGGGCACGCAAGTGCTTGCCCCCTATCTTGGCAAGCTACTCGCTCAGGCATGGCACAGCACATCACTTCCTGTATCCACCATTGTACCCGTCCCTCTGCACCCACAACGCCTACGCCAGCGAGGTTACAATCAATCTGCCCTGCTCCCCCGTGAACTGAGCAAGCACCTGGATCTACCAGTCATCGAAAACTGCCTATCGAGGGTCAGACACACGCGCCCCCAGGTGGGACTAGGAGCGGCAGAGCGGAGGGTGAACGTGCAAGGCGCTTTTCAATGCAGTGACCAGAGACTGGAAGGTAGAAGCATCCTGTTGATTGATGACGTGTGCACCACCGGAGCGACCCTGGAGGCCTGCGCTCACGCTCTATATAAGCAAGGCAGTCACGTTGTGTGGGCCCTGGTCCTAGCCCGCGAGCACCACGATTACTAGTGAGCATCCGACAATTCGAGATAAGCCGCTCAGTGAATGAATATCACCGGCTGAAACTGAGAAGTCCCATCAGGGACTGGTCTGTACATCGGGATTCAGTGCCTGTGGGACACGCTTTAGATTCAGACAGGGCTTTCAATCCCTGGCTTCTCTATCTCAATTTGCCTGAGTGAGCATTTTTAGCGATTGACATTTGCCACAAAAGCTTATACAATAGTACTGTTATGAACTCCGTAATTTGCAATGCGCTTCTCTTGCCACATGAAGTCAGTATCTCATCTCGCCTGTTTTTCCTTATCCTCAGAAGATGATCAGATCGCTTGCTCATTCCGACGAAAACCCAGAAGCTGTAGCTAAGAGAAGAAAGGAGCAATACCAGATGTTTACCCCGACCATCAAAGCCAAGAATCTGGAGATCAATGACTTCCTGAGAAACTACGTCGAGAAGAAAGTCGGTAGACTGGATCGCTACCTCACCGATATTACAGAGTGCAGAGTCGAGCTCGCCGTAACAAACGCCAAGAACGCCAAACATCGTCAGATAGCGCAGATTACCATTAGGAGCAGTAGCGGCACTATCCTGAGAGCAGAAGAACGGTCCGCTGATATGCTCGCTTCTGTTGACGCCGTAACCGACAAGATGTATCGTCAGATCGCCAGATTCAAGGGCAAACGCCAGCGTGGACGTGGCCGCGCCCAGACAGCTATGGAGAGAGAGCTACCCGCGACAATGCCGGAGGAAGAACAAGGCCCTGCCATCGTCCGAGTCAAACGCTTCAAAGTTACTTCCATGATCCCCGAAGACGCTATTGAGCACATGGAGCTTCTGGGGCATGACTTCTTCGTTTTCTACAACCCTGATTCCGAGAACATAGACATTGTGTACCGTCGTCAGGACGGCAACTATGGTCTGCTGGAACCTCAACTAACATAACAGGAGTTACGCAGTTCAAGCCTGAAAGGTGCCCGGCACTTACGAACTGTCTCTTGAGCACTGATGCACCCGTTCGTAAGTGCCGGGCACCTCAACCGCGTAAGTCCTGTAACATAATTGCTAATTAACATCACCACAGGGGTCAAGTGATGGGTCTCTTCTTCCATCCTTGACCCCTTGCTAACACAAGCTCTTACGACCGAAGCAGCGAAATGCCCATGGATACAGGAATCGCATTACTCCTTTTCGCGGGAGGAAAAGAGAATAGCCAGGCGGAGGCCCTTGTCACAGGCGCACGCCGGGCGGCCGCCCTGGACACCATCGCCATCGCGCGAGATATCCCTGATATCGGACGAGTCATCGTCTCGACCGATTCGCCCGACTTCGCCCATCAGCTAAGCAGGCAACATGTCCAAGTAGCACTCGACGATCCTGATGAACCCTTCCATTTCGGTCGTCGACTTCAGAGTATCGTCGCGCAATTTCAGGTACGCAAAGCCCTCTACATGGGCGGAGGTAGCGGGGTTCTCCTTTCCCCGTATGAGTTAGTTGGTATTGTTTCAAAGCTAAAAAACGCAGATAGGCTGCTGCTCGTGAACAACCACTACTCTACGGACTTTGCCGCCTTCACGCCAGCCGATGTAGTGCAATCCATCGAACCCCCACCTACCGATAATAACCTGAGTTTCAGGCTCGCAGAAGCCGGGTTGGAACCCAGCCTCCTTCCCCGTTCCGCTGCTACTATGCTGGATATCGATACTCCCACCGATCTAATGACTGCCATTCTACACCCACAACTTGGCTCTCATACACGCCAATACATAGAAGCCTCTGGATTGGATGTGTCTCGCGTAGGGCGTATCATAGCTATCCTTCAGGATTCCACGGCAGAGCTCTTCGTGCTAGGGCGTGTGGCCTCTTCCGCCTTCGCCTACCTGGAAACCAGAACATCCTGTCAGACGCGGTTGCTATGTGAAGAACGGGGTATGCGCGCGAGTGGGAGACAGGCACGCGGAGATGTACGCTCTCTGGCAGGGCTTTGCCTCGACGAATGGGGTCCCCATGGATTCGTGCGCGCACTAAGCCGTCTCTGCGATGGGGCTCTGATTGATTCCCGTGTGCTCTTTGCCCATCAAGGGCCATGGCCCAGCACAGAGGACCGCTTCAATTCAGATTTGTTGCAACCGGAGAACATCCATGACCCCTTCGTCCGTCAATTCACAGAAGCGATCCAGGAAGCTACCATTCCTATCCTCCTGGGAGGGCACTCCCTGGTTTCCGGGGGTCTTTACGCCCTAGTCGAAGCATCACAGAACGACCTCGGCACAGAAAGCAGGGGATGTGCCGATGGATAACGGGGCCGTTCGCCGTACGGTACAGTCATACGATCACATTGCTGGGAAGTACACTACCAAATGGTTTGACAAGCCAGTTATGGAGCCATATCTGGACCGATTCATCCCACTCGTGCAAGGCCATGGCTGGGTGGCCGACGTCGGCTGTGGGCCAGGCCGAGACCTGGCCTACCTGCTCAAACACGGAGTACCCACCATCGGCATTGACCTATCCATGAACATGCTTGAAGAAGCCCGGAGAAGAGTTACAGAAGGAACCCATATCCTAGCGGACTGCCGCCAGTTACCATTCCGCACTGATTCCCTGGCGGGCATCTGGGCCTGTGCCTCGCTCCTTCACCTACCGCGATCCGATTTCGCCCTGGCATTATCGGAGTTCGCACGAGTATTATACCACGGGCATCTTTTCCTTGGCCTGAAGGAGGGCAACGGGGAGCAATGGGTACGAGGAACCGACGGCAGCAACAGATTCTTCACATACTACCGCCCCTCTGAAATAGAGTCCGCTTTGGGGCGAGCGGGTTTTGAACTCGTCGAACTGATTCGTAACAGCGACCCTACGGCGGCCGGTACAACCTGGATCAACGCATACGCAGAACAGGCTAAATCATCATGAAAAAACGTACTTCAGCGACTCGAACTCCCACCGTTCTCATGATTTGCACCGGCAATATCTGCCGTTCACCCATGGCCGAAGGGCTCTTGCGTACCCAGCTTGTACAAGAAGGTCTGACTGACCGAATACGGGTGCGCTCATCCGGTACCCATGGAATAGATGGTTCGCCGGCCAGCTCCTACGCCATTCTAGCACTACATCGGATGGGCATAGATATCCGGGGACATCGCGCCTGCACAGTGACTCAGCAGGCCATTGATGAAGCCGATCTGCTGCTGGTCATGACCCACGGCCACAGCTCATTCATCGAGAAACACTTCAGACGCACTGAAGGCAAGCTCTACCTACTGAGCGAGATGATCGGTCAGGCTTTCGACGTTAACGATCCCTGGGGAGGGACAGAGACGGAATACGCTCTGTGTGCTCACCAGTTGTCCAACACTGTCGAGCAAGGGTTGCAGACCATCCTCGGCCTGTTGCCATCCTTCACTACTACAGGTACTTCGTAACCCGTATCCCCCGCTAGCATCAACCAACAGAGGTCACTATTAGCGCCGATGCTGCTAGACATCTGCGCGGGCACCGAGTCCTTGTCCGTATCTTCGTCTGACGATGTCGCCAGATAAAGTCCCATCACCGCCTGCTACCTCGCACAGTTTCTCCGCTACATCTTAATTACACTGCTGGTTGGCCAGAGGAACCAGTTGACTTATCTGACTGGATAGGCTATTCCGCCGCCGGCATTGTGCACCTGATGACGATCAGATCATTATCCTAAACACAGTGCTGATCACGCTCGAACTGACAGAGATGACCACTTCCTGGCAGCGAGCTGGTGGACCGACTCAGATTGCATCCGCTCGCCATGGTGACCTCATCCCAGCCCAGATCAGGATACCTCGACGGCGTAGGAGCTACAACTGCGAGGGCCCCTCCACTGAACACCGATCAGCCGGCAACCTTCCCAAGAGCCAGCGAAGCTTTCGGGCGCCGCTGACAGAGGTCATGGCTGGGTTACGACACGCCACATTCTCCAGCACATGACATCAAACCTCGAACAACCCCTCTAGACGTGCATCACCATCAGAGACATGCATGGCTGATTGCTGAACTCGGTCTACTTGGCGCTTGATGCGAGTTCGCTTGTCTGCCAACTACTGATTTAATGTCAAGTTGCTGCCAACAGCTTAACTTGAACGTTTCTCGCTACTGTCACAAATAGCGTATCAATTTGCATCAAAATTGGTGATAATGCGCTCAGTTTTTGCAGTCTGCAGGTGCGCCAGCGAACAGTCGAATTGGGCCACGGGCTGAATTAAGGTGCGGTTTATGCGTGATTAATGCACCCTTTACGCTAAAATGGCTCTATCTGTGTCATAGTAGGAACAGAAGTGGTAGGTCTGTCTGCTGCGGGAGGACATAGAGTACCGCTGTCGCGAATGTCAACAGCGCCGCTGTCTGTCACCGCTGAATCGATGAGACCTGCCAGAATCTCGGTATCAGAGCAGAACACCCGGAGCACGGAGACACACTAAAAGCGGATGCCAGAATGGGCTTTCCTGAGGTCGAGACTAACCAGGCTTCGGTCTTCACGGAGAGGAACAGACGGAGGAAGAATGGCAGTGACTAAACCTTACGTGTACCGCAAATGGGGACTGTTAGCACTCGTGTCCATCATCGCCTTCATGGCACTTGGCCCAGCACTTCGCGTTGCCGAAGCTGCCGACAACAGCTACTACGTGGCGACCAATGGAAATGATTCCAATTCAGGTACATTATCTCAGCCGTGGCAAACCATCCAACACGCGGTCGAGACAGTAACCGCTGGCGACACAATCATTATCCGCGCGGGAACCTACGACGAGAGCGTGAACTTCAGCGTGTCTGGCCAAGAAGGCGCCCCCATCGTGCTCACTGCCCATCAAGATGAACTGGTAGTAATCGACGGGGGAGAGTATCCCGCGCTGGTGGACAAGAATAACACACAGTACTGGACCATCGAAGGAATCTCCCTGGATAGCGATGCTGGACTGACCATTGACCTTGGTGGCTGGGGATGGTGCGAGACCCGTTACTGGATTATCAAGGACAACTACATCATCGGCAGCATCGGGATCACCGGAAGCTACAACACCGTTGAAGGAAACGAGATCGATGGCAGCCAACACAAAGGATCCGAGTTCGGCGTGAGAGAGTGGACTGAAGTAAGCCATCACAATCTCTACAGGAATAACGAGATTCACGACTTCGAGGCCCGCGCTATCTGGAGCATTGGCTTCACCCACGACTCCATCTTCGAGGGCAACCATGTATACAACATGGGTACACAGGGCATAGACCTGGACGGTTTCGGTACTTGCGTCTGGAGGCACACAGTCAGGGGCAACCACATCCACGATTGCGGCCAGAACGGGGTCGCACTAGAGAACGCCTTCGATACCATCGTTGAGAATAACATCATCCACGACAACAATACTGGTTGGGGCATTGAGGTCATCAACTACGGGGGAGAAGTAGGGGCACAGGAGAACACTGAAGACAGGTGCAAGGTAGGAGGTGAGAGTGGCCAGTATGGCGATACGGACGGTGACAATGATTGTAGAGGTAATATCACAGGAAACATCATACGGCAGAACCTCATCTATAACATAGAATGGCTTGGCGCTATTTGCATATGGTATGCAGGTGGCGTGAGCGTGGTGGGAAACACGATCGTAGTTGGTGCGGGCAGACCTGCGGCAGGCATCCTTATAGAGTTCTCATCGCCAGAGATCAGAATACAGAACAACATCATCTCGGAATGCGACTGGGGCGCTATCAATGTTCAGAGCACGGATTCTCTTGCAGAGGATTCCCATAACTTGATCAGCCAACTCGTCTGGATAGCCGACTATCTAATAGCTAACACTGGTTACGATCTTGCTGAATACCAAAGCATGACTGGCAAGGGACAGGGCTCCATCGCAGCAGATCACGGCTTCATTGACCCTGCCAATGCCGACTTCCGTCTTCTAGCGGACAGCCCTGCCATAGACGCCGGTATTGACGTTGGACTGGCCACCGATTTGGACGGAGGGTCCAGGCTCCAAGGACTAGACTATGATATGGGTGCCTATGAATATGCCGGCCCGTTGTCACCAACGCCTACGCCTACTCCCACTCCAACTCCAACGATTGCGCCGCCCGTAGAGATCGCATTGCACTCTGGCTGGAATCTCGTCTCTGTGCCGGTGCGCCCCAACGACACTTCTGCGGAGGCAGTGCTCTCCACCATCGCTGGCGAATATGATGTGGTCTATGCTTACGATGCGTCTGACGAAGTATCGCCCTGGAAGCAACTGGATCCTTCTGTGCCCTCATTCGCCAATGACCTGCTGACGATTGACGAGACGAAAGGATTGTGGCTCCATGGTACTAGCGCAACAACGTGGACCTTCCCAGACTATACACCCGCGGCAGGCATAACACCGCTTCACCCGGGCTGGAACCTGGTGGGACATCCATCCTCGGACGCCATGCCCGTCGCCGAAGCGTTGGCTTCAATAGAGGGAAAGTATACACTGGTCTACACTCACGACTCGTCCGACCCAGTTAATCCCTGGAAGATGTTCGATCCCGCAGCTCCTCCCTGGTCCAACGAGCTGACGCAGATGGTACCCGGACGCGGTTACTGGATTCTGGTCACCCAGCCTTGCGAGTTATCGCTCAACGGTGCCGGGGGTCCCGTATCATCTCAGTATCGCTCCCTGAAAGTGGATACGGCAGCTTCCCGAGGTCAAGCAGACACTATCAAGGAATCAATCGGGATCCCCGAACCACCCTCCTTGCCCGGCGGCTTCCAGGGACCAATCCAAGTCAATGCCGCTGGCTCACGATGATAAACCAGCGAGCCAACCGCCGTGTGGCCAAAAGCTGACCCTCTCGGGTACGAGAAACATGCTCTACTGTCCCAAATGACCCGGACGACTCCGGGTCATTTGGCGTGGTCCTCGGTTGCGAGACTGGCCTGATCCCCGTCGGCGCACCATAATTCAATCGTGCCACCATCCCGCGCACCGGCCGTCTGTCTAGGATTTCCCTGACCTGATCTCCATGGCGCTCGGCGCGGGCCCTCCTGTCTGCCCACAACTGGCTCATAATCATGTTGCCGTCAAGAAGTTGGCCTGAGTTCGTCCCTTTTCCGTCATACATTGCGTATCGCTTTCCGTCATTTTTCGTCATGTCTATTGTATAATATAATTGCGGTGCATCACGCGACTTTTGCGAACACTGGCGAGCAGGCGAGTAGGGACACGCGCATAATTAGGGCAACGTTCGTGAGAGATTCATGCACCATTTGCACCTCAGCGATCCTTTCTATACCCCAATAGGGAGAGAAACGGTAGGCCGGACTCCGGTTTTCGCTGAGAGGAACAGACGGAGGAGGAGTGACAATGACTGAACCCAACACGCGCCGCAAGTGGGAAATGCTCATACTCGTGTCCGTTATCATCCTATTGACGCTTGGCCCGGCACATCCCGTTGCAGAAGCAGCCGGTGACAATACCTACTACGTGGCAACCAATGGAAATGATTCCAACCCAGGCACGCTGTCTCAGCCATGGCGAACCATCCAACACGCGGTTGATACAGTGAGCGCCGGCGATACCATCGTAGTCCGTGAGGGCACCTACCACGAGAGCGTGAACTTCAGCGTGTCCGGCCAAGAAGGCTCCCCCATCATGCTCACTGCTCATCAAGATGAACTGGTGATAATCGACGGGGGAGAGTATCCCGCGCTGGGGGACCAGACTAGCACACAACACTGGACCATCGAAGGTTTCACTCTGGATAGCGACGCTGGGTTGACCATTGACCTCGGTGATTGGGTTAGGTATCAGACTCATCACTGGATTATCAGGGACAACCACATCATTGGTAGCGTTGGGATCTATGGAAGCTACAACACCATTGAGGGAAACGAGATTGATGGCAGCCAACACAAAGGATACGAGTATGGCGTGAGAGATTGGACTGAAGCAAGCCACCATAATCTCTACAAGAACAACCACATTCACGACTTCTACGACCGAGGCATCTGGAGCATGTACTTCGCTCACGACTCCATCTTTGAGGCCAACCATATTCATGATATCGGTGGGCAGGGCATAGACCTAGATGGATTCAGCACCGTTGTGTGGAGGCACACGGTCAGAAACAATCATATCCATGATTGTGGTCAGAAGGGAATCGCACTGGAAAACGCTTTCGAGACCGTTGTTGAGAACAACGTCGTTCATGACATTGCCAGCATGGGCATCGAGGTCATCAACTACGGGGGAGAAGTAGGGGCACAGGAGAACACTGAAGACAGGTGCAAGGTAGGAGGTGAGAGTGGCCAGTACGGCGATACGGACGGCGACAACGATTGTAGAGGCAATATCACCGGCAACATCATAAGGCAGAATCTCATCTACAACATAGGAAGCACTGGTGGGATATGTGTTTGGTATGCCGGTGGCGTCAGCATACTGGGCAACACGGTTTCTGTCGGTCCGAATGACGGGGTAGCAGCCATAATCATCGACGACGGGCAATACTGTCCCGAGATTAGGATGCAGGGCAACATCATCTTGGGCTACAATACGTGCACTGTCAATGTTAACAGCACGAATTCGCTCACACAGGATTCCCATAACCTGATATACCAGTCTGGGACGCCGTGCGCCTACTATACAGGCGGGGGCGGTTACAGCCTCGCTCAATACCAAGCCATGACGGGCAAAGGACAAGGCTCCGTTGCAGCAGACGCTCGATTCGTTGACCCTTCAGGCAATGACTTTCATCTCCTATGGAACAGTCCGGCCATAGATGGCGGCATTGCCATCGGGCTAAGCACCGATTTGGACGGATGGTACAGACCTCAAGGACTAGACTATGATATGGGTGCCTATGAGTTTGCTGGGGGTGCCTCGGCCATTTCAATCCCGCTGCACTCCGGCTGGAACCTCGTCTCGGTACCGGTGCATCCCAACGACACTTCGGCAGCGGCAGTGCTCTCCTCCATCGCTGGTAACTATGACCTGGTTTATGCTTATGACGCGTCTGACGCATCTTCACCCTGGAAGAGTCTTGATCCTTCTGTGCCCTCGTTCGCCAACGACCTGCTGACGATCGACGAGTCGAAGGGACTGTGGCTCCATTGTACTAGTGAAGCAACGTTGACCGTTTCAGACTACACGCCTCCGACAAGCATCACCCCGCTTCACCCAGGCTGGAACCTGGTGGGATATCCATCCTCGGACGCCATGCCCGTCGCCGAAGCGCTGGCTTCAATAGAGGGCAAGTATACACTGGTCTACTCTCACGACCCATCCGACCCAGATCACCCATGGAAGACGTTCGATCCCGCAGCTCCCCCCTGGTCCAACGAGCTGACACAAATGGCACCCGGGCGCGGCTACTGGATTCTGGTCACGCAGCCTTGCGAGTGGTCGATCAACGATCAGGGTGATCCCGTGTCATCCCACTATCCTTCTCGCAAAGTAGAGGCTGCGGTACCCAGCCGTCAGGCAAACTCCGCCGAGGGACTCACCAGGATACTAGAGCCGCCTTCAGTGCCTGATAGTCTCCGGGGACCAATCCAAGTCAATGACGATGACTCATGATGACGGGGCACCTAGTGAGCCTCTCCGTGGCCCTAACCTAGGCTTCCCGGGCAGGACGAACATGATATGCAGTCCCGGCAAGAACCGGATGAGCCCGGGATATTTAGGCTGGGCGCGGTTACGGATCAAATCAGGACCTCGCCGGCGCGTCGGATAGCACTCCGCTCTGACAGCCAAGATCGACAAAGCTCCTAACTCCGATAGCCTATACGGGTTTAGTAGACTGATCGAGGTGTACTGCTTATAAGATCTCCGGTCGCAATCGACAGCGTCAGCCTAGGCATCTGTCTGGTGGTGAGAGGCGGGGGGATTATGCTACCCTTCTAGCGCATGCGACAGGCCAAGAGGTAGCAGAGTGTTCCTTGCTATTCAGCCCACCTACTTCTCAGACCGAAGCGCCCGCGCTGCCTCCACTTGTGCCTCGATCCAAGGATACGTGAGTGAGATACCTTCCTTGAAGGAAACCTTGGCTCGCCAGCCAATCGAGTATATCCTCGCTTCACTAAAGTTCCTCGACTGAACACCCACGGGGCCATCAATATACTTGATCTTGATCTCCTTGCCTGACACCTCCGCTACTGTAGCCACCAATTCATTCACAGACACATGCTGAGGGGCACCGATATTGGCCGGTTTCTCAATATCAGATTGCATCAACTGATAGATACCCGCGACCATGTCACTGACATAAGTGTAGGAACGAATTGCCGTGCCGTCGCCCCATACTTCTATCGTGCCGCCATCTTCCGCTTCGGCCACCTTTCGACAGATCGCGGCAGGAGCCTTAGCCCGATCCCCGTCCCAAGTGCCTTCCGGGCCGTAACAGTTCTGGAACCTGGCGATCCTAACTTTCATCCCATAGCGCCGGGCATATGCGCCTGCCACACGCTCAGCATAGAGCTTCTCCCAACCGTATTCATTATCAGGATTCGCAGGGATGGCCTCATCTTCTGTCATCTCAGGTTCACCGGGCTTCATATCACGGTAGATACAAACCGATGAAGAGAAGAAGTACCCCGGAATGCCCATCATGGCCGCGTGATGAGTCATATTGATGTTGATCAGGGCGTTATGACGCATGATCTCACACTCGGCAAAGGGTATGTAGCCCATCCCTCCCATGTCGGCGGCCAACTGGTAGACCTCGTCGAATGTTCCATCGTCAAGAGTAAGTGCCGCTTCGCAATTCTCGCTCTCTCTCAAATCAAGAAGTAGGAACTCATTAGCAGCAGTCGATGCAAACTCGTGCTCCTTGATATCAACAGCTCGAATCCAATATCCCGCTTTACTGAGCATCTTCACCAGATGTCCACCTATGAATCCGCCCGCCCCACATACCAGTGCTCTCTTCACAAGCTCTAACCTCCGTTAACTAAGTGAATCTCTCGCCTCGACATGACCAAAGCAAAACCACCTTCGTAATAGCACCGTCCCGATGTAGCCGACGGTGTCAGCGCTGCGACTAGCACATATACCGATGTGTCATAGCTACGCGTCTCGCTGATCAAGCACGACTGATGATAACCTCGTCCAAAATCAGAGCACCTCTAGTCATCCCCAACCCACTTCAGCAGCTCCGGTAGGCGGAGATGGGAGTAGCTAATGCGAACGAATCTGATGGATCCAACCACTATCAGCAGATCTGCTCCTCCGTGCCACACGCTAACTCAGCAGGATTTCACGCTGCCCTACCCATCTACCGTACAAACAGTCTTTGAGCGTAATCAACGAGCGATAGTGCGTCCAGGTCTCCAGTAACGCACATGGCACTCTTGGCTCCATCCGGCCAGCGCCAATACCGCACAAGGGGA
>Ga0255396_1002_pt2 | contig 13112 bp, 13 predicted proteins | sample ANMaggSeSYBR01J8_FD_182120 | JGI IMG/M metagenome (GOLD analysis project Ga0255396, IMG submission 182120) | Sediment cell enrichment communities from methane seep in Santa Monica Basin, California, United Staets - ANME aggregate JGI... | ecosystem: Environmental > Aquatic > Marine > Cold seeps >... | reverse complement strand
GAGCTTGCGAAGCCCCAGTGCCCCCATAAACTGGGGCTTCGCAAGCTCAGCCACCAGCCACCCCCAGGTAAGTTTTGGCCCAGAACCTGGTAGCACGTATTCCCGGCTCGTGTATAATGTGGAGCGGAAAAGCGGATTATGACCGCTATTGTTTGGTAAAAACAAATTATTTGAGCCGGGAGGGACCCCATGTCAACACGCATTCCTCTTCCCAAAAGGGAAAACACCGCCGAAGATATGGCAGCCAAGTTGGGCATGAGCACGGCCGAAATCGGCCTCACGGTACGGACGACCAATTGCCTTGAAGAGCGTGGTATTTTTACCGTGAAAGACCTCGTTCATTGTTCTCGCGAGGATCTTTTGGGCATTTCAAACTTCGGCGAAAAGACGCTTGACGAGGTCTACCTTGCCTTGGAAAGCATCGGGCTTATGCGCAAGTCGAAACTCGAAACGGTTGCTTAGTGAGTTATACGTTTAGGGGGAGTATACATTGAGTCGCAGCTTCCGCGTCTACCAGAAAAAACGCGGGAATCGGCGGACGGGTTCCCGCGCGCTCGGCAGTCTTGGCGAGTTGGTGTTTTTCGGCATATTCTTTCTTGCCGGTTGCGCCGGACTCGTGCTGATCGTGGCAACCGTTCTCATACCCGAGTGGCGAGTCAACCATGAGTTTGTCGAGACCACCTGCGTGGTCCGCGGCAAGGAAATCGGCAGTTCCAGTGGCGACGACGGTGACGTTTATCGGCCCGAGATTCAAATCGAATATGAAATCGCCGGGAAGAAATACGTAACCACGACCTATGACATAACCGGCTCGTATTCCAGCGGCCGCGAGGACAAGCAAGCCATCCTCAAGCGATTCGACATCGGCGGCAAATATGCCTGCTGGTACGACCCCACCGATCCCAAAGTGGCCGTGCTTGTGCGTGGGTACTCTCTTTTCGGTTGGCTCATTCTTGCCGTGCCGGTGGTTTTCGTGTTGGTCGGCGGCGGCGGATTCATATATCGGCTGCTGCATTGGGGCAAATCGGCCGAACATCGCGCGGCCGGCAATCTGGCCACCGACCTTTTCGAACGCCGTGGCCGGGCCTCGGGCGACTTCCCAAACGTGCCGGCCGGCGCCGACATGACAAACAGCCCCGGAACGCGGTTGAAATTTCGCCTGCCCATAAGCACCACCGCCACCTTGAAGCTGGTGTCTATCGGTGTCTTTTGCCTGATTTGGAACGGAATCGTTTTGGGCGTGGGCTTTTTCGTCTGGCGAGGTCTGTTCGGACCGGGACCGGTGCAGTGGGTGCCACTTCTTTTTCTTATCCCCTTCGCGCTGGTGGGAATCTTTCTTGTCGGCCTCTTCTTTCGTCAGCTCCTGATTACTACCGGCGTGGGTCAGACCTTTGTGGAAATCTCGGGCCATCCGCTTTTTCCGGGCGAGCAATACGACCTGCTGGTTTCACAGGCCGGACGCCTGCGGATGAACTCGCTCAGCGCGATTCTAGTCTGTGAAGAAGCGGCCACATATCGCCAGGGAACCAACACCCGCACGGAAACTCGCCGCGTTTTCCAACGTGAGCTTTTCAATCGCAAAAGCTTCGATATCCAACGCGGGCTACCTCTTGAGGAAGGGTGCGAAATGGAAATCCCCGTTGGAATGATGCACTCGTTCAAGTCGGAGAACAACGAAATCAACTGGAAAATCGTGATAGCAGGCAATGTCGACCGCTGGCCCGACTTCGAACGAGAGTTTCCGGTAATCGTCTATCCGAGTCAGAGGACAGAGGACAGAGGACAGAGGACAGAGGACAGAGGGCAGAGGGCAGAGGGCAGAGGATAGAGAACCAATATGAGCGAGCCGCGGGTAATAATCGACTTCGACGAAAACGACCGACCTTTTCAGCCCGGAGAAACTATTTCCGGCGAATGCCGGCTGGAATCTTTCGACTTCGAAGAGATCAAGGCCGTAGAGGTCTCGGTGCTCTGGTATACCGAAGGCAAGGGCGACGAGGATCTGGACGTACGCGAGTTCCGCCGCATATCGGCCGACGATTTGAATTGGAACGAATTCCGCCGCCCGTGGCGATTCGCGGCAGTGCTTCCCAACAGCCCGCTCACATACGACGGCGTGATACTGAAGATCCGCTGGTGTGTGCGTGTACGTATTTTTCCCCGGCGCGGCCGAGAAATCGTTGACGAAAGGACGTTCGTATTGGGCGAGCTTAAGGCGGCCCAGCCCGTTGAAAAGTAATTGCAGTAGTTCCACATAAACAACCCGAGAGTAGAGTAACTGTTAGCCGACGAGCTTGCTCGCGCCGCGACACACCGGGAAACCAACCGTTTCCCACACGGCCGCAAGCGGCTCGGCTAACAAGTACACCGGCCAGCAACGCATAATGAGCCAAAACTGCCCGACTATCGCCCGTGCCAATCCATTCATCTGCAACCCATTTAGCACCCGCCACGTGCGGCCGGGTTCCGTCGATTATGTGTTTGGCGAAGGCGAGGACGCCGGGCGGATCGTTGCCCGTTTGCGGGCGGCCGGTTGGCAGGGCGAAATCGTCGGCCCACACGGATCCGGCAAATCGGCCCTTCTGGCGGCGCTCATCCCCGAAATTCGACGTGCCGGGAAGGTTCCGCTGCTCGTTGAATTACACGACGGACAGCGGCGGCTGCCGGTCGATCTGTCGGGACTGGCATTGAATACCGTTCTCATCGTTGACGGCTACGAACAGCTAGGTTTTTGGGCCCGATTCCGCCTGGCAAGTTTCCGGCGGCGGTGTTTCCGGCGGCGGGGGAGGATCGGCCTGCTGGTTACGTCTCACCGCTCGATGGGCTTTTGCGAATTGCACCGCGCCCGGCCCACCGTCGAGTTGGCCGCGAGAATTGTCGAGCGGCTGGCCGCGGACGTTCCGCAAGAAGACATTCAACGTGCATTCGACCGCCACCGCGGCAATATACGCGAAACGCTTTTCGATCTTTACGACCTATTCGAACAACGCCGCCGAGGATGACGACGATGAACGCCATACACGTCTCCCAGTCGTTTAGAAAACGCTTTGGCAATGACGCGGAGGAGAACGTAAACGGTTGATTCGCCGTAAACCGGCGGTGTCCGCGGTAACTACTCTTCGTCGCCCGTGTTAAGCCAGGGGCCGATTGTGGGTTCGTATGCGAAGATTTCCCGGTCCTCAAAAAAGATGCCGATCTCGCGGGCGGCCGATTCGGGGCCGTCGGATGCGTGGACCAGGTTCATCCGCTGGCTGGAGCTATAATCGCCGCGGATCGTGCCGGGGGCCGCGTCTAGCCCGTTGGTCGCGCCCACCATGTCGCGGACCACGCGGACCGCTTCAGGACCCTCGACAATGGCGGCAACTATCGGCCCGCCGGTGATGAACGCTTCCAGCCGCGGATACCAATCCTTGACGACGTGCTCGGCGTAGTGCCGACGGGCCAGTTCAGACGTGACCCGCATCAGCTTCATGGCAATGATGTTCATGCCCTTGTCTTCGAAACGGCTCAGCACGCGGCCGATAAGGCGGCGCTCGACGCAGTCGGGCTTTAGAAGGATTAAGGTACGTTCCATGACGGGTTATTCCTATTATTTCTGTCCTCTGCCCTCTGCCCTCTGCCCTCTAACAAACAAAACACACTCTTCCGTAACAACCACATCCATTTGGATGTCGTGCGGATCGACGGGTATGCTTGAGAAAATCTGGCACTGATAGGCCAAAGCGACAAAATCGGCACTACTACCATGACAAAAGGTTTTCAAGAACCGGTCATAAAAGCCCTTGCCCCGACCGATTCGTCCGCCGCAGGGGTCGAAGGCGACACCCGGCACGATGACCAGGTCGATTTTTTCACGATCAACAAACCTTTCGGGCAAACCCCGCAAGGCGGGCAAGGGCTCATCGATACCAAATGCGGCGGGCGCCAGCTCCGACAGGTCTTTTAGCCGAAACAGACCCAGCTCGTCGCCATGGCAATACGGCACGACAACACACCGACCGCGGCGCAGGGCCTCTTCGATGAGCGGCCGCGTGCGGACCTCGCTGCCCGAATCGACGTAAAACATGACTGTTTCGGCGTCCACATATGCGGGCAACTCGCACAAGGCCGCCGCAATTTTCCGGCTGCGCTGTTCCTTGTCCGGCAATCCGCGCCGCAACCGCCGGGCCTCGGCACGGATTTTGCGTTTGGCTTCGATATTGCTGAAAGGCGTTGCCATCATGATTTTTATTCCGGCATCTCAAACGTCATGCCGTCGCTGATGCTGCCCATCCAGGCGAAAACATCTTCATCGATGTCTTCGTTGACAAAGCGGACCGAGCCATCGGCCAGTCCGAAATGGGCACCGCCGGGGTGTTCGCTTCCGGCCGACTCGAAGAAGCCGTTGTTGATCCTGTTGCCCTTCTGGCCTCGATCGTTTTGTTCAATATCGCCGTCGTATGCGACTGCCGTCACGAAGAGCGTTGAAATGCCGCCCACCGCCCAGCCGTCGTTGCTGAAGGAGTTGCCTTCATCCCAACTAGTCGCGTCGTCCGGCGGCAAGAGCCGCTGTAGCTCGCCAACCAGGATTGTGTGCGACGTCCCGTCGGCGATGTCACGCAATCGCACGGCACTGTTGGGCGTGAATGCCCCGATTTTTTCAGAAACACCGTCGTTGTATATGAAATAATAGCTGTTGACAAGCTGGTGTCCACATTCGTGGTCAGTTCTGTAGCACTCGTTGTTGCATGAATTTAACCGACCCAGGCATCCGCCGTAGTCGGTGCCGCCGGCGGTGAAGCCGGACAGCAGCATTCGCCGCTGATCGCCAACAATGCCGGAGCGTCTGCTGGGGCAATAGAAGGCGGCGATGTCGGTGTTGGCCACCTGTTTGTTGCCAAGCACGTTTGTGCCAAAATCCCAGCGGTCGAAAAGATCTTGTTGTTCGACATAGGGAAGAATCTGCAATATCCAACTCGTGCCGTGGCGGCCGTGTTGCGACTCGGCGATTACGTCGTAGGGGCCGTTGTAGCGGCCGGCCGATGTTTCCCAACTCGGACCGAAGATGCAGCCCGACGGCAAAACGCCCCGCGAGCTGATATAGTTTTGCAATGCCAAGGCGATCTGTTTGACTTGGTTGGCGCAGTGGATTCGCCGCGCGGCCTCTCGCGCCGCCTGAACGGCCGGCAGAAGCAAGGCGATTAGACTCCCGATAATAGCGATTACCACCAATATCTCTACCAGTGTAAACGCACGCTGCCCGTGGCGTGTCACAACCATGATGCTCTCCTTCTGAAGATAGCTTCTTCAGGCTTTGTTGGGATTTTTAGTTTTTCGCCCCAGGTGCCGTTTGCTCTCAACGCGGGCATTTTAGCAACCGCTTACAACCCGTTCAAGCATACTGGGTTAAACTCGCCAAAAAAACGTGAATCGGACGGCAGGCGGTGCCGCGGACAAGGAATTATTAAAGGCGGATCTGTCAATAATCGATTGCCATCTCCAAATGCCCTGAAAACACGCGACCCGTCGGTCGCGCCGCGTCCATTGGATGTACAAGAGCCAATACATGACGTTTTTGATTCTCTTAAAAAAGGTGACATGGATGCCACGGACCCTGTCACCAAAAAAAGGTATTTCCATGAAAAATCGAGATTGCCTATTGCTAATGATCGGAAATGCGTCCACAATGTTTTTATGGCAGGCGGTTCTTCAAAGTGGGGATTTATGTCTTGTTCACGGGAAAATGCTTCTTGCTTCCGTTGCCGGCTCTATCTTGTTCAGCACGGCCAAGCTGAATCCGCAGACGGATTTTCCGGCTGGCCGTTGACCGAGGTCGGCCGCAATACCACCATGCATGCGGCCGCTTGGGCTTCGCGCATTGGTTTAAGTGTCGGCGAAATTTGGCACGGCGGCAAACTGCGAGCAAAGCAAACCGCCGAGATCTTTGCAAAAAAACTTCAACCGCCCGGTGGTATCCATGTGCAAGATGGGCTCGATCCACGCGACGATGTGGGTGAGTTCGCCGAAAAACTGGACAACCTTGGCAAATCCGTGATGCTGGTGGGACATCTTCCCTTCCTTGCCCGGTTGGCCGGATTACTGCTTACCGGAAACCCGGATCATGAAGTTGTCCTCTTTTCAAACTCGGGAATTGTCGGGCTGGAACGCCAAGACGACCGCTGGGTTATTAGCTGCTCAATCCCGCCGGGCACGTTCACGTAGCCCATGGGACTCACGTCGGCCATGGGACTCACGTCGGCCCGTGGAACTTACGTCGGTTGGCCCAAGGCTGGATGCTCGGCCAGAAGCATGCGGTAACGGCCGCGCACGCCGATGTGTATCCAGAGCAGATAGAAGAAGGCCGCCGCCAGGCCGATTGAAGTGCCCACGACCGCATAGAGCAAGGGCCATGGCCTTTGGGGGTCGGGTTTCGTTGTGCTTTCTTTTTCCTCGCCCCGCCCGGCCTTCGACGGTTCATCCGGCCCGCTTGGTTCTTCGAAGAACGCTTTTGTCACCGGCGGTAGCGATTTGCCGTGGGAATGATCGACCTGCTTGGGTGGCTGTTGGGCGGACTGCTGGGCTGGCGGCGAAAGCGGCGGCGCCAGGGCGATTCGCGGCGGTTTTTTGTCGCCGACCTGAAAGCGGATCGTTTGCAGGCCGCGAAGGTCGCGGGGAAAATCGCTTCGCAGGGGAGCCCCCTTGTCCAGGTTTTTCAACGATTCGGGGTCGATTTGCACGATATACTCGAGCCCCCCCTCGTCGTTTGGTTCCCAACCGAATTCAACGCCAAGCGTTACCGCCGCCACGCACAGAATTGCACCGATCATGGGAGTCGCTCTCCACTTCCACGGTTTCTCGACCGCCGCGCCCAGCCGGTGGTTTTTCGGTCGGGCGATTTAAGATGTAGTCGAATTATACAGTCGGTGTTGACGTAAGTCAGTACCAACGCTTATGGTGGGGTTGCCCCTCCATCGGGCGCTAGCCGACCTGCTTGCTGACCAGCACCACGTCCTCTTCGTGCTTGTCGTCCATCTCAAATCCGCGGTTGCGAAACGTCTTCAACATTCTGGCGTTGTTTTTTGACGTTTCGGCCACGACCCGTTTGACGCCCCATCGTTTGGCGACCTCGAGGCAATAATCGGTGAGCAGCCCGCCCAGGCCGTGCCCGTGCCAGCGGTCGACCACGATAACCGCGTATTCCGCCACCTCGTGGTTCATATCGGCGACCAACCGGCCCACGCCGATCAGCTTCCGCTCGCCGTTTTCCTCGACTTCGGCCACGATGCCCATCTCGCGGTCGTAGTCGATGTAGCAATAGCGGGTGGCCATTTCGTGTGTCGTCTGCTTAAAGAGATAGCTGAAGCGGAACCAGATCGACTCGGTCGAACAACTGCCCAGCAAGTCGTGCCAAAGCGGTTCGTCTTCCGGCTTAATCGGCCGCAGCGTGACCGGTACGTCGTCCTTGAGCTTCCGCCGCGTGACGAATTCTTCCGGATAAGGACGAATCGCCAGGTGGGAGTACGGTCTTACCGAATGCACGACCAGATCGCGGTCGATGACAACACGCGCGTCCAGCGCGATAACGTTGTCGGGCGTCACCATCAAGGGATTGACGTCGAACTCCTTGATTTCCGGATAATCGGCCACCAGGTACGAGAACCGCATGATGATCTCGATCAGCCGGTCGATATTGGCGCCGGGCTTGCCGCGGTAGCCCTTCAACAGCGGCCAGGATTTCAGTGATCGCAGCATCCGCCGCGCCAACGAAGCGTTCAACGGCGGCAGGGCCAATGCCCGGTCCTTGAATACCTCGGCGGCCACTCCGCCCATGCCCACCATAATCACCGAACCGAAAATCGGGTCTTTTTTCGTGCCCATTATCAATTCGAAGGCGTTTGGCGCGGTGACCATGGGCTGAACCGTAACGCCGCGGACATCGGCCTCGGGTTGCTTTTGCCTTGCACGATCCGTCATGGCCGTGTATTCCTCGGCCACGGCCGCGGCGTTGCCAAGGTTCAAGGCCACGCCGCCCACGTCGGTTTTGTGGGTGATGTCGGGCGAATGGATCTTCATCACCACCGGATAGCCGATCTGGGCGGACAGGTCGACGGCCTCCTGGGGCGAACGGGCCAGTTGCGGCTTGGTGACGGGTATTTCGTATGCTTCCAAAAAGGCCTTCGATATGTTTTCGGAAAGGATATCCGTTCCCTCGGTCAAAATCGTATCGAACACGCCCCGCAGCCGTTTTCTGTCCAACTCGAAGGCCAAGGGCACGTCGCGCGGCGTTTCGTGCAGAATTTCCAGGTTACGCGCGTAGGAGACGAGATACATGAAGGCGCGAACAGCCTTTTCCGGGGTGGTGTATGTGGGCAATCCGGCTTCGTTCATGATCGCAATGCCTTCGGCCACCATGCGTCCGCCCATCCATGCGGCCAGCACCGGTTTGCGCGAATCGGCCGCCGCTTTTGCCACGGTCTTGGCGGTCGCCGTGGGGTCGGTCATGGCCTGCGGCGTGAGGATCACCAATACAGCGTCGACGTTCTTGTCCTTCAACACCACCTCCATGGCCTTGGCGTAGCGGTCCGCCGAGGCGTCGCCCAAAACGTCAATGGGGTTGCCGTGCGACCAACACAAAGGCAGCACCTCGTCAAGCGCATGGATCGTTTCTTCCGAAAGGGTGGCAATATGGCCGTCGCAGGCAATCAGGGCGTCGGTCGTCATCACGCCGGGCCCGCCGGCGTTGGTGATGATCGCCAGCCGGTCGCCGTGCGTCGTCTTTTTCCGAGCCAAAAGCTCGGCACAGTCGAACATGTCGTCGACGTCGAAGATACGCACGATTCCGGCGCGCTGAAAGGCCGCTTCATAGACCGCGTCGACGCCGGCCATGGCGCCGGTGTGAGAGGCAGCCGCCTGGGCCGATTCGGCAAAACGGCCGGCCTTATAGGCCACGATCGGCTTTGTTCGTGCAAAGGCACGCGCGGCCGACATGAACTCGCGGGCTTCGCGGATCGATTCGACGTAGAGGATGATCGACTGGGTTTCCGTGGCCGAGCCGAAATAGTCCATCAAATCGGCCATCGTCACGTCCAGCATGTTGCCCACCGAAACGAAATACGAGAAGCCGACACCCTCGTCGATGGCCCAGTCCAAAACCGATGTACACAAGGCGCCCGACTGCGAAATGAACCCCACGTGGCCCTTCCCGGGCGTAGCCGCCGCGAAGCTGGCGTTTAGATTGATGCCCGGCACGATGATCCCAAGACAGTTGGGGCCCATGATCCGCATGCCGTCGAACTTGTTTTTTTCTTCCAAAATCAGCCGTTCCAACTCGCGGCCTTCGGCGCCGATTTCGCGGAAACCGGCCGATATGATTACCACGCCGCCAGTGCCGGCCTCGCCGCATTGACGAATCAGATTCGGCACAGTCTTGGCCGGCGTGCAAATCACCGCCAGATCAGGAGCGTGTGGCAAGCTGGGGATGTCTTTGTATGCCTGAACACCTTGAACCGACTCGCGCTTGGGATTGACCGGATAAACCACGCCGCGAAATCCCGAGCCGATCAGGTTTCTCAACACCGTGTAGCCCACGCTTGTCGGCGTATCGCTGGCGCCGATTACCGCCACGCGATGAGGATCGAATATCTTGTCAAGGTTCTGGATGCTCACTTCTCTTCTCACTCCTTGTACACACGGCAGTCGGCGATAAATAACCAAACTTGCTAATATAATCCTTCGACAAAGTTTGCGAAAGAGTTGCCGGTTTCGCAAATCAGCTTATTAACAAAGATTGCCGGGAATAGGAGGGATGATCCGGGCGATACGAAGACGCGGATTTTTCCGATAATGGTGCTGAATGGTCGAATTTAGCCGGAGAACGTCGGGTGGCTGACGTCGGGTGGCTGACGTCGGATGGCTGACGTCGGGTGGCTGGCGTCGGGTGGCTGGCGTCGGGTGGCTGGCGTCGGGTGGCTGGCGTCGGGTGGCTGGCGTCGGGTGGCTGGCGTCGGGTGGCTGGCGTCGGGAGCTTGCGAAGCCCCAGGCTTATAAGGCACTGGGGCTTCGCAAGCTCAGCCGCCAGCCACCCCCAGGTAAGTTTTCCTGCGACAAAGCCTACTCTTTTGCTTTATACGGCTAAGTTTGCTATTCAGGTTGCCTAGAAACCCGCATTTACCACGGAAACCGAGGTGACTTTTTCGTGGGGGGATAGCACTAAACCGTGTTTTGCGCCATATTGGTGGCTTGTTTAATACTCTTTTCCATGGATTCACCGGAAGAACAGTAAGGATGAAAACGCATTCAACTACCATTTTGACCGTCCGCCACCAGGGCGTGGTTGCCATGGGCGGCGACGGCCAGGTGACCGTGGGCAACTCGATTATGAAGGCCGACGCCACCAAGATCCGCCGGCTGGTGGACGACAAGGTGCTGGTGGGATTCGCCGGCGCCAGCGCCGACGCCTTTGCGTTGCTCGAGCGGTTCGAAACCAAGCTCAAGGATTATCCGCAAAACGTGCCCCGTGCCGCCATCGAGCTGGCCAAGGAGTGGCGAACCGATCGGGCATTGCGGCGTCTGGAGGCCTTGATGGCGGTAGTCGACGCGAAAAACACACTGCTCTTGACCGGCACCGGCGATGTGATTCAGCCCACGGACGATGTATTGGGAATCGGTTCGGGCGGAAGTTACGCGGTGGCCGCCGCCCGCGCGCTTTTGACCCATTCCAGCCTCAGCGCCGAAGAAATAGTCAAAAGCGCCTTGGAAATTGCATCGGGCATAGACATTTACACCAACTCGAACATTGTGGTGGAGAAACTGGCGTGCGAGATTTAACACCCCGTCAAATCGTCGAAGAATTGGAACGGCACATCGTCGCGCAAGACGAAGCAAAACGCTCGGTGGCGATCGCCATTCGCAACCGTTGGCGGCGGCAGCAGCTTCCCGACGAAATGCGCCAGGAAGTGGCGCCCAAGAACATCCTCATGATCGGCCCCACGGGCGTGGGCAAGACCGAGATCGCCCGCCGGCTGGCCAATCTCACCGGCGCTCCGTTCATCAAGGTCGAGGCCACCAAATACACCGAGGTGGGATACTACGGCCGCGACGTGGAAAGCATGATCCGCGAACTGGTGGAAAACGCCATTGGCTTGATTCGAGAGCAGGAGCTTGAAAATGTCAAGGACGAAGCCCAGCGGATGGTCGACGAACGGCTTTTGGACATGCTTTTGCCGCCGCCGCCCGCCTTCGACGCCTCGCCCGACAGCCCCGATTCGGCCGACCGCTTCGCTCGCAACCGCGAGAAAATGAAGGCCATGCTGGCCACCGGCGAACTCGAACAACGCAAGGTTGAATTCACCACCGAACAAAGGGCGGTGCCCATGATGTTGACCGGCATGGGCGCCGAGCAGATGGACATCGATTTGCAGGGTATGTTCGAAAAAATCATCCCCAAGACTTCTTCCCGCCGCTCGATGACCGTGGCCGAGGCCCGCAAGGTGCTCTTCGAGCAAGAGTGCGACGCTCTGATCAACCAGGACAAAATAAACATGGCGGCAATCGAACTGGCCGAAAACACGGGTCTGATTTTCCTGGACGAATTGGACAAGGTGGTCGCCGGCGATTCCAACCACGGCGCCGATGTCTCGCGACAGGGCGTGCAACGCGACCTGTTGCCGATCGTGGAAGGCACCACCGTACAAACCCGTTACGGATATGTAAAAACCGACCACATTCTTTTCATCGCCGCCGGCGCTTTCCACCGCAACAAGCCCAGCGACCTGATGCCCGAGCTGCAGGGCCGATTCCCCATCCGCGTGGAACTCAAGGACCTTACCAAAGAAGACTTCATCCGCATCCTCACCGAGCCCAAGGGCGCCTTAACCAAACAGTACGCGGCCCTGCTGAAAACCGAAAGCATCGAACTGGTTTTCGAGCCCGACGCCGTCGAGGCGCTGGCCGACTTCGCCTTCACGGTCAACCGTTCCATGCAGAACATCGGTGCCCGGCGGCTGTACACGATCCTTGAACGGCTGCTCGAAGAGGTCAGCTTCGAGGCTCCGGACATGAAGATGGGCAAGATCGTAATCAACGCCGCCTATGTCAAAGAGCGGCTGGCCGACATTGCCGACGACGAGGATCTCAGTAAGTTTATCCTCTGAGAAAGTGTTTTGAAAAGGGTGCCCGGCAACTTTTTCAGGGCGCATGACCCTGCCGGGATACGATAGTACCATTTTTTGGACAGTTTGTTCAAACAATGGAGAACATCTTATGCCGGGGAAACACGGCACGCTTGAGAAGCCGGGATACGTGGCGAAGCTGATCGGCTACCTTAGCTTTGGCATGTTGGCGGCCGCGCTCGGTTCGGTGCTAGGCGAAGCTTTGAGCCGATTGTGGTTGATTTTCGGCATGCTCGGCTTGGTGTCGGCGCTGGGCCTAAATGTCTTAAGCCGAACTCGCGCGCGGTCCAAATACCTGAAAAAGAGGCAAAAACTCTCGCTACAGGCCGAAAAACACCTAAGCAAAATAGTGGTGGTGGAGGAGTCCTTCGATGAGATATCCGAAGCCGTGCGCCGGATACAGTCCGACGCCGCGAAGCCGAAAACCAAGGGTGGAAAACCCAAACACGAAGCCGGAGCGTTCCTGAATGAACCGGTGATAATAACGCCCTTGCAGTGGTCGCGGAAGATCACGGACAAGTCTGTTGTGGGCCGCGTGCGGAATATCTCCGGATATGGTTTCGGCCTGGCCCATGATTGCTCGTTGCAGCGGGGATATGTACTTTTGGAGTTTGAATTCGAAAATCGCGAACCGGTCGAGTTTATTGCCGATCTGCTCTGGTGCGAAGCCCAGTCCAACGGCCAATTCTTCAGCGGCGGAAAGCTCTTGGAAGTGGTCAATCCCGTCGCCGTGGGCGCGGAATAGAGGGTAGGTTGAAATTCGAAGAAGTTCATGTTAGCCCAGCCGCTTGCGACGGTTTCCGGGACACCAATCCGTGGTAGGTGGACCGGTGGCAGATGGAATGAAATCTGATAAACTAGTGCTTTGTCGGAAAACTCATCCAACGAATCGGGTGGCTGGTGGCTGAGCTTGCGAAGCCCCAGTGCCCCATAAGCTGGGGCTTCGCAAGCTCAGCCACCAGC
>Ga0255396_1033_pt1 | contig 13397 bp, 13 predicted proteins | sample ANMaggSeSYBR01J8_FD_182120 | JGI IMG/M metagenome (GOLD analysis project Ga0255396, IMG submission 182120) | Sediment cell enrichment communities from methane seep in Santa Monica Basin, California, United Staets - ANME aggregate JGI... | ecosystem: Environmental > Aquatic > Marine > Cold seeps >... | reverse complement strand
AGACTACTATGTGCGCGTGAACTTCACCGGTTTCGAACGACTCATTGATGCTATCGGCGGGATCACCGTTGATGTAGAGAAACCGATAGACGATGACAAGTACCCCGACGGTAACTATGGCTACATAGAAGTGCATATTCCCGCTGGTATTCAGCACATGGACGGCAAGACCGCTCTCCAGTATGCTCGTTCTCGCCACGGCACCAGTGACTATGACCGCTCCCGGCGGCAGCAGAAGCTACTGATGGCCGCCATGGACAAGGTCCTCAGCATGGACATCTCCCTAGACCGCATCCCTGAAATCCTCCGCATCGTCGGAGATTCAGTACAGACGGATCTCAATCTGAGTGAGCTGACCACTTTGGCAGGAGTTGCCCGGGAGATCGATCTGGCGAGCATCAAAACTGCCGCCATTGATGAATCGACAACCCAGCCGGCGACCACTCCCTCAGGCATGTGGGTGGCCATCCCTGACAGAGATGCGATACGCATGTTGCGGGATGAGATCTTCCCATCTCCCTCCCCTACTGTCCCTGTCGTACAACCCTTAGACAAGGACAAAGTGCTCTCTGAATCAGCTCGTATCCAGATACTCAACGGAACTCTGGTCTCCGGCCTGGCACAACGTACCGCCACCCGCCTGCGAGAAGAAGAATACCTGGTAACCGGTTACGGAAATGCAGACAGAGGCGACTACGCCACCACCATAATCGTCGATCTCACCGGCAATGCCTATACCACTCAGTCTCTAGCCCAGATGTTTCGCGTTGAACCTGAAAACATCCTATCCAGATCCGAAGCAAACCCCGAAGCCGATATTCGCCTCATTCTGGGCCAGGACTATGCCGCTGTTGAGCCTCAACCGTAAGCGAGAGCCACGTAAGAGAGTTAACAAAGGCACACAGACCAAATCTCGGAAGTCTTCGACGGAATATCGATAGGCTCAAAATCAGCCTAGAACCGCGACAGCTCCGTATCGGAGCTGTCGCAGTACACACCTCTCAGGTCTCTTTCGCAACACCCTCAGCCAGACAGAGCAATCGCGTTTTCTCATTCTCGTCCCACCAGAGCTGCCCAAGCGAGCTTGTTTGCCAGGTCGCGTCCCACACGAGCGGCTAGATTGCCCCTCTTCAGAGAGCACCCTGTGAAAATCGTCTAAATACGATTGCCCTGCCTCAACCAGCCAGCGAATTTGAGATAAGGACTCTCCACTAGCCCCATCCACACATAGGCCACGAAGATCAGCTTAAGACTTGTCTCAAAATATCTGACTTGAGAATTGGATAGTTGCGCAAACTTTGAGTTGGTAGTAAACTGCCTAAGAGTCAGGTTGGGCGAGGATGCCGGTGGCTTCGGGGCAACTCGTTCCGTCCTGCCGGATATCTGGGGGAGAGGTGAAGCATGAGTGGGAACAGAATCCAGGCCGGTGGTTTGATTCATAATGATCACGTGGCAATGATCGGGATGATGGATATTCCATCACAACCGGGTGTAGGCGGTAGACTCTTTTCTGCGTTGAGCGACCAAGGAATCAACGTCGAGCTTATTGTGCACTTGATTGATTTAGAGGAGCGGGATCATATCGTCCTGTGTGTAGACCGAGAAGACCTGAGTCAGGCTCTGGCGGTGGCCGAGCGCATACAAGAGGAAGTTGGTGGAAAAGCTATTACCAGTGACCCAGAGGTAGCGCTGGTGAGTCTCTTCGGGCCTGATTTCCGTGAGCAGCGTGGCGTTGCTTGCCAGATGTGCCAGGCATTGGGGGACCATGGCATCAACATCCGTGGGATAAGCACTTCTCTCTCAACCATCACTTGTGTGGTCGAGGCCGACCGCCTGGACGAGGCGATCCTGGCCCTGCGTGACGCGTTCTCATTGGCTTAACGGAGACTCCATGAGCACACAGCAACCAAAGCTAGGCACTATCGTGAGCATCATCGGTCCTGTAATAGACGTCTCTTTCGAGGGTGGAGAACTACCCTCCCTGTTAAGTGCTTTGACCGTTGGTGACAGCGAGCATGTCGTCACCATCGAGATCCTGGAGCACCTTGATCGGTACACGGCGCGTGGCATCGCAATGGAGTCAACGGAGGGACTCCATCGGGGCATGACAGTCGAGGATACCGGTGTCCAAATACAGGTGCCGGTGGGAAAAGAGACACTGGGGCGTGTGTTCAATGTGCTGGGAGAGACTATCGATGAAGGGCCGCCCCTGGTTGAGATGCAGACGAGTAGCATTCATCAGCCGCCTCCTCCGTTTATTGAGCAGAAGCCCTCGACTGACATCTTCGTCACTGGATTAAAGGTCATTGACCTATTGGCTCCTTACGTGCGCGGAGGCAAGATTGGCCTGTTAGGCGGCGCTGGAGTGGGCAAGACGATGCTGATCATGGAGCTGATCCGGCATACTTCCGCCGAGCACCGGGGAGTATCGGTCTTTGCCGGCGTGGGCGAACGCACTCGTGAGGGTAACGAGCTCTACATCCAGATGAAGCGCACCGGAGTGCTCGACGACGCTGTGCTGGTGTTCGGGGAGATGAACGAGCCACCAGGAGCGCGTTTCCGGGCGGCACTAACGGCTCTGACCATGGCCGAGTACTTTCGCGATGTCGAGCATCAGGACGTCTTGCTCTTCATTGATAACGTTTTTCGTTACATCCAGGCAGGCAGCGAGGTATCGGCTCTGCTGGGTCGGCTGACCAGCGCGGTAGGCTACCAACCTACACTAGCCACGGAGGTGGGCGCACTGGAAGAACGCATCGTCTCCACTTCAAGCGGTGCCATTACCTCCGTTCAAGCGATCTACGTTCCGGCTGATGACCTGACCGACCCGGCTCCCGCATCTACCTTTGCCCATCTCGATGCCACGGTGGTGCTCTCGCGCCAGTTGTCCAGTCAAGGGTTCTATCCGGCCGTCGACCCATTGGAATCGAGTTCGCGGCTTCTTGACCCTCGCATCATCGGAGACGAACACTACCATGTGGCGACGCGAGTACGTGAAATCCTGACGCGTTACAAGGAACTGCGCGATGTGATCGCTATCCTGGGCATTGAGGAATTGGCCGAAGAGGATCGGTTGTTGGTGCGGCGGGCACGCAAGGTACAGCGTTTTCTGACACAGCCTTTTATAGTCGCCGAGGAATTCACTGGGCAGGCGGGAGTCTTCGTGACTCTCGAGGAGACAGTGCGTGGGTTCAGGATGATCATTGATGGTGAGTTGGATGACATCCCGGAACAAGCTTTCTACATGACTGGCGATATCGCGAGTGTGCTGCGGAAGGGAGGGAGAGGGCATGGCCAAGACGATGCAGTTGGAGATCCTCACTCCCGATGACCTTATCCTCAACACCGATGTAGAGGCGATTCGCGTCCAACTCTCCGACGGGTGGTGGGGCATCCTACCGGGACACTCGCCTTTCCTGGCGCATGTTCTTGCGGGCATCATGCTCTATCGTCGACAGGGAACCACACGCTATGTGGCATTGTACCAAGGTACTGTTGAAGTGCAATGGTCCTCGGAGAAGCCAACCCGTGTACTAGTACTGACCGCTGCCGCTGAAAAAGGTGAGGATCTGAATACCTTGGAAGATGCGTTGGAGCGGCAGCGCGTGCAGTTGAAACAGATTGACCGAGAGGCCCATATCGAATTCTCGCGGGCACGGATGGCCCTGGCACGAGCGTTGAGCGAGTCGGCAGACCTGTCGCCACTGGGGCCGACTGTGATGTAGCACTTCCGAGGTCTCCGAGGGAGGCAATGAAGGCATGAACGATGATCGGGTCCGTCCCGCACAGCAGGAGCCAGAGGAGACTTCCCTGAGTCCCCCCGCCAGTGGCGAGGTAAGACCCGAAAGCTTCTGGCACCTGGTAGCTCAGGCAAGCACATTGGGCTGGAATCTGATGGTGCCCATCGTAGGCGGAGTGCTGCTGGGACGCTACCTGGATGACCAGGTAGGTAAGGAGTTCACTTGGACTCTTTCACTGTTGTTCATGGGAGTAGCGGTGGCGTTTAACAATTTGTACGCCTTGTATAGCGAGCACAGCGACGTAGAGCCGCTCCGGAAGCGAATCGAGAAACGTCAACGGTTGGATAGGTCGGAACAGAATGGGAATAAAGAAGTAGGGAGTAGGAAGTAGGGAGTATGGGAAGGATTCTGCATTTCCGACAGTTGGAAGTTTGGCGGGAATCTCACAAGTTGGTGTTGATAGTATACAAGGTCACGAAGGGATTTCCTGGAGAAGAGCGGTTTGGACTGATTTCACAGATGCGCCGGGCAGCTATCTCAATACCGGCCAACATTGCAGAAGGGTTCAAACGACGCGGAATCAAAGACAAAATTCGCTTCTGCAACATCTCAGAAGGCTCCCTGGAAGAACTCAAGTACTTCTTTGTTCTCTCAAAAGACCTGGGCTACATTTCATCTAACGACGATTTGATGGCCCAAGCGGAAACCGTTGGACGTCTCCTCAATGGTCTCATTGCCAGCACCGAGCGTCGCCGATAACCTACTCCATACTTCCTACTCCCTACTCCTGAAATTTTATCAAAGAGAGTGAGAATCATGAAATCCATAAACAGCCCGCTCACCATGGTGCTCCTGATCGCGCTAGTGATTGGTCTGACCCTAGTCAGTAATGCGTTGCAGGGTCCATCTGGCGAAGCGGAAGAGCCAGATGTTGCCGGGGAGCTAGTCCCACACGTGGTCTTCAGTGTCGGACCGTTGGAAGTAACCTCGACGGTGGTCAACACCTGGGCGATGATGCTCTTACTGGGGGTGGGGATATACCTGGTGGGGCGCAATCTCAAGATGCGTCCGGGCCTGTTGCAGAACGCGTTGGAGTGGATCGTCGAAGGTATCGAAGGGTTGATCCGCGAAATGGTGGGCGTCGAGGACACGGCGATTTTCCTGCCTGTCGTGGGAACCCTGGCATTTTTCATTGGAACCGCGAACTTGATTGGCCTGATCCCGGGCTTGAAGTCTCCTACGCCGGATATAAACACACCGTTGGCCATGGCGCTGGTGGTCTTCTTCAGCGTGCCATATTATGGTATTCGCACGCGCGGCGTTTGGAAGTATCTCAAGCACTACGTTGAACCGATATTCCTGATGTTACCCATTGAAATCGCCGGAGAGATTGCGCGTACTTTCTCGCTTACCTTTCGACTGTTCGGGAATATCCTGGGGGAGGAGATAATCGTCAGTATCTTGTTCGTAGTAATGCCGTTGTTCGTGCCGGTACCAATGATGTTATTCAGCATTTTCACCGGCCTATTGCAGGCCTACATCTTTACGCTTCTAACCTGTGTCTATATCAGCGGAGCGATCAAGGCGCACAAGTAGCTTTTCAGGCCTCCGCGGTTGGGGGGTCAGGTTGAGACAAAATGTGGCAAAGAAGACCAGCACGGGGTGGGAAAAAGAGCCCGGCAAGAAAACCTCGGAGGCCTTTGAGCACAAATCACGAAAAGGAGAGATGACGAAATGGATTGGAACAACTTGCCGTGGGATAAGCTCTTTATATTGTTGACGGTCTTGGTCTCTGGACTGGGCGTCATTGCGGGTATCGTCGTGCCGGCTATTGGGCAGATGGTTGTCGCCTCGATGGGGTTGAAGGCGATTGCTCGACAACCGGAGGCAGGAGATCGCATCAATAGCATCGTTCTGCTTTCTTTGGCCATGCTGGAGTCGTTGGCCATCTATGTGTTGGCAGTTATACTGATCTTGATCTTTGCCAACCCTATGCTGAAGTATATCGTCAACGTGGGGTAGTTCTGACTCTCGAGTAACAGACAGGACTGAGTTGCTGTCCCACCGTACTATGAGTGCTCTGGGGTGATCCTTCAACAAGCTCAGGATGTAGAATCGAGCGGAGAATCAGATACGAAGCCGGGGCAAAAGCCCGATAGACGCAGGATGGAAGGGGCAGGCCGATGCAGACGCGAGGTGATGTTTATGCTTGATATTAACTTGAGCACGCTGCTTTTACAAGTAGCCAATTTCCTGATCATGGTCTATATCTTGGCTCGTTTTCTTTTCAGGCCGCTGAAAGAGATGCTCGACAGGCGCGCGAGCCAGGTGACAGAGGCGGTGGATGAAGCACAAGAGGCTGTGCGTGAAGCCGAGAAGTTGAGACTGGAGTATGAGAGAAAGCACGGGAACATAGACGCTGAAATCGTAGCGCTCAAGAATGAAGCGCGTGTTGTCATTGATGAAACGCGACAGCAGATGCTCCAGGAGGCCCATCAGGAGCTGGAGGCCATGCATGAACGTGCCCGGGAGGAGATCGAGCGACAGCGCGTTGACGCACTACGCCTGCATCGCAATCAGATTGGCGAGCTCGTGACTGGACTCACCCGCCGTATGGTGGAAGGCATCCTCAATCCACAACTGCATCAAGCGTACCTGGATGCTTTTCTTGATCAACTGAGCCTTGTACAATTCGATGATCGTGTTCCTACTGATGGAGAGGAAACCATTGCAGCCGAACTGATCACTGCGATTCCCCTGACCCAGGAGAGCAAATCGCAAATCACGATTGCGTTGGAGACAGTGGTATCGCACACTATTGATCTGGTATGCCGTGTTGATGCAGGGCTTATCGCTGGTGCGATGGTGCGCCTGGGTGATACGCTAATTGAAGGCAGCCTGCAAGGGCAACTCCAACAACTGCGCAGCCGGTACGAAGCAGAACATGAGGCGGAAATTGGATAAGCCTGCCATACCGTCCCCGCTACAAACAGATGATTTGCTAGATATCATTGCTCGTCTGGGAGATGAGCAGCGCTACCGTCTCCACCAGATTGAACTCGCGTATGATCTGGAGACCGAGTACCATGTCTCGGCTCTGCGCGGACTCATCGACCAGTACGGCTATCGCTTGTCAGCACAGAGTGTGGGCTCTGTCAGACAAGTAGGTGATGGCGTAGCTATCGTATCCGGTCTGCGCGGGGTAATGGTGGATGAGTTGGTGCTGTTTCCTGATGGTACTTACGGCCTGGCGCTGGACCTGGGACATGATTATGTAGGTTGTGTGCTACTAGGGACTGATGAAAACATTCACGCGAACGACATGGTCAGAGGCACGAAGCAAGTGATCGATGTACCGGTAGGCGAGCCACTTCTGGGTCGTGTTGTCAACGCGCTGGGCCAGCCCATTGATGATCTGGGGCCGTTGGATGGCGATATGCGTCGTCCCATAAACTACCCCGCATCGAGTTTCATCCAGCGTTCCCCTGTGAGTGAGCCACTCCAAACCGGCATCAAGGCCATTGACTCTGTCATTCCGTTGGGGCGTGGGCAGCGCGAATTGATCATCGGCGACCGGCAGATCGGCAAGACTGCCATCGCCGTGGATACTGTTATCAACCAACGTGATCAGGGCGTCTACTGCATCTACGTCTGCATTGGGCAGAAGATGTCCACCGTGGCGCAGATCGTGGAGACCTTTCGCGAGCACGGAGCGCTAGACCATACCACGGTTGTGGTGGCTGGTGCTGAGGAGCCTCCCGCTATGCTCTATCTGGCTCCCTATGCTGGCTGTGCTATGGCAGAAGCGTTTATGTATGCTGGCCAGGATGTGCTGGTCATATACGATGATCTGACTAAACATGCTATCGCATACCGTCAGCTCTCGTTGTTGCTGCAGCGACCAGCGGGGCGAGAGGCATATCCAGGCGATGTCTTCTACTTGCATTCTCGTTTACTCGAACGCTCTGCCCGACTCTCCGCAGCATACGGAGGGGGGAGCATGACTGCTTTGCCCATCATCGAGACACAGGCCGGTAACATCTCGGCCTATATTCCCACCAACCTCATCTCTATCACCGATGGGCAGATCTACCTGACCACACAACTCTTCAATCAGAACATCCGCCCGGCTATTGATGTAGGGCTGTCCGTCTCCCGTGTGGGTGGGGCGGCCCAGAACAACGCTATGCGCGCGGTGTCGCGCCACCTGTCGCTCGATATCGCCCAGTTCCTAGAGTTGCAGATATTTGCTCGCTTTGGCACGGAATTAGACAAGGCGACGAGGGATCAGTTGGCGCGGGGCGAGCGCGTGCGTGCAATCTTGACCCAGCCTCAGTACGAGCCCATCCCAGTCGCGCACCAAGTGGTCGTGATCTACGCTGCCGGGCAGGGATACCTGGATGATGTTCCTATCGAGCAGGTACACAATTTCGAAAAGCTCTTGCTCGACTTTCTGCGCCAACAATGTTCCGGACTGCTAGCTGAGTTCTCCATCGGTCACTGGAGTTCTCACCTGGAGACAGACTTGAGAAACTCGCTGGGGCGTTTCAAGGAGCAGGCATGGCACAGGTAGCTAGCGAGATACAGCAGCGTCTCCATAGCCTGGAGGACATCCGCCATCTCTTACGCTCGATTCGGGCCATGTCGGCGATCCGCTGGCGGCGAGCGAGGGCGCGGTTGCAATCGGCGCAGCAGTATGCGAACGACGTGGACCGGCAACTTGCGCTGGCCACAACCTTCCCCACAGCCTTGACTCGTGGCGTGCGCAATGCTCGTTTGGATGGTGCTTCTCCTACTGAAAATCGGACCAAGGCCGCGACCGAAGGGCGAGTGGGGTTGATTGCCTTGACCTCTGACCGTGGTTTATGTGGTACATTCAATGTCGGCGTGGTGGCCCACGCCCTGGACTTCATTAAGCGTGAACGACAGAGAAATAGGAAGGTCAAACTCATCTCTCTGGGAGGATATGGGGAGAAACTATTCTGCAGGGCTGGATGTGAGTTGCTCTACACGGAGCATTTCCCGCTCACCCATGCGGTTTCCTTTGTGGAGGCGCGCGACATTGTTGCCAAGATCAAGCGGCTCTACGAAACAAGAGCTTTTGATACCCTCTACCTGATATTCAATCAGTTCATCTCATTTGGGCGGTCTCGGCGGGCCGAGGTGCGTTTATTGCCACCAGACCTGGCTGCCATTTGGCGTAGCGCTCGTGGATCTTCTGAAGACGCCCGTCCCCTCGTACCGGAGGATCTTATCCTGGGCACATCGCCACAGGCTCTTCAAGACTTCCTATTATGGGAGCACTTAGCGATGCAAGTCTACCGGGCGCTGATTGAGTCAATGGTTAGCGAACAAGGGGCGCGCTTGCAGACGATGGACGCGGCGATTACCAATCTGGATGAAAGCGTGGAACAGTTGCAACTTCAGTATCACGCAGTTCGTCAGGAGAGCATCACCCAAGAGGTGTTAGCGGTACAGAGCAATGCGCGCAGCGGGCTCTTGGGTAAATCGTCGCGCATCTGACACCGAGAGAATGTTCTACATGAAGTTCATCGTCAGCTTTGTGAACCTGGATACTCTACCAATAGGCCCCCAAGACCGACATTAGGCTTATCTCTACATGTCTAGCCTCAGCCACTTTTCAGCTTCAAATAGTCCACTTTTGAAGTTCAAATGACAAGAATTTTGACTTTTCTGTTAGGAGAAGTTGAAAAGTGAACACCCATAAACTTCAAAAGTGAACTCTGAATCCCTTCAGAGGGTAGCTTACGGACTGCACCATTCTATTGTTCCACCAGATGCGGATGTCCATGATGTCCCTCGTCATGTCGGGGACGAGGTGGATTTCGACATACTCGCGGAGTGGGACATTCGGGACTTCGATCTTGTGGTTGAAGAGAGAAATCCGCCGATAGCTGTTGACCATTCTGGTCTCTCGCAAGCAAAAGATGTCCTTGGACGACGTGTATGGTTTGGGCAAGGAGAAGGGTCGGAACAGGCTGTTCCCTGCAGCCCTGGCTTTCTCGAAGCGGATGCTGGGGATCTCCTTGATGGTGGAATGTACCCGATGATTGTTGTAGCGATCGATCTCATCTTTCAAGACAGAACGAGTTTCTTCAAAGGTGGTGATGTTCTCATAGATGCACGTTCGGACAATGCGGTCTTGCAGCCAGCCGTAGGGCCTTTCGATCTTGCCTTTGGCCTGGGGAGAGAGGGCGAAGTCAACATCCACCCCAAGGACGCGCATCATCTTTCCCCATTGGGTGTCGACATCATCCGTTTGGAGGACATGCTTGCGCCAGACGCTATCCCTTCCTTGGACGAAGCGAAACACACGCAAGGAGTCCACGTAGTAGCGCAAGGGGACGCCATAGGCCTGCATTAGGGCTTGGGCGGCCAGGATATGGGCCCAGGTGGTCTCCTTGAGGAAGAAATCAGCAAACAGCAGCTTGCTGCAAACAGCATCTTTCGGCTGAAGTCATCGATGCTAGTGATGAGAACCCATTTCTCTTCAGCAAAAGGAGCCCACAGATGCGTAGATGCGTCATGCTGGATCAGAGCTCCGATGGAAGCGGTCAACACTTCGCGGTCATGCACTTTTCGCTTCTTGCGAGGTTTGTAGCAGCCCAGATGCTTGGCACGCTTGATGATTGTAGTCACCGAGATGTTGATGCCTTTCTTTGCGAGGCGGTCTCGCATGGCCGTATAGTTGTAGCAAGAGATTGGCAGCCGTTTGTCCTCGACTATCTCTTGCTCTCGTAGCAATGCCCGTTCGATCTGTGCTTCGTCAGCAATAGTCAATCTAGATCGTGTGGTTCTTCTGTAGGACACTGAGAATGTCTCCGGGCCTTGCCGGTATTGCTTGAGTAGAGCGAAGAACCGGGTTTTCCCAAGCTTTAACATCTCTTGAGCTCCAGCCCTTGTCAGCAGCCCCTGGCAGTACAGTTGAAACAGAACCCTAATCTGTTCGTCAGTGAATCGTTTGTGTAGCTGATCCATGTGCTCCTCCTCTATTGGTTTTGGAGGAGTCTATCACGGCCTGTTCACTTTTGAACTGAAAACGGTTCACCTTTCAGGTTTAAATGGTTCACTTTTGAAGTTTAAATGACATAGAACACGATTTTCTTGACAAATCCTCAGCCTTGTGCTATAATTGGTAGCGTGTTCTGGGACGTCGTCCCAATACTGTATCCCTACATCGCAGCCCGGGGCGACGTCTCAAGAACGCATAAGGGGTATCGGCAATCCTACTTCTTCTCGAGGGCAAACAATGGCGCGCACGGTTGCGTTCGCTCGGCTCTTTGCTGAGCAGGATGGCCGAGTTTCTGGGCGAAGATGGCCTTGAAGTCCGTTGTCTTGCTTCCCGTCGGGAAGCGAGGATCCTGCCTTTCTGTGTGTTCTTCCTCTTGGTTCTGCGGTCAACCCAGCTATGTCTGACCGCTCCTTCTCGATCTCTTCACTGCAAACCATCTGCCGGTATCCTCTCTACCCAGTTCTACCTGGCTTCGCAGGGTGCGTTGCTGCCTTCGGGTCAGGTTATGCGTGCTTCAGGAAAGGAGGAGGCAGGGCTCGCGATAAGCGATCGGGGCTGGCCGCTCTGGATTGATCAATTGGTACTCTCTTCTGAAAGAAGTCTTCATCTACGAAAGGAGTCTGACGTGACTACTGATACAAAGAAGGACATCTGGAAAAGTGGCGAGAGCTGGATGGTTCTGACCGCCATTTCCTACGCAGCGTCGAACCTCTTCGACCGCTGGGGCATGTTCAGTGTGTATGCTGATCCCTATCTAGGCGCAGCGATAAAAGCACTGCCGGGCGTGATCCTTGCCCTGGGCATGATCTGGTTGGGCATCGACGAGAAGCAGTTTGGCAAGAGTACCAAGGTCAAAGATTGGAAGCAACTCTGGCCCTTCCTTGCGGGTGGGCTCATCTCTGAGGTCTTTGGCACGGCGTTCTTCCTGCTTGCCATGCAGAAGGGCGGCCTCGTTATCGCTGTCACGACGGTGCAGGTCTGGACCTTCTTTGCTGCACTGATGGGCGTGTTCTTTCTCAAGGAGAAGTTCCGCAAGAGCACCATCATCGGTCTGGCCGTGGCTTGCCTGGGACTGGTTCTCCTTGCCCAGGGACAGCTTCAAGGCGTTCCGCCTAGCCCGACCTGGTTACTGGGCTTCCCCTTCGCGTTGCTAGCGGGTCTCTGCTGGGCAGCGACTATGACCTTGGTGAAGAAGGGACAGACCGACGGGATCTCCCGCTTCAAGGGCTATCTGGCTCAGCATATCGTGCCCATCATCCTGATCATCCCCCTCATGGCGGTCCTGGGTAGAATGGACGCCGTCACAGGGTTGACCAGCGAGTTCTTCGTGGCGCTCTTCCTGTCTGGCATACTGGGCGGCACGCTGGCCATGACCTTCATGTATACGGCCCTCAGCCTATCGCCGCTTTCCAAGGTCATCCCTATCAATGCTGTTTATCCGGCGCTGGCCGCTATTGCCGCGTGGCTGATCTTCGGTGACGCATTGAACGTCTTGATGCTCGTCGGCATGGCGCTGGTTGCCGCTGGTGTGATCTGGAGTCAGAGGGAATAAGAATCTGTCTGAGTAGCAGACTTGATGTATGGTCTGCGTAGTCTAGGGGTTGGCTCGGTCAAGCCGGGCCAACCCCGGTATCAACGCCCCCCCCCCTGTGGACGCGCGTCTTGAGAAGCCAGTGTTGTTTAGAGCATGCAGTTCCTGATGAGAGTGGAGGAGAGTCCTATGTATGGCTACAGCGGCAAGGTCTTGCACATTGATCTCACAAGCCAGACCTATTCTATGGAGCATCCGGACGAGGTGTTCTACCGGACGTACGGAGGGGGGCGGGGTTTCGTCGCCTATTACCTGTTGAGTGAAGTCCCTGCTGGAGCTGACCCCCTTGGGCCGGATAACGTGCTGGTCTTTGCCACCGGACCGACGACCGGCTTCGCGGTTTCTGGATCCGCGCGTCACAGCATCGGAGCTAAGTCTCCTCTGACTGGTGGCTATGGAGACGCAGAGGCCGGAGGATTCTGGGGACACGAATTGAAGTGTGCGGGTTGGGATGCAATTATCATCAAAGGACAGTCATCAGAACCAGTTTACCTCTCGATCAAGGACGATGTGGTGGAGTTCCACGCGGCGGATCACATCTGGGGCGAGGAGACCTACGAGACTGGAGAGCAGATCCATGAGGATTTGGGAGACAGCAAGACGCGTATTGCAGCCATTGGCCCCGCGGGGGAGCGGCTGATACGCATGGCCTCCATCGTCCATGATTGCGCTCGGCTAGCAGGTCGTACGGGCATGGGCGCGGTGATGGGCTCGAAGAACCTCAAAGCAGTGGTCGTACGTGGGACCGGACGTGTCGAGGCCGCTGATGGGGCGCGAATGAAGGAACTTGCTAAGTTTGTGGCCGATAATCTCAGTTGGATGGCCGGTTGGCTGAATCCATATGGCACTGGTCAGCACCTGGGAGCTATGACCGAGGTCGGCAATCTGCCCGTGCGTAATTTCCAGGGAGGTCTGTTCGAGCAGGCCGACGCCATCTCTGCGGAGAGGTTTGAGGAGCAGGGGTTGCTCACTAAGATGGAGGGGTGCTTCGCCTGTGTGGCCCGCTGCAAGAAAATCATCGATGTCAAAGAGC
>Ga0255396_1032_pt2 | contig 13459 bp, 11 predicted proteins | sample ANMaggSeSYBR01J8_FD_182120 | JGI IMG/M metagenome (GOLD analysis project Ga0255396, IMG submission 182120) | Sediment cell enrichment communities from methane seep in Santa Monica Basin, California, United Staets - ANME aggregate JGI... | ecosystem: Environmental > Aquatic > Marine > Cold seeps >... | reverse complement strand
CACGCAAAAAAAATTTCCAACCGTCTTGACGCGCGATGGCTGCCCAACGAGACCCGCATCGTTCTCAGTCTCACCCCGGCCGATCTTGCCGGCCAATCCGGCGTGGACCGGCTGCTGGCGTCCTTGGGGCCATGTTCCACGGCCGCGATCATTCCGGCGATTGAGGCCTTGGGGCTCGATTTGAACCAGATTAGCCGCATTACCCTGGCCGCAACCGATATCGGAGCCGCGACCAACCCGGTCGCCGCGGCCGGTTGCAGCCTCATCGCCATGCGGCTGCAACCCGACGTCGACCTTGTTTTTTTTGCCGAAAAAGGCCGCCCCGGCCAGTCCGCTTTACACGGCGCCACTTTACATGGCGTCGAATACCGACGCCTGGAAGGCTCGGCATGGTCACATCCCTTTGTTGTATTGCCCGAGGAGCGAACCATCGTCACCGGTCCGTCCCGGCTTTTGCGGGAACTTGACGGACGTAGCACGCCGCGGTTCGCCAGCCGCTCGATTGCCCGACTCCTTGGAACCATGAACCCCGCGTCGAATCTAATCGCCATGGCAGACGTTGCCGCGGCCCGTCACGACCGAATCGCGGGCAAGATGAAGCGGCTGTTTGCCGTCTGGCCGGCGGGCAGACAGGCCTGGCAAAATATCCTCGCCACGCCCAGCGGCGCCGGGCTGAGCGTGCAGTGGTCGCCGGGCGTTCAAGCTGATATTGCCCTGGTTTGCCCCGACAAAACGGCCGCCGAACAGCTCGACGCCACGCTGGCGATACTCATTCCGGCCGCGAAAACGGCCTTGCCGGCTCGCATTCGAAAGCTGGAAGAACAACTCAAATCCGGGGCCATAAATCGGCAGTGGGCGGACCGCTACGAGGTTTTTCTGCAAAACCTGCTGGCCGCGATCCGACCCGTTCGCCGTGACGTGCTCGACGATATGGTATGGCTGCGGACAAGCTGGGGCGACGACCCGATATCCACTGCCCTTGTCGCCTTGGACGCCGTGGAACCAGCCAAAACCGATTGGCAAAGTGCCGGGCTTTCACGCGATCGCGAAAAGCAACAAAATATTCTTGCCGGCCTCAACGCTTACGGCAGAACGAAGGGCGCTTATCCGGCCGGCGCCGTGGGCGGGGCCTTGCTGCCGCCCGAAACGCGGCTGAGTTGGCTGGCGACCATGCTGCCGTATCAAGAGCACGGCGACTGGCACCGCCGCCTCCGGTTCGGCTATTCTTGGGACAGCGACCAAAACACGCCCATCACCACCCGGCCGCTTGCAACGGTAGTCAACCCTGCCTTGGGACCGAGCGAAACCGACGACGGATTTCCCGTTACCCACTACGTCGGCGTGGCCGGTATAGGCCAAGACGCCGGACATCTTAGCCCGGGCGATCCCAGGGCCGGCGTTTTCGGATTCAGCCGTACGACGCGGTCGCGAGACATCCCCGACGGGGCGGCCAACACGATCGCAATACTTGGCGTAAGCGGCCGGCTGGGGCCCTGGTCGGCCGGCGGGCGTCCAACCGTGCGCGGCCTGAGCCAGCGCCCGTACATCAACGGTCCCGACGGTTTTGGCAGCGGGCAGCCCAACGGCATGCTTGCCGGAATGGCCGACGGCTCAACCCGTTTCCTGTCCAAGGACATCGATCCGGGTGTGCTCGAACAGATGGTCGCCACGCACGGCGGCAACTCGCCTGGACCATCTATGTCTGGGCCGTGCAGCGTGACGGCTGCAAAACCGGTAACACCGCCGGCCATCAAAGCCCGGCTGGCCGAGCGGTTCGTTCAAGTGGATTTCAACGCTATCCCGTTGTCCGACGTGGTCGAATTTATCGAACAGATGACCGCGCTGGAAATCGATTTCGACTGCCAGTCGATGGCCCGTCTGGGCGTATCGCATCAGGTTCCGGTAACGCTCGACCTTTCCGAGGCCAGCGTGGCCGAGATTCTTACCGCCGCTCTCTCCCCCCACGGGCTGGCCTACGTCGCCCGCGACGGTCGATTACTGATTGGCGTACGTCAGGCTTTCTAACCTGACATGATTGGCGTACGTCAGGTTTTCTAGCCTGACATGGGGCACCCTGGGATAACTAGGTAACCTCATCGCCTTTCCCCAGATTCGCCTCGCCGTTTTACTTGCCAAAGGATTGAAAAAAGATGCGGATTGGGGGCCCTGTCCGGCCGAATAAATTCTAAAACCGCTAAAACCGTTAAACCTTGCGGAGATGATCGACCCATGTACCGTTTTCTAATAGTTCTGACTGCGTTGGCGCTAGCCGCCCCCTCTTTGGGTTGCCGTCTGTGCGCCCATCCATACGACAATTGTGGCCCCACGTCCATCGCCGGCCGTTTTCAGCCTTGCGACCCATGTGCCAGGGCGGGTTCCATATTGTCTTGCGAACCGCAATATGTCCCGGGTCAGATGGTTCCCGACAAGCATGCCTCCAACGTGGCGGAAGAAGTCAACGCAATAGGCGCAAACGTGGACTAACCATCGCCCGCGTTGTTCCCAACGGCAAACCGCTCAGTTGCCAAGGGTCTTTTCTGGAGCATATGCTGTGGTTAGTTTAATTTCCCCCACGCGTGAAACGGGTCGGGGGTTCGGCTACGTTTGGATCGATCGCCAGATGATCCACGAGACGGTTCAGCACCTTGGCTAAACGCTGGATCTCGCGCTGCGGAATCTCTGCTCCCAGCGGCAAAAACACCATGCCGGCCAGAACTTCTCGGGTGGTTTTCGGATCAAGCTCAGGACGATCCTCTGGCGGATCGATCACGCAAAGGCTGGTCCCCTGTGTGGCGTCGAACCCGGCCTTGGCTAGCTCGGCGATCACCGAGGCCGGGGCCCGGGTGAGAACGGGAAACACCCAATAGGAATGGTCAGGCACGTCGCTGGATGGACGGATTGCGCCGCGGGGCATGAGTCGAGCCAAGCGGCCGGCGCGTGCCGCCCGGGCCGCGATCCATGCTGGATCAAAGGTCTCCAACCGTTGCCCGAGCGTCGCCAAGAGCGGCGCCGATGGCTGGAAACGAAGCCGCTCTATACATTGTGGGCCGGGGAACGCGCGGACCGCCCCGTTGATCCAGTGATCATAATCCACTCCAGCCCCTCGGCACGCGCCAACGATCAAGTCGCACAGCGGACGGCAAGACAATCCCTTCAGAAACGAGTATTTCAAAAAACGCGTCAGGTAAGACCCACGGCTCTGTAGCGGATAGAGACGATGCCGCAATTGCATTTCTGCGAGCAGATCAGGGTCGCGAACGTACAACACGGCGCCGCCAAAGGCCGTACTCGTCTTGATCGGTCCAAAGCTGAACATGGTCACGTCGGCATCAGGATGCCCGTCGTAGTGGAAACCGACAAACGCCTGGGCGCAGTCCTCGATGAGCAACAGTCGAAGTTGCCGGGCAATTTTCACGATCGGCTCCAGGGGTAGGCGGCTGCCGAACAGATGTGCCACGACGATTGCCCGGCTCCGCGGCGTGATCGCCCGCCTCAGCGAGTTCAAATCGGGTGCCATGTCTGCAAGATTCAGATCGACCGGCACAGGCACCAGTTGATGATGCTTCACGATGCTCACCATGCTGGGAATCGTCAAAGACGACATGAGCACTTCGCTTCCAGGAGGCAATTTTAGCGACGTCCAGAGCAGGTCGAAACCGGTACGCACCGACAGGCAGGGAAACATCTGTTCCGCGCGGGGCCAACACCGGCAGACCCGCCGCTCAAGTCGCTCGCGGTCTAGACGTGTCAGCGTGCTGCCCATGCCCCGCGCCACGTCATGCCATCCAATGTCGAAACGCATCCGCATCCACATGGCTTTCCGCCTTCTTGTTTGCCGTGCTCGGGATTTCGGGTTTTCGGATACAGTCTACCACTCTACCACTAGACGTCCGCTTCTTACCAACTCACAGGCGAAGACGAAGCGGGAATAACACGCAAATTATCACAAAACAGACACGTAAAACCAAACTTGAACACGTATTATGGGGCATTCTCTCTAGCACATCTTGCCGTGGCGGGGCAGTACTGCCGAGGGGGCAAGTATAACGCAACGGCCACTTGACCCCCCTTGCGTTTGCTATCTTTCGTGGGGAATGCAAAAATAAGGACGCCGTATGGACAGTGGCTTGGGTAGTATTGCCCGGTTATTCAACTGGCCGCCGGGCGGCATCTGATTTACACTGAAGGTAACACTGGACGATGCGCGAATGTTAGCTGTGTTTAACCCCTTTATTAACAGGCCCAACGAGGGTGACTTTGGCTGTCGGTGAATCTACAATTCGACGACGCGCGCTCGGCGATCCCGACGTGCTGTTGATGATCGAAGTCGGCGAAGACAACGCGGCGGCTTTCGAGGAGCTGGTGTTGCGTTATCAGGCGCGCCTTTTAGGCGTTATTGCACACATGATCGGCAGCCGCGATTCGGCGGAGGATATCGTCCAAGAGGTTTTTCTGCGGGTTTATCGGGCAAGGAAGAGCTATAAGCCCGGCGCCAAATTTTCTACCTGGATTTTCACAATAGCCCATAACGTGGCGGCCAACGCCATCAAGTCCATCGCCCGCCGGCACGAGGTGAAACTCGACGCCGGAAGCAGCGGCCCCATGGGAGCCAATCCGCTCGAAGCCATTGCATTGGTCAGCAGCGGACAGATACCCGCCCGGCAAATCGATAAGCTGGAGACACGCGAAATCGTGCGACTGGCCGTCGACACCTTGGAGCACCGGCAGCGGATGGCCGTCTTGCTCAGCAAGTTTGAAGGGATGGGCTACGCGGAGATCGCCGAAGTGATGGAGATGTCTCCCCAGGCGGTTAAGTCGCTCCTGTTTCGAGCAAGGGGCAATTTGCGAGAAGTACTCGGACCGTACCTTAACCATGGCACGCGGCCAAATGCCGGATAAACAAGACAAACCCGACCCGTTGCCCGACGACCCGTTGCCCGACGACCCGTTGCCCGACGACCCGTTGTCCGACGAACAGCTTGTTGCCTACCTCGACGGCGAGCTGGACAAAGAGAGTGTCGGCCGTATCGAATCGCAACTGGCAACCGACCCCGAGCTTCGCCGGCGGCTCGATTCGCTGTCCGGTGTCTGGACAATGCTCGACGAATTGGAGCAGCCGCAAGTCGGCCGGAAGTTAACCGGAACAACGCTGGAAATGGTGGCCCTTGCCGCCCAGAGTGACCACGGCGGCGGTAATGACACAACAACTCGGCGGCAATTGCGGCGGGTTCTCACATTTGCCGGGATCATGTCTTTCGCTTTTCTTCTAGGCTTCATTTGCGTTGCAATTGCCCGGCCCGATGGCAACCGCCGATTGCTCGAGGACCTGGCGGTGGTCGAGCGGTTGGACGAATTGCGTCAGATCGACGACATCGAGTTCCTCCGCGGGCTTCATCGATCCGGACTGTTTTCCGAGGATTCGCCGGATGACTGACAAACCATTTCGAATCATTGCCGTCTTGGCCGCCGTTGTCGTGGCAACCGGCTGTTTGTTGCTCGGCGCCGCGCGCGAGCCGGAAGTGATTACGGCCCGCCGGGAACGAATTGCCCAAATGGGTCCCGATGAGAAGACACGGCTCAATCGCTTGTGGCAACGGTATGAGGCACTTTCGCCCGCCGAGCAGGAAAAGCTTGGGCGGCTCGAGCGCGAGATTGGCGAAGACGAGCACGCCGCCGAGCTGCGGGATGTCATGCGGCGTTACCATCGGTGGAGCATGGCCTTGCCCACATACCAGCGATTGGAACTGCTGGAATTGCCCGCCAGGCAGCGGGTTATGCACATCGGCAAAATCAAACGCTATACGGAAGACGCCGATGGCCTGAAGAAATGGCTCGATGCCAAAGCCGACCGGATTATCGAGAATCTGCCGAAAAAACAACAAAACCGATTGTCCGCCGTGGGACCGGCCGGGAAACGCTGGATGTTGTTGAGGCAGTTGACCAACATGTCCAGGGGAGCGGATGCAAAGGGGCCAAAGCTGCTTACCCACCGAGATTTGGCCGATCTGCGTTCACATCTTTCCGAACAAACCCGCGAGTTCCTCGAATCGAAACCACCCGCGGAACAGTGGAAACTGATCGTGACACGGTTGCAGCGTCATCTTCGCGCCGAAATGGCCGGCCGTCGCTTCAACCGGATGCGTGGGGGCGGCGGGTTTAAGAACGGCAAGCCATCCGGTATCGCCGATGAAGAGCTTGCCCGACTGTTTGAGCGGCTGCCGCTAAAACGGCAGGATTTGCTGTTGAGCCTGCCCGCCGAGGAAATGCGGCAGCAGTTGCACCAGCGTTATCTGGAGCGGAATTTTCCCGGCCCCAGGGTTCCGCCTCGCAACGGCAGACGTCCTTATCCGTTCAAGGCTCGCGAATAACTATCAGTTTTGATTTTCCCGCCGCTGGGGTGTTTCGATCCGCACCCTCAGCACGCGACGGTTGGTGGCTTCCAGGACGGTGAGGCGGGCCTTGCCCATCATCAGTTCCTCGCCCACCAGCGGCACATGGCCCAACTCGCTGAAGATCAGCCCGCCGATGGTGTCGAAATCGCCGTCATCGGGCAACGTCAATTCCAGGCGTTCGTTGATTTCGTCGATATGGACCTTTGCCAGGACCTCGGCGGCGCCGTCTTCCAGATCGCGAATGCCGTCCACCAGATCCTTGTCGGATTCGTCGGTAATCTCTCCCACGATCTCTTCCAGTACGTCTTCCATGGTCACCAGGCCCGAGACACCGCCGTATTCGTCCAATACGATGGCCATCTGGTTTCGCGAGTGTTGAAACTCCTGCAACAACACGTCTATGGGTTTCGTTTCGGGGACGAAATACGGTTCGCGAAGAATCGCTGTCCACGGGTCCAAGGGCGTCGACTCGCCTTTGGCCAAAAGCGGTAGCAGGTCCTTGGTATAAAGCGTGCCCACTATATCGTCGCGGTTCCGCTCATAAACCGGGATGCGGGTGTGGCCTTGTCCGATTACAAATTCCAACAACTCCCGCCAGGCGAGCGCGGTGGGGATCGAGATCATGTCGGTGCGCGGGGTCATAATTTCCGAAACATCGACGTCGCTCAATTCCATTATGCCCTCGATCATTCCCCGGGCGTCTTCTTCCAACAGACCTTCGCGATGCCCTTCGGTGACGATGGTGCGGATTTCGTCTTCGAAGGACTCTTCGTTGGGCACCTCCGGCTGGCGGCCGGCAAGGCGGTGGAAGAGCGTGTCGAAGAATCGCGCGCCCAGGATCAGCGGCGTGAGGATCACGTAAACGGGCTGCCAAAACGGCCAGGTGTAATACACGAACGGTGTTGCCCAAAGTCGGGCCGTGGCCCATGGAATCCAGATCTCGACCGCCAGAAGCAACAAAGAACCCACCGCGACACCCGAGCCCAAAAAGCGCCAATCGGCGGCGACCTCGGCATGTGATTCCAGCCATACCCACGACGTGCCGGCGAGAATCACAATCGACGTGCCCACGACTTGCAGCGTTTCCGCCGCCAGGGCGACCCGGTCGTGCCGCTTGAGAACTTGCCCCAAACGGTGGAGAGTTCCACGTCGCCGGCAGATATCCTCAAGCTCATGGCGTGAAAACACGGTCAGTGATTTTGCGCCGATAGCCGCCAGACACGTCAACAACATGCCACCAAGGGCCAGCCAAAATGCAATGTCGGCAGTCACTATTCGCGGGCCTCCTCCCAATGTGGTTGCAGTCCAAAGCGGCTTAAAACTGAAGCTTCGCGCCGGCGCATCTTTTCACGTTGATCGGGCGTGCCGTCATCGACTCCCACCAGATGCAGCGCTGCGTGGATGGCGTAGAGGAGCAGTTCGTCGGCGGGTTCCCAGCCGTAGCGGCGCGAGCCCGACAGGGCCGTCTCGGCGCTGACTACCACCTGCCCTTCCAGCCGTTGCTCCGACCGCTCCAAGACGAAGCTCAAGACGTCCGTGGCATGGTCGTGTTGCAGATACCGCTGGTTAAGCTCGTGGATAGTCTCGTCATCGACCACCGCCAGGCTGATTTGGGCATTTTCGATCCGTTCTTCTTCCAAAACCATCGCCACGGCCGCTTTTAACCGCTGCTGGTCGATCTCCAATACGTTCTGTTGGTTGGCGATTTCTATGGAAATCATGGTTTTGATTCTTTGTAACTGTTCACAGAAACAACATGAGGAAAAGGCACGGGATTTTACAGAAGGAAACAAAGGGAACGAAGAGTTTCATAAAACAGATTCGTACACTCTGGCAATAACCACGATTTTTCCAAAACACGGCCTCACATATCTTTGTTGGCTTTGTTTCCTTCTGTAAAACCTTTTGTTTCTTTTGTTTGTGAGCGATTATGATTCCTTTAACCCGTTTTTCTCACCGCCGTTGCCATTGCTACGGGTTTTTTCGCCGTTTGCGGATTTCGAATTTCCGTTTTTGTTCTTCCCGTTCCCGTTTTTGTGTTTTCCGTTTTCTGCCTTTTGCTCACCGTTATCGGCCGCTTTTTGTTCCGGGTATTTCACCCTTCCATGATAGATGGCCGTGACCGATTTGACCATGCTCTTTTCAATCGTCCGCAATTCTCGTAGCGTCAGCCCGCTTTCGTCGAACTGGCCGTCTTCGAGCCGTCGTTCCGATATTTGCCGAACGAGGCTTTCGATGCGGGCCGGGGTGGGGTCGACCAGCGTTCGGCTGGCGCTCTCCACGGCGTCGGCCAGCATCATTACGGCCGCTTCCTTCGTCTGCGGCTTTGGTCCGGGGTAACGATACGAGCTCTCGTCGACAGTCGTTCCGTGGGGGTCGTTTTTGCTTTGGCGGTTGGCCCGCTCGAAAAAATATCCCACCAGCGTGGTGCCGTGATGCTGCTGGATAAAATCGATGATCGGTTCCGGCAGGTGGTGCTGTCGGGCAAGCTTGGCGCCGTCCTTGATATGGGCGATTATCACCAGCGTGCTCATTGCCGGAACCAACGTTTCCAGACGGTTTTCCTCGTCGTTGCCCTGGTTTTCTATAAAGTAACCCGGCTTAAGCATCTTGCCGATATCGTGATAATAAGCCCCCACGCGGACCAACAGCCCCCTGGCGCCGATGGCTTCGGCGGCCGCTTCGGCGATCGATCCCACCGTGATCGAATGGTTGTAGGTACTCGGCGCGCGGCGCACGAGTTCTTGCAACAAGGGGTGCGCCACGTCGCCCAACTCCAAAAGGCTCATGTCGGTCAAGACCCCGAAGAGCCGCTCCACAAACGGCAGCAGTCCCGTCATCATGAAACCGGCCGCCAAAGTCCAAGCCCCGTTTCGCGCGCCGTCTTCCAGCAAGGAGAGGCTAAGGGGCTGATTTGTCACCAGGCCCACCCCCACGGTGATCACCACGGCGACAAGACCGCTGAAAAATCCGATGGAAATCAATTTGCTGCGGCTGCGGATATGACTGACTTGCAAGATGGCCGTGGCCGTTACACCGAAAAGCACAAGGAATTCTCCCATGCCCATGCCCATCGCCATCACCAAGATCAAGGACAGCATTCCCGAAAGCAACAGGGCCAATTCTTGGTGATAGGCGATAGCCGCAATTTGGCCGAAGAGCAACATGGGCAACAACTCGGCCCGCCAGCGGTCGGCGGCCGCCCATCGCGCCAACAGCATCGTTATCACGAGCAAAAAAAGCATTATCGAAAGTTGCTTCAAATCCGCCAACAGTCGCCGCTCGCGGCGGTAGAGATAAAAGCCGCAAAACGAGAAAAGAAACACGATAACCGCCAGCATGGCCGTGGCCCGGTAGATTCTTGTCGCCGGACTCAAAAGCTTAAGCATGGCCGCGTGCTCGTAGCGCAGCAATTCCATCTGCTTGGCTTCGATGGGTTTGCCCGCCGGCACCAGATTTTGCCCCAGGTCGTAAGTTTTGGCCTGCGGCGCCACGGCGTCCGCGGCTTGGTTGCGTGATAACTGCGTCCGCTCCGGATCGAGTGACAATGTGCTCTTCAACCGCGGGTGAATCCAGGCAAAGAGACGGTCGGCAACCGCCGGCAAGCCGATATCGCGGACCAGCGTGTCGCGGATCGTCGTGGCGCCGCCGATCATAACCGAACTTAACGATACCGTTTTCATGTCGGCGGGATCGCCCAGCGGATAGACGAGGATATCCTCCTGGTTACCGGCCTCGCCGGGCTTCTTTTCCAACAGGCCCGACTTTTCATAGGGAGCAAAGGCCGCCGCCGCCGCCGCGTCGATCCGCGCCAGCTGTTTCTCGCCGCTCACCTCTTTATTGAACTTCTCGAACGATTCTTTCTGCTTGGCCTCGTCCGGCGGTTTTTCACCTTGGGCAAGCGGCAATGAAAAATCCCGCCAAACCGATGCGTCCAATTCAGAGTATTTATGCCGGGCTATCTCCAGAAGAGTGTTTCGTAGCGATGCCCGCAGTTGAATCAAAGGCCGTGGGTCGTTCACGAAAACGCTTTTGGCCCGCTGCCGCGCGCGGTCTTCGGCCAGTCCGGTCGCCACCGGGTCGACCACCTCGAAGGCATATTGTACGTTGATGTCGCGCGGCGGGGTGAAATCCTCGCGGTAGGGAAACGGCGGATCCCAGCCGCGTATTGCCAGACACATGGCCAAGGCCGCCATAATGCCAAGCCCGATGCGAAGTAGAACATTGCGGTGACCAAGGCTTTCCAGCGCGCGCTCCAAGCGGCCGGGCGCCACGCCCAAGGCCGCTACCCGTTCCGTTCGCGTTCTTTTTTTGCCACCTGCCGACATCGCTGTTTCCGTAGACCTGACTTATTGGTCCTTCACACAATTTAGCGGGTAATTCGCATATCCAAAACCGCCGCAAGCGGCTGGGCTAACATGATTCTTCAATTCTGAAACCCAAAACCCGAAACCCGAAACCCGAAACCCGAATTCCGAATTCCGAATTCCGAATTCCGAAATCTGAAATCTGAAATCTGAAATCTGAAATCTGAAATCTGAAATCTCTACCCTCTTCCCTCTTCCCTCTTCCTGGGACGGCTGTCATAGGCCTTGACGATCTGCCGTACCAATGGATGACGGACGATATCCGCGCCCGTCAATTTAATCGCCGCCACGCCCTTGATGCCTTTAAGCCGAACCAAACCGTCCACCAAACCGCTTCGCGTTCCGCCGGGAAGATCCGTCTGCGAAGTGTCGCCGGAGACCACGATCTTGGAGTTGTCTCCCATGCGCGTGAGAAACATTTTTATTTGTGAAACGGTCGTGTTTTGTGCCTCGTCGAGAATCATGAATGCCTCGCTGAGCGTTCTGCCTCGCATGTAGGCCAAGGGTATGACCTCGATCACGTCCTCTTCCTGATAGCGCTTGATCAGATCGTAATCCATCATTTCCCGCAAGGCATCCCAAAGTGGGCGCAAGTACGGATTGATTTTGGCCTGCAGGTCTCCCGGCAAAAACCCCAGACTCTCGCCGGCCTCGACGGCCGGCCTTACCAGCACAATTTTGCGGACAAACTCTTGGCGCAGGGCAGCCACGGCCAGAGCCACGGCAAGATACGTCTTGCCCGTGCCCGCCGGACCGGCACAAAGAACCAAATTGTGTTTTCTGACGGCTTCCACGTATCGGGCCTGTCCAGCTGTTCGCGGACGAATCTCGCGACCGCCGCCAACTACTATCGGCGAAGCCAGGGTTCCGCTTTGCCCGGCCGATACTTCCTTCAAGGACCGCTCGACATCTTCCGCTGTCAGCTTGCCGCAGCGCTGCGCTTGGGCTTGAAGAATCTCCAGTACCGTTGTTGCATCCGCGACCGATCCCCGTGCCCCGCTAATATGAATTTGCTCTTCGTGTACCGAGATTTGCACGCCAAGCGCATCTCGCACTATTCGCAAATGCTGATCGCAAGTTCCGAAAAGCGCCATTAAGGCCTTCGAACTGACTATGGATATGTCTGTCTCTACCATTAAGATCGGCGAGTGTTTTTGTTGATCACCACAGCTCCATAAACAACTCTAGTATAGCGGAACCCTGCCGACAAGCACCAGCAGCAGATAGGCTCGTTTTTCGTAAGATGTTGCCAAAAAACAACTTATAGATCGTTTAGGTTGGCAATGTAGGTCCGGCAGAATGGACAAATGTGCGTCCCGGCCGAGATCTCCCGGCGGCAACTCGTGCAAGTCTTCTTGGGCGGAGCCGATGACTCTATCCGCGAGTCGTCCATGCCAATGCTCGAGGAACCGGCGATACCGATGCCGGAAGAACCGCCAATGCCCGAATAAGAGGAATCCGAGCCCCTTTCGCTTGAGGAAAAGATGTTCGACGAAGCAGCCAGCGAGTCACTCGGCCCTGCCGCGCGCGACTCATGGGGCCCAAGCACGCTGATGATATCATCCTCCGACATTTTTCCCGAAGGCATGGGCACCTTGAGCTTCGCCTTGCATACGGGGCAAAATCCGACCTTCCCAGCGCAGGAATCCCTAACATTAAGGGTATGGCCGTTCGGACAGGTGACTCGTATCGACATTATGCAGTCCTCCCCTAGCCCCCACTATCCGTATAGTAGTATTTTCAGAAAGATTTTACCAGTCCCAAACTCCAAAAAATGCATGCAATGGGACTGGCCAAAAGGATTGAATCCAGAATATCGAGCACACCTCCAAAGCCGGGCATCCAATCGCTCGAATCCTTACAGCCGGCGTCACGTTTCAGCAGCGATTCCGCCAGATCGGCCAGCAGACCCGCAGTACCGACTACCACTCCAAACGTAGCCCAGCCCCACCATTGTGTTGACGCGCCGGCTGCCGCCAAGGGGTTGGCCGCGTCCGCCATCCGGGGCACGATCAGGGTGAATGAAAGCCAAGCGCCAAATGTCGAAAAAATCACCGCCCCGATGGCGCCTTCAATTGTCTTGCCGGGGCTCAAAACCGGGGCCATCTTGTGCCGACCCACGAGACGGCCCACCGTGTATGCGCCCGTGTCGCCCATTTTCACGACTATCACCAGCGCCGCCAACGCCCCGATCCCCCAGGCCAAGCGCAATTGCACAACCACCGCCAGCATCAAGCCCACGTACACGAGCGAAAGCACGGTCGCGCCCAAGTTCGCTATCACGCCTTTGGAGCGGTCATAACGGGCCATCTCGCCCAAAAAAGCCAAGAGCACGGACGTGGCCAACACCAGCATCGGCCAGGCCGGCGAGGCCCAAGCGGACAGGACCAGGAGGAAATTTCCGCAATAGACTACTGGTCCAATCGGCTTCAGCCCGGCCGATCGGCACAAGCGGAGAATCTCTCCGCTGGCCAAGACCGCCAGCATCAGCGCCAGCGGCATCAGCCAGGCCCCCGGCAAACCGGCCAAATGGTCCAGCCAACACAAACCCGCCATGGCCGCAATCAGCACAACACCTAAAAAAATTCGCCAGTGAAGCATGGTTTTTCCAAATGTTTGAAGAGTCCGTCAACCCGCGGCCCGCTGCTCGTCGGCCGCCGGATCGTCTTCCTCATAATCGGCGTCGCCACGAGCCAGGGC
>Ga0255396_1002_pt1 | contig 13711 bp, 11 predicted proteins | sample ANMaggSeSYBR01J8_FD_182120 | JGI IMG/M metagenome (GOLD analysis project Ga0255396, IMG submission 182120) | Sediment cell enrichment communities from methane seep in Santa Monica Basin, California, United Staets - ANME aggregate JGI... | ecosystem: Environmental > Aquatic > Marine > Cold seeps >... | reverse complement strand
CGCGCCGGCGCGCGCCCCGCGCCCCCCCGCCCCCCCCCCCCCCCCCCCCCCCCCCCCCCCCCCCCCCCCCCCCCCCCCCCCCCCACCCCCAGGCCGCCAGCCACCCCCGGGTAAGTTTTCCGACAAAGCCTGGTGCCTGCTTGCATGCACCCTGCTGCATGAAACGGAAACCCGCCATTTACCGTGGAGTCCTCCCCATGCCCAGACCGGGTTGCGGATACGGAATATTTTTCAGGGAGTTTATTCACAACTTCCACACCACCGGAGCCGTTCTGCCCAGCGGCCCTTGGCTGAGCGAGGCTTTGGCCCGATATGTCGGCGAACATGCCGACGGGGGCGACGCGCCCCAAAAGGTGCTCGAGGTGGGGCCCGGAACCGGAGCGGTCACGCATCACATAGTGCCGCGCTTGGCCGCCGACGACCATCTCGATCTGGTCGAGCTCAACGCCAGCTTCGTCAAACGTCTGCGATTCGATTTACAACACGATGCGATTCTGAAACAGGCCGCGGATCGGATTGACATCCATCAAATCCCCATCGAGGAGTTTGCCCATCAACATCAGTTCGATACAATCGTTTCCGGCTTGCCGTTGAATAATTTTTCCGCCGAACAGGTGAAAAAAATTCTCGATGCGTTTTCCTCGCTGCTTGCCCCGGGCGGAACCCTTTCGTTCTTCGAATATATTGCGGTGCGGCGCGTGAAATCGCTGGTCTGCCGCCGCGAAGAACGCCGGCGGCTCCGCCAAATCGACGGCATTCTTTCCAAGCTGCTCGATACACATGAAATACGCCGCGAGTACATCTTGGCAAACGTGCTTCCGGCCTGGGTACACCATCTGCGTTTTTCCTAGCGGACTCGGCGGTTCTCCTGGACGGCGGACGGGTTCTCTTGCCCCGAGACCAGATGTTACCTATACTTTCCGATGAATAAAATGTTAGCCGCCGAGCTTGCTCGCGTGGAACGTGCCACAAAAACCGACAAAATTTACCACGGCCGCAAGCGGCTCGGCTAACAGATGCTAGCTGAAACGTTACGATTTCCCCAGGAGCATCCGCCATGGATTCCAAACGTTTTGCGATAATCATATTACTGACGCTCGCCGTATTGACGCGCGGACTCTCGTCGATTGGGTTGGCCGCTGACAAGGAAGCCGCAAAAAAACCGTCCGGGCAAGAGACCCCCGCACAAAAAATCGACGAGTACGCGCTACAGCGAATCCTTGTCGACACCATCGACCAGGTCGAGCGGAACTACGTGAAGGGCATCAGCCGGCGAGAGTTGATCGAAGCGGCCATCGAAGGCGTGCTCGAAAAACTCGATCCCTATTCCACGTATATCAGTCCCAAGGATATCGAACGTTTCCGCTCCGAGGTCGAAAGCGAGTTTTGCGGCATTGGAATCCAAATTGACGTTGAAGGCGGGCGGCTTATGGTGATCAGCCCCCTGGCGGGAACGCCCGCGCATGAGGCCGGTATTCTCGCCGGAGACCACATCATCGCCATCGACGACCAACCCACCGACAACATCACCATCGACGCGGCCGTGCGTCGACTCAAGGGCAAGGAGGGTTCAAAGGTCGTGCTGGGCGTGTTGCATGCGGGAGAAAGCGAGCCCGTGGAAATCTTCGTGACGCGAAAACGTATCCACGTCAAAACCGTGCGTGCCGACAGCCGCGACGCCAACGACGACTGGGACTACATGCTCGACAAGACGAACCGCATCGGCTACATCCGCGTCACGGTTTTCGGACGCGAGACCGCCAAGGAACTGCGCGTCACGCTCGACAAACTGAAAAAACAGGATATCGAAGCGTTGATACTCGATCTGCGATTCAACCCCGGCGGGCTTCTCAGCGCGGCCGTCGAGGTCTGCGATCTGTTCTTGCCCAGCGGCCTGATCGTCGCCACCAGCGGGCGGAATGTCAAGGAACGAAAATGGCAGGCGAAAAAAGCGGGCACCTTCACGGGCTTCCCCATGGTCGTGCTGGTCAACCGCATCACGGCCAGCGCCGGCGAGATCGTTGCCGCCTGCTTGCAAGACCACCGGCGGGCGGTTGTCATGGGCGAGAGGACCTGGGGAAAAGGAAGCGTTCAAAACGTTATTTCCCTGGAGCACGGGCTTTCCGCGTTGAAGCTCACAACCGCGTCGTATCGCCGCCCCAGCGGGAAGAATATCCACCGCTTCTCCGATGCCACGGACGACGACCCTTGGGGAGTTGTCCCCGATGAAGGCTTTGCCATCGCCACCAGCCCTTGCGAAATGATCGCCCTTATTAGAAGACGAAGCAGCCGCGATATTATCGGCGCTTCAGGCAAACGCCAAGAAAAAGAAGGCGAAGACGAAAAACAAGAAGACGCCGCGGCCGGCAAACGGGAAGACGTAGACCCGCTGGTGAAAATGGCACTCGATTATCTTAAGGCAGAGCTGGAAAAAAAGAACAATCCTAAATGAACATCCTTGCAATCGAAACGTCTTGTGACGAAACGGCGGCGGCGATCATCACCGATGATCTGGAAGTCCTCGCCTCCGTGGTCGCCTCGCAGGACAAGCTGCACGAACGCTTCGGAGGCGTGGTTCCGGAAATCGCCTCGCGGGCACACGTCCAGCGGATATTGCCGGTTATCGAAGAAACCTTGCGACGCGCGGGCCTTGCGCTTGCGGATCTCGATGCCGTGGCCGTGGCCAACACCCCCGGTTTGGCCGGCTCGCTGCTGGTGGGGCTCTCCGCGGCCAAAGCCCTGGCCCTGGCACTCGAGGTGCCTTTGATTGCCGTCAATCATTTACAGGCGCACATCTATGCCTGTCGCCTGGCCGCCGGACGCGACGTATTCCCCTGCGTGGGGATGATCGTCAGCGGAGGACACACCAGCCTTTACCGCTGCGCGGGTCCGATCGACTTCGAGCTGATCGGCGCCACGATCGACGATGCCGCCGGCGAGGCATTCGATAAGGTCGCCAGCATGTTGGGTCTAAAATATCCGGGCGGGCCGTCAATCCAACGGGCCGCGGAGCACGGCAACCCGTCGGCGTGGCGTTTCCCTCGCGCTTTGCTAAAAGACAAGAGCCGTCTCGACTTCAGCTTCAGCGGACTGAAGACGGCCGTGCGCTATGCGATTGCCGGACCCGGCCGCCCCGATTTTTCGGCCCTTAATCTCAGCGAGCAAGAAGTGTCCGATCTGGCCGCCGGCTTCCAGCAGGCGGTGATCGACTGTCTGGCGGGCAAGGCCTTTTTGGCGTTGGAAAAGACCGGCATGAAGCGGCTTTGCGTGGGTGGCGGCGTTGCGGCCAACGGCCCCTTGCGGGCACGGCTCGAGGCAGACGCCCGTCGCTGGGGCGTGGAACTTTTCGTGGCCCCGCTGGAACTCTGCACGGACAATGCAGTGATGGGGGCAATCGCCGTGGAACGGTTCAAGGCCGGGAAATTCGAGCCCTTGGACCTGGACGTACGGCCGGGAGTGGTGAGAAAAAAAGCGACACTTTAGCCAAGTGATAGCCGGATTCGCAAGAATTCGGATGTTGCCCAGATTTACGCCTAATGGTCCGAATTCTTGCGAATCCGGCTACAAATCGGGGCGCGGTTCTACATCATGCCCATGCCGCCACCCATGCCACCGCCACCCATGCCGCCGCCGCCCATGCCGCCGCCGCCCATGCCGCCGCCGCCCATGCCACCGCCACCCATGCCGCCGCCGCCGATGTTTCCGCCGCCGGTGGTTCCGCCCTCTCCGGTGACGAAGTTAAACGTGTTCACTTCACCAATACTCGAGAACATCGGCATGGGTGATACGCGGACATAACGCCGGTCGGCCGAGACCACGCCGGTAACCATCATCATCGCACCCGCCTGCAACATGGTAATCTGTGGCTGATAGCCGACCGCTCCTCGCGCGAAGGGCACGAATGGGCCTCTGCCTCCATTTCCGCCGCCGGCGTCGTCTTGTCGCGAGCGTGCCATGCTCATCATGGCTTGTGGATCGACGCCGGCCGCCATTTGTTGGGCTAAGACGTGTTGCCGAACGGCAATTTGCTCTGCCGCCGCGTTTGCGGCAATTTGCTCGCGTTTGATGGATTTTTCGCGCCGGCCATCCTGTAAGTCGAAAACGACCATGGCCTGGTCGCCATCGAGCGAGATCCGCTTTTGGATGTGTTGCGACTTGTCGGTGTTAACGTGGATAAACACGTCGACGGTGACTTTCCCACCGGTTACCTCGCCCCAAACCCGTTGGATCAGCAGTTTATAGGTCCCGTCAAAACCCCGCGGGCAAACGTAAACCTCGGCAAAACCCTTGGTGTTGTCGGCATCGTTGACGGAGCATTTGTCGCCCATCATAATTCCGCCGGCCGTGGTGCAAGGATTGCGGCTGGAACCGACCGTTCCGGTGGGCTCTTGAACCTGGATGTCGATATCGGCGTCGCCCGACCAGCGGACATAGGCCACCACGTCTCGCACCAGCGCTTGGTTGAGGCTTTTTTCAAATTCCTTGGCCTCTTCTTCGCGATTTTCATCCTTAAGCCGTTTCAATGTCGCACGTGCAACACGAACGCCGCGGAGCCAGACATCGGCCTCGTCCTTGGGCCAGGCCCGTCCCATGATTTCAGACGTGGCCCATTTAATGCCTTCGATATCGTCGGCCTTTTGGGCGGCGCGAAGGCCGTGGATGAAAGGTTTCGAATTGTTGGGCACTAGTTTGGCAACCTGTTGGAAAACCTGAAGTGCCCGCTGGTGAAGGCCGAGGTCCGAGAGATACGCGCCCACGTACATCAAATCGAGCGGGTTTTCGGCGAAATCGACCGCCGACATGATTGCCCGCTCGATATCATCGAGGTTTTGGCCATCGATCTGCATCGCCAAGGCCATGGCCTCATACATCCAAGGCTGTGCCTGTTGATTTTTCAGGGCCGCTTGAATCAGGGCGATAACGTGTACGTATTGCTTTTCACCCATCAACCGGCGGACGGTTTCTCGCACCGTGGCCGTCTGGGGCGCGTGGTTCGAAAAATACTCGTCCCAAAGTTCTTGCGGATTCGAACTCTTGGTAATCTCGATATCGATTGTCGTGGGCCGCGAAGCTTTTTTCACGGGAGCTTTTGACAGGTCGTCGTCAACCGAAAAGGCGCGGAATCCGCCGGCGGGAACATTTTTCGGCAGCATATCCCGGGCCTTTTGCGGGAGCAGATCCAGGGGAACGTTGAACATTCCGCCGCCCATGCCGCCGCCGCCCATCATGCCCATGCCGCCGCTGAACGACTGCACCGGTATGACCAGGTCGGCTACCGGATAGACGCGTGTCGAAAGCCGATCTTGCGCGGCCGTGGCCGTGGTAATGACCAACATCTCGTTTTCAATGATGTACGTCAGATCATAGTCGTGGAGCATCTGCCTCAGCGCGGCCCGTAGCGACACGTTCTTCACCGAGAACGTTATCGGTGTTTCCGGATCGAGGCCTTCGTCGTCGAGGGCCTTTTTATCCAAAATGATCGTTATTTCGTGTCTATCTTGGAGATAGATGACCACCTCTTGAAGCGACTGTTCCTCGAACTCGAACGTCGTCTTATCTTGCAGAACGCGGTTGATCCGCTGCTCGGCCTCGCCGCGGGTGGCCAGGTCCATGGCGCTATATTTACTGATGCGGCGTTCGGACATCTTGCGGAACACCTCGGGATCCGGGTAAAGGATCGGCTCGCGGTCGTCGAACGCCTTATGCGAAATTTCAACCGAGGCAAGGCAGTCAGCCACTGCCCGCTGGCGGGCAACTCGCACTTGCACGTTATCCATGTGGTAGCGTTTGGTTCGCGCCCACAATGTGGCGTTGGCAATCGCCGGCTTCGAGGCTTCCATTTGCCCCTCGCCGACAAGGTCCTGCGCCTCTTGGGCCACTTTTTCCTCGGCCATGCGGTAGTTGGCCTCGCGATAACGGCTTTCGTTCATCAAGGAATCGAATTTCCGCATCAACTGCTTGACTTTTTCCTGACGGCGGGCCAGGCCCAGCACCAGCATTTCCCGCTCGCGGGCAGCCGATTCGCTCTGTGCGCGCTGCTGGCGGGCATGTTCGGCCGTTTTAAGACGCTCGGCGGCCAGCCGTAATGCCGCCTGCAACTGGTCGACCAACTGGTCGCGGACGTCCGGATTCAGGTCCGGCACGCGACGAACCTGCTCCAATTGCAGCTTCAAGTCCTGAATGGCGTTTTCCGGCCGCTCGGACATGACTCCGCGGGCCTCGTTGATGGCTACTTGAACGGATTTCGTCACTTGCTGGGCGATAACATTTCGTTCCTGGGCAAATGCTTGCGCAAAGGCGCCGTCCTCCGGCAGCGGAACGTTGTCATCCTTTCCGCCCACAAGATTCAGATCGCCCTCGGCCGCCTTTTCATCGACCTTCGTCTTGATCGCCAGGGCTTGTTTGTTTTTCGGATCGCGGCGCAAAACCTCGTCCGCCAGCCGCTTGGCACCGTCGAGGTTGCCCGTGGCAAGTGCTTCCCCGGCCAACGCTTCAAGATTGATCAAGGCGATATTGCCGGCCGTGCGCGCCAGTTCGAGGCTGTCGGAGCCGATGATCGGCAGACTCAAGCCCTCGTCGGCGCGCGCCAAGTCGACCAGACGGGCCAGGTACTTATTGCCTGGGCTCGATTTGCCGGGCACGATCGACCATGTCATCTCTTTGGAGCCGGCCGCCGTTTCCAGCGTTGCCTTCACGGTTACCGGGCCATCGCCCTCGATGACGCCCACGACTACGCTGTCGCGGTCGCTACGCAAGGGGGGAAGTTGCTTGGGAAAGACCTCGGCCAGGCGATCCTTGGGTAATTCGGCCGACTTCGGCCAATAGACCACGGCATCCGCGGCCGCGGCCATCATTTCACCGGCCTTCGCCGCCGCGGCGTTGTCTTGCTCGACCATCACGCCGCCGGTTCGACCGGCCAAAGCGCCGAGAAGTTGCATGTCGAGACGCGGGCCGACGGCAAAACTGTTGACCGGCATCTTCGCCTCCACCAGGGAGTTGACTATCGTTTCGAATTTCTTTGTGCCCAAAAGGTTGGCGGCGCTCATGCCGTCGCCGAGATAAACCACGGCTTTGGGTTTTTGGGCGTCTTTGCCTGCCGCGACCGCGGCCGACATCGCCTTCTCCATGTCGGTCGAACCCAACGGGGAGCGTTGCTTCAGCTTGGCCAACGCGGCTTTTATTTCATCGCCGCGGGGCGATATAAACGCATCCGTCAAGGAAATCGCGCCGAGGTCCACGGCGATCAGCTTGACGCGGTCATTGGGACCGAGTTTTTTCAACAACGAGTCCAAGGCCGTTAGGCCGTCGGTGCGAAACTTGCCGGTCTGGCTGGCCGAACTGTCGAAGAGAACAACGACGTCGCGTGCCTGGGGCACGGTGGCCGTCTGGTTGGGCTTGAGGCTCAACGCAAAGTAACTCGCATCGCCGGGTTGGGTGTAGACATCGAGCCGGGCCGTCTCTGAAGGGGCCGCCTCTGAGGGGGGTTCGGCGCCAATTGCCGTGCCAAGCGACACCGACAGTGCCGCCATTGCCATCGCCGACAAAGCCAACCGTGAAAAGAACACTCTGGACATGTTTTTAGGTCTCCGCCACGAAATTTTTTAGATTTCCGCCATGAAATGAGGTGCGTTGAACCGGCCGTGTTCCGTAGCGACCAGCTCGGATACGCCTATCATCATCGATGAAAAGGCCAATCTAGCCAAGTGGTTCTATTTTATCCCGCCCGCATAACTTTTGCCAACTAAAAACCCGGATTTCACGCTCCACATTCCCTCATTTATCCCCTCATCCGCTACATCATCCGCACGACCGCAACACGGGAAGACCCCCGCCCAGAAGGGTGCATAATAAAAAACGGCCACGGCGACTAATGCCGCTATAGCCGTAAGTGCTTTTCCCCATATACTTTACGCCGACTTTCAATAAAGATTCCTGATTTGACGCGATATCCCGCTGATCGCTCCGCCGAGACGCTCGAGCGAGCCGGCAGCCGTTAGCACGATGGCCTTCAGCATGGTGGGGTTCGAAGTCACCCTTACTCTAGTAACCTCGTCAATCCAGCAGTTCCATCGGTCCGAACGATGTGAGAGGCTTTTTTGCAAAAGAGCCAAGGCCTCGTCGGACTCCAACTCGCCTCTTTCCACAAGCCGGAAGCACGCCATAAAGGCGACCGTTTGCGCCAAGTCGTCGGACAACGACGGCACGACCAGTCCGCTGACTTCCTCGAATCGAATCGACAAATCGGTGGCCTCCATGCCCAGGCCCTCGATATAGTCGTTCAAAATCGCGCGGCGCACACCAGATGGTTGATCTTCCACCGTGACCAGCCGACGCAATATCTCCTGGTCCGACCATGTCAGCAGCTCCGCCGGATCCCATGTGAAGAGCACTAGGCTTTCGTCCGTGTCAACCCCGGACGGATAATCCACGATATAGGGCGATCCCGTATATTGATCGTCCATGTATTGATTAATATCGCCCCACGATTGTTCCATCGTCATTTCGTCGACTTCAATGATCTCCAGCGAAGGTATTACCGATGACTCGTACAAGTCTCGGGCAACTCGATCCGCGGGCCGTGAATGGACGAAGCCATACTTTTGTTGGTAATAGTAGTCGCCATCGCGCCATTCATGGTTGTCGTCGCATTCATAGTCGTTGTTGTAGGCGAAGAAGGTTGTGTCGTCGGTTTCGCAGAAGCACGAATGAGTCGGGGAAATCTGCTCAATATCGGCTGCCATCGCCGTCCGGGTCCAAACCAAAGCAACCGTGAAGGCCGTATAGCCCACGGCGGCCAAAACCATGAGCCAAGCGATTCGAAAGTGTCTCATTTCCACTCTCTCCTAGAAAAAACGTTTTTTTGTAACACTTCAGCCAATTGGCTGAAGTGTTACGTTTTTTTGTTTTTATTCCGGCTCCGTGTTGCCCCTCCACAAAACCTTGTTCGGTAAAAATAATCGGTGCATAACGGCTAGCGACATTAGGTCATCGCGGCAACTCGGGACGTTTGGCGATGATTGCCATTATGAAGAATTGACGTGACTGGACCGGTCTGGGAAGCTTTAACGGGTTGCAAACGGCCTGATGCGTCGTGGTGTGCCAAATGGGAGGATTCTTTGTCTGCCGGTCAATAAGATGGGCAATTCAAGTAGCATTTAACGGAAGAACAGGCGATGTCGGAAGAGCCTGTTTTCCTTGCGTCACTTTCCTAGAGCTTTGTAGCCGAACAGTTAAAAAGGGTCGCTATCCGCTTTTGGGTAGCGAGACATTTTTATGATTTCATCCGATTTGGCGTTGGTAAGCGTTTTGGATAGCTTCAAGCAGACAATTTGATTTCACCTCATATTGGACGAACTCATTTATGTTGTCGTGTTTTAGATGAAGCTGTCCTTCTCCGACATTTCCGCGATGCTGCCCCTTTGAAAAGTATTTGTTGTTCGCCACTTCGTCGGAAGACAAAACCCAATGCCGAATAGCATCACGCCATACACCCACCCAAATAAAGACATCACAACAAGCCGGTTTAGTTTGCTGAAAATTCATGTCAAACGGCTTGTTAGAATCCAATGACAACGCTTTTACCGGAAGAGCTTCCCGGCTGTCGGCGTCAACGGCACGAGACGCTTTAACTTCGATTTTGATCTTTTGGTCGAGGATGAAATCATACTGTCCGGAGTAATCGGGATCGTATTTTTTTAATGGCTTGACGAGGTCGGGAACGAGTTCTTTAAGGTGGCCTTGCGCCCATGTTTCGCCAAATCCTCTGGGGGCGCTGATCTCGAAAACGTATAAGAACATATTTCGCGCGATGTACTCGTCTCGCAATTCGTGGTATTCATCCAACGTTAATTTGCCTAGCCCCAACAACGTTGATATGACATACTCATATTCATTGAAGGGAAATACGGAAAAGAGGTCTTCCAGTCTTTCTTGCAATTCAGCTTGGTTGTCCAATAGTGAAATGAATTCATCAAGTTTTTCCTGGAGCTTTTCCACGGGATTACCTAAAATAAAGTGGTTTGAATGATGTCAACCTGTTTGTTTTTCTCTTTTTCGCCTTCGGGACTACTTGGAAGAACATCTTCAAAGGGATGGGAGTTTTGCCAGCCCAAGCGTCCGGTTCGCCTGAAATGCTCAAGCCGACGAATTGCAATCTCGCAGAAGATCGGATCCACGTCCATTGTAAAGCAATTTCTTTCCGCATATTCCGCCGAAATCAACGTGGTTCCGGAATGCGCGAAATAATCCACCACCAGATCGCCCTTGCGTGAACTTGCGGCAATTATGCGGTCAATACATTTCAGCGGTTTTTGCGCATAACAACCGGAAACGTTCTCTTCCATGCGATAAAAGACTTGTTGAATATCCACCCAAACGTTTCCGGGCCTAATGTTGTCCGACTTGCCGCGTTCTCCATTTTCCGTCAATTGTCCTCCCACTTCCTTGTAGTAGCCGCGGAGAATTTTGGGAATGTCGGTGTACCGCACTTCAAAATGAGGATTTCCCTTGGTGTAATACAAGAGTTCTTGCCTGAGAGCCATCCAGTTTTTTTGCGTGCCATACCCCCTTTGATTTCTCATCGTAATAAATGAACGGGATTTGGCTTCCTCGAATCCTCGCATCATTAGCATAAAATCCGGTAGCGGCTGGAAACTGTTTTTTTGGTCGGCGCCAAGCCAGATGTAAAGCGATGAATCTTGCGACAATTGGGAAATAGAGTTACCGGTCCATTGTTTGCACCAGTCGATAAATTCATGCAGTTGCCGTTCCTCGAATGCCACTAAATTATATGGTGGATCGTGTATGGCGAGTGTAGCGGATGTATCTGCATGGAGCAACTTAACATGTTCTTTATTTGCAGCGTCGAGACACCCCACTCGGTGCCTGCCTTGCGGATCGTTCCAGATTTCACCCGGTTCTAGGCGGCAATGTGGAAACAGTTTTTTTCTGATCTCCGCGTTTTCATCGAGTCTTGGCAACGGATTGTTTTTCATGCGTTCAGTTGTCTGGGTACTTTTGAGGGTAAGTGCTTTTGAGTGTGTTCGAAGCTCGATATTTCGACAGTTCGTCATAATTCTAGCGAAACTGGAGCTTTGGCGGTAGCAGCGGCTTGGATTTTTTCCAAAAGCTGCGTGGTCGAATAGTCCTCGGCCATGGGCGTGAGGACGACCTGCCCGCCGGCTGCCTCGACGGCCTCGCGGCCGACGACTTCTTCGAGCGCGTATTGGGCCGATTTGACCAGCACGTCGGGCAAGATGTGTTCAACCAGCCCGGCAACGCTGGCGTCGTCGAACAACACCACGTAGTCGACGCACTGCAAGGCGGCCAACATGGTGGCGCGGCCACGCTCCGCGACAATCGGACGCCCCGGGCCCTTGAGCTTGTGGACACTCTTGTCGCTGTTGAGACCCACGACCAGGCAGTCGCCATGGCTGCTTGCCGCTTCGAGCGAAGCGACGTGGCCGGGGTGCAAGAGGTCGAAGCAACCGTTGGTCATGACGATCCGCTGGCCGGCCCCGCGACGGGCTGCTAGCTGGGCGTCGAGCTGCTCGAGGGTGAGAATCTTTTCGGCCGACGTAAAACGGTGCCGTGAATGTATGCTTGCAAGCGGCGGCATGACGGTTTTCCCTCCGTGGTGACCGTACGTCATCCTTTCCAGGCTGACACAAACGGATAAACCCATGTCAGGCTAGAAAGCCTAACGTACGCCAATTTTATCACCACGCGATAGCTGAGTCGACCCGATATTCGCGTTTGATCAGCCGTTTGGGGAAGCGACGCCGGCGTTTTGACACCTCCCTCGCCATTGACTGGCTGAACTCGCCCGTGTAAACTGCGGTTTGTAAGGGGTCTGGGGAGTTAGCGTCAATGTCAATTCGTTGTCAATGTACGGGCTGTGGGGGCCGTTTCCAGGCGCCCGACGATTCGGCCGGCAAGGCCGTGCGATGCCCCAAATGCAAGGCGGCGATCCGTATTCCGGATGGCAAAACAAACAAAGACGATTCACGCGCGGGCAATTCTCACGGCAACGCGGACGCGAGAGATGCCACCCATGCGGGTGGCGTGGCCGGCGTTTCCTGGTTTGTTCGCGACACCGACGGGCAGCACCATGGCCCCATGTCTAAAGCCGACTTGGACCGGATGGTGGCAAGCAACCGACTCGATGGGCTGTGCCAGGTCCGACAGGCCGACTGGGCCGACTGGCGTTGGATCGAAACGGTTTATAAACAATTCGCCGAAGCCGACGCAAAAACCGCGTTAGACGATGACGCGAAACCAGACGATGCCGTGGAATCCGCTCCGCCCGTCGCGGCCGAGTCGCGGCTGCAAGAGTGTCCGGATTGCGGCAAGATCATCTCGCGGCGGGCAACGCAGTGTCCGAACTGCGGTTGTCCCGTCGCCGCAGAGGCGAGGTTTCGTTCTTCCAGAGCCGCGACGGCTGAATATGGTAGTGGCAAACGAAAAAGCCGAACGTGGAAGACGATTGTACTGGCCACTTTGTCTTGCACGTTGCTGGCGCTCTTGTCCGGAATCGGCGTGGTCGGCTGGCTATTTTGGCAACGGGCGAATCGGCCGGCCGAGGTTTTAGTGCCCCTTTTTCAGCCGCAATCGGCGCCGGTTGCGCCCGCCGAGCCAGTGCCCACGGCTGCTGGGCCGGCGTCACCCGAGCAGATCGCGGCTTGGATAAATGAAGTCGCCGCGGAAACGGCCCGGCGGATCGACAACGGATACCGTCAGCTCCACATGGCCCAGACGGGAATTCAGGCAATGCAGGCCCAGGTCGATTTGATCGATTCGCTCGTGTCCGGCAATTTTGCCAAGTCGGCCAAGCACGACAACAAAAAGCCGCCGCCAAAGCCACCGCCGCCCTATCAGTCGCAATACGAAACGCTGAACCAAGAATGTGCCGCCTATCTGCGTGAAAACCTCGGCTCCGAAGTGGCCGGCCGCGGGGAAGTGGTGGAGTTGGCGCGTCGTTGGTCCGACGCTAAACGCTCGCCGTTGCAAAAGGTATTAGAAACGCAAATCGGCGTGCCGGACGTACGTTAGGCTTTCTAGCCTGACATAGGAAATATTGGGTCAGCCTGGAAAGGCTGACGTACGGTTACTACCATGAAAGTCAAAGAACTAATCGCCGCGTTGGCGGATTTCGATCCGGAAGCCGAGGTGCAGCTCTGCATGAACTGGCCCGGGCGGGTTGCCGAAACCTACCGGCGGCTTTGGGTGGGCGACCATGGCGAAGGGCCGCAAATCAATGCCACTGTCGATTTCCGCGGCGTTTCGATCTATGTCGGCTGCGTACTCGAACAACGGGCCGCCAAACGGCCGAGCGCCCAAGACGCACCGCCCGGCGCTGTCGAAGAGCCTTCCCGCCCGGCCATAATGTTGGGCAGCTATGAGTCTTCGGAAATCGCCGCCCGGGTGCGTGATTTTTACGTTTTCCACAAACAAATAGACGAGCCGCTCAACTTCCCCGACTTCGACTACGAACATTGGATACCGCCCAAAACCACCTCCGGCGAATACGACAAACACATCGCGGCAATTCTCAGCGAGAAGCTTTTGCGGGAGTAGGCGGTGCGGGTGGCGGCGTGGCGGGTGGCAGGGTGACGTCGTGGCGGGGGGCAAGGTGACGTCGGGTGCGGGTTTTGTTGGGTTTTCGCGTTTTCTGAGATTGCACCGTGTTTTTTGAGAGTGTTTTTGGGGCTTT
>Ga0255396_1024_pt1 | contig 14607 bp, 17 predicted proteins | sample ANMaggSeSYBR01J8_FD_182120 | JGI IMG/M metagenome (GOLD analysis project Ga0255396, IMG submission 182120) | Sediment cell enrichment communities from methane seep in Santa Monica Basin, California, United Staets - ANME aggregate JGI... | ecosystem: Environmental > Aquatic > Marine > Cold seeps >... | reverse complement strand
CTAAAAATCTCCCGATAATCATTCTCGCTAAATAGCCAAACGCAGTTCCAATCACAGTTCCCGTAAAACTTATCCCGGCACCTTTCACTATTTTTTTCAGCGACTCGTTTAGATATTTATCGTTTTCCATTGACATTACCTTATTTTGTTATTCTTGTGTTATATAACCCATGTTCTTCAGTTTAATGGTTTAATTAACCGTTTCATTTGCTTAAAAAACTACTCATATGTCTTAATGCTAGCGTTTTTCCCAAATTTAGAGTGTGTAAATTTATTTTTTCTAGGTACAGACCCTCTGCAGAAAATATTTATATATACTCCTTCAAATTAATATGTGCTTCAAAGCATTAGAAAAAAAACCAATAGCAAGTGCTTGAATAAATCAGAATGTAGAACAGACTCCAAAAATGTAGTGTTTTGCTGCTATCGATTTTATTTTAAACTGGCGAAGATGGGATACAACCGGGTTCAAACGCCATAAGGTTTAATATGAATATCTCACATTACCCTAAATTGTTGATGTTAAAAATGGAGTACCAACATTTAAAAACAAAAGGCATCTTAGCCGCAAAAACAACAGCAAAAGTAGCTGTGGGGCATGCTCTATGTTATCTGCCTTATATTGGATTAATTCCAAAACCATCAAGAAAAAACGGTATAAGTGTTAGAATAACAGTCAAAAATGAGGAGGAGTGGATTGGACTTAATTTAATCTCAATAAAGGATTTTGCAGATGAGATTGTAATTGTGGATGTATCTACTGATAAAACGCCCGAAATAATTGAAAAAGTTGCAGCCAAATACAATCTTAACTTGAAACTGATTCATTACGAACCAGACCAAGCTACTGGGACTGCAGGGGAACATGCTGAACATGCTAACACGACTTTAAAGAACACGAATTTTCGGTGGGTTTTATGGTGGGAGGGAGATTATATTGCAAAGAAGTCTATTATGGATTTAAAGAAAGAAATTCTCAGTTTAAACCCGAATATATATTATGCAATTTCTCTTCCTGCTATAAATTTAGAAGGGGATATTTTTCATCAGATACGGGATGGAATGCTGAATATTCAAAGTAGATCACATACATATTCGGATGCTCTGAGGTATGTGACTAAGGAAGGGTTTGAATCTCTCCACATTCCACTTTACTACAAATCGAGCTATGAATATATCTTTAAGAAACAATATCATGTATTCCACATGAGCAGTTTGAAGAGTGCAGAGAGGATACTATTCAGAAAGTTTTGGATAAAATGGCGTGAATTGGGAAACTATAATAAATTTCCGACGTTGGATGATTACGTTGCATATCGGATTAAAAAAGACTGGGACATTGATAATTTTGATGAAGCCGCGAGATATCATATGAACAAAATATTTTGCAAGTCCTTAGTGCCTTATAATAAAGAGCGGTTTGGAGACTATCCGGAATTATTGAAAGAAGAACTTAAAAATCCAAAATATAAGGTAATTTACAAGGATGGTGAGATAATAGGAAGGAATGATACCCTTTAAGCTGACAATCGGTTCATTACTCGCAACAATCCATTATATTAAAACATGGATATCATGAAACTATTAGTACTAACCACTTATTACCCACCTGAAGCAAACGCAGCAAGCGTGCGTATCTCCCAGATGGTTAAAAGGTTCACCTACAAAGATATCGAGGATATAAGGGTCATCACATTCAACCCTATGTATGAATGCGAACATGAAAAAGGTGTAACCAAACAGGAAAATGCCGAAGTAATCAGGCACACAAGAAAAATCTTACCTGCCTTCGTTTTCATGCCTCAGAGTTTAAATCCACTAACGCTGATCATCTGGATTTGCATCTCTCTAAAAGAAATTGTTAAATACAACCCTGATATAATACTGGCAACAACCCCTCCATTCGCACCTGCAATAGCTTCGTACACAGCTTCAAAGATTCTTAATAAACCTTACATAATCGATTACCGAGATGATTTAACAAGCGTTATAGATAGTATCGCAGAAACAAAAAAGTTTTACACCAGATATCCACTGAAAGTTGCGAACAAGTACATATCATCATTGTTATCCCATTCCTTAAAGCGCGCGTCATTGGTAAGCACTGTAAACGAACTATTACAGGAAAAATTACTCAATATAAATAGAAATGTGATACATGTTCCGAATGGAATAGATGTCCAGGAACTAAACGAAGTCAAAGAGAATTTTGATAGAAAAAAAGTGCTAACGAAGAATGCCATATCATTTTCTGAAGATTCTGTGTTCGTTGTGTATGTTGGGGATTTGAACATGCTATATTACATGCCTGAAGTTTTACTTGAACCACTGAAAAGTCTACTAAAAGATGGATATGATGCCAGATACATAATAATTGGTGATGGGGAACGCAAAAAACCGATAGAGAAGACTGTGAAGGAAATGGACATGGAAGATGTTGTTTTTCTGGTTGGACAGAAAGACCATCGAGAAGTTCTTGAATTGCTGCTTACAGGTGATGTTGCGCTTTATTCGATGCAGAAAAATGATCCGCAGTCAGGACATGCAATCGGTGCTAAGGTTTATGAATATATAGGGTGTGAATTGCCGATATTGGTGCTTTCTGATGCAGGCTCTGCAGTGTCTGAGCTAGTGAAGATGCATGGTATAGGCGTGGTTGTGAGTTGGAACGAATTAGATACGCTGAGTGATGCGTTAAGGAAGGTTTTAGGCTCGAAGGAGTATGTAGAAAATATACGTTTGCATTATCCATATTTTGTTGAGAAATTTGATAGGAGTAAAGGGATGGACTTACTATGTGATAATGTTAAAACTATAACTTAACGCTTTTGAAAAATTGATGTGTAAACGACATCACTAGATGTATGACTTCAAGTCATTACCTAAGCGGTTATATGATTGTGGATTTAGCAAAGTAAAAGAATGTGAATTGGATGAAGGTTTACTTCTGGATGTTCAAGAAAGCTCCTTCGGGGCAAAATAGAAATGTGATGTTTTTCTCATCATGTATCTAATTTCAATAGCAAGATAAACAAATGCGTTTATACTTTCCTATACGTTCAAAAATATACAGATGGACGCATATTTCAAAGGACATTGAAAAGATCCTTAAGCCGTTCGATGTTGAGTCTCTTCGAAGATAAAGTTATATTGCGATATGAATAATTATTTATGTGTGGTGAAACCGATTGCAATAGGCACAGGCTCAATAAAGGAGTATTGCATGAATGACATAATTGAATTTTTTGAACAGAAAATCAACTTGTTTTTATAACAAAATTGACTTGCAGGATGTGGGTTTTCGTATTTTTGTTGCAAGTGTTGAAGTGAGGTTCAAACATAGTTACTAAAATCGCCGACATACAGGTTCTACATCCCCATACACAGAAGATGACGAAGCATATACAAATTTCTTTATTTGTTTATCGTTATAGTATTCTAATAACCATTGTGTCGCCCGAATATTATCCCTCGTATATATCTCAATGTCTCAATCCCAACTTTTCCTCACCCTCTGCCTGTGCAGCCTGATGAAATACATAATCCACATCCGGAAGTGTATCGATTGACAAAACATCTCTCTCTGTAAGAGTGAATCTTTCATTTTCTAATGAACATTCCAAATTTGATTCTTTGTATGCCCTTGAATAATAATCAGTAAAAGAATCGATTCCAAACACATAAAAACCATCTTCTAGCAAACGTTCTGTCAAAGTTGAACCTATGAATCCTGCGCATCCGGTCACCAGTGCTTTCATTTTTATATTCACCTGTTTTCTTTCTAATAAGTCTTTAAAGTATTCAGAATTAATCTACTTGATTTTGTAATGGCTCATTTATTATTTGATTGTTTAGTCTCTCTTAAAAAAAACTCATTCGCTCGCATCAGATCCTCCGGTGTCCCAACATCAATATGGATACCCAAAATGTGTTTGTACACAACCTTTGCTCCTTTATCAACCAATAACTTGGTCGAATCTGTAAGCTGGTACTCACCCTTAAATCCGGGTTTGGTATCATGTATCGCCTCAAAGATGCCAGATTCGAAAATATACATACCAGCAATCCCCAGATTACTCGGTGCATCCGAAGGTTCCGGTTTTTCTACAAGGTCAACGACATAGATCCCATCAGGCTTGATAATCCCGTGACGTGTAACATCGGTCACTTCCACCACGCCAATCGTAGCGTCCGCATTGTTTGCCTCATGGAACTCCTTGAGATCACGCAGTACCGTATCGGGTGAGAAAAAATTATCCCCAAGCACTACCGCAAAAGAAGACCCATTGATTACATGCTCCCCTGCAGCGACAGCATCCGCAAGCCCCAGCCGCTCATCCTGGACCACATAGGTCAGTTTCACACCAAACCGCTTCCCAGAACCAAAGTAATCGGAAAGCCCGTGTTTTTTAGGGCTCACAACAATTGTGATATCTTTGATTCCAGCGGTCACAAACGCTTCTACCACATGTTCAATCACTGCTTTATCACCCACAGGAAGTAATTCTTTTGGCATTGCATGGGTAAACGGGCCAAGACGCGTGCCGCTTCCAGCGGCGGGTATCAATCCTTTCATGATAGTAATGTCCAAAGTTTAAGATGATAAGTCTTTCCAAACAGTCTAGTAAAATTTGTGTAATTTGTTTCAATCCAATCAAACTCGTCCATACTCATCATCGAACCTCTCAATATCATCCTCACCCACATACTCACCCAACTGCACCTCAATGATCTCCAGTGCCTCCTCCCCCGGATTAAACAACCTATGCTTTACACCAGCACTAATATAAGTACTCTCCCCCCCACCCAGACACATCTGTTCCCCATCAACCTCAACACACGCCCTGCCCTTCACAACCACCCAGTGCTCACTCCTGTGTTTATGAAGCTGCAGACTCAACCTCTTACCCGGCATCACCCTGATATTCTTGATCTTATGCTTCTCTGAACTCTCAAGCACAGTATAAGTACCCCACGGCCTGTACACTGTCTGGTGAATATCTGCCCGCTCATCACCCTGCTCTTTCAGGCGGGACACCACATCCTTAACCTTCTGGCTGCTGCTCCTTGGGCATACCAGCAAGGCATCCCTGGTATCCACTACAACCATATCATCAACATCAACCAGTGAGACGGCCTTATTCTTTGATGAAAAAATAAGATTCCTCTTTGAATCGATGGATGCGTTAACACAATAATAAACCACATTGCCCAGTTCATCCTTATCAAACTCAGCATACATAGCATCGAAGTTCCCGAGATCCCCCCACTTATTATCCAGCCTGACAACAGCAACATGATTAGATTTTTCCATCAGACCGTAATCTACTGATATAGCCGGGATGTTATGGTAGACATCTTTAATGTCCCGGTCCGAATTAAAGAACTCATCCCACAATTGCGGTGCATGTAGTTGAAGTTCTGATATGAACAGTTCAGTGCCAAATAAGAACATGCCGCTGTTCCATAGATAGCTGTTCCCGACATACCGCCTTGCATCATCCGAACCCGGTTTCTCCTTAAACTCTGAGACCTCATATCCCACATCAAGTACACGCCCGGGTTTAATATAGCCATAACCGGTATGTGGGGATTCAGGTACAATTCCGAATGTGACAAGATGGTGGTCTGTCAGCTTTTCTGCACTTGCTATGGTCTCCATGGCATCGACATCCAGGATATGGTCTGAAGAGAATACGCCGACAGCGGAACTGCCATGTATCTTTTCAATCTCACGCATTCCAAAACTGATGGCTGGGAGTGTATTTTTTCCATCGGGTTCCAGAAGGATGTTTTCTTTTAGAAGATCAAGTTCAAGTTCTTCGATCTGCCCGTACACAAAGAACTTTTGTTTTTCACTGGTGACAACAAATATTTCAGAGATGTCAGATATTTTAAGGCACCTGCGCATGGTATCCTGGAATAATGAAGTGCCTGAGAATTTTAAGAATTGTTTTGGGTAAAGTTCCCTGCTTAAAGGCCACAGACGGGTGCCGGAGCCGCCAGCAAGTATTACTGATTTTATTTTTTCATCTCCTTATTGGGGTCAGGATTGGCTGTTATTAGTATTATTTAACTTTACATTAGTATATAACCAATCTTCGCCAGTTTAAAATAAAATCGATAGCAGCAAAATACTATATTTTTTGAGTCTATTCTACATTTTAATCTATTCAATCACTTGCTATTGGTTTTTTTTCTAATGCTCTGAAGTACATAATAATATGAAGGAGTATATATAAATATTTTGTGCAGAGGATCTGTTCCTAGAAAAAAATAAATTTTCACACTCTACATTTGGGAAAAACGCTAGCATTAAGACCCACGAGTAGTTTTTTAGGCAAATGAAACGGTTAATTAAACAATTAAACTGACGAAGATGGGATATAACCTATAAGATTATGTGCTCAAGTAAATACTACTGATGTGAGGATTTTCTTGTAACCCTGTTTATGTTCGAATCTATTAAAATAGTTATTGCTGCAAAGTGCTACCTCATATTTTTCTAGCAAATGTTGCAGCGGTGGGTGAAGAGTGGAGTGTGCTGTCAGCTGCGGTAGTACAGGCACACCAGTAGACCTAAAAAAGCAAACATTCTGCACACCCAGCGTCACATTCTCCTCCCAGTAAGCAATATCATCCACATCATACTTTGACACATTGTCTCGCACATGCTCTGCCCTCATTGTCAGCCCAATAGGAAAACACAGCGCAGACTTTAACAGACTGGCACCGTTGTTATTAGCATCCCACACATCGTCTACCGAATGTTCCCTGCCGCAGCCATCGGCAAGGTACCCGGAATCACCATTGATTCAGTTCCGTCTTGCCATCAGCACAAGCGCAATCCCAAGCAGCGCACCCGCCACCCCGAACCCTGGGGACCCCTGGGATGGGGGCTGGTCAGTGGACGAGGGGTCGGTGGCGGTGCGAGTGGGGGCGGGGCCTGAGTACTGCTCGTCAAGGATGTAGGGGTTGGCGATGGTGAATTCTACATGCTCATATTCATCATAGGCTTTAGTGAACTGCACAAACAGATTAATAGGCGCATTACCATTAGTCCACTCACCAGTTGGTTTAATAATCCATATATAAGTTTCATTCCATCCAGATTTAATAAATAAATTATCAATACTTTCATCAATCAAACTTGGACCTGATACCACTTCATATGATTTTGTTTTAAGTGGGCTTTCTAATTCAACATTAACATGGCCATCAATTTTTGACATAACTTCAACTTTTATTTCTACTGGTTCTCCAATTTTTAACTGGACATTTCTCACTGTTGCTTCTTGTCCATTATACCATGCATTAACAATTCCATACTCATTTTCTTCAGGCTCAGCCAATACATCTTGGTTTAATCCAATTAGGATTATACAAATTAAAAAACAAACAATTTTTTTCAAAATATCACTTCCCTAAAATGTTACCATATTCTAATGATGATTCAGTAGTTCCACCTAATCCATCCCCAATCCCTTTTACGCCGGGGGGAACGAAAATAAATGTTCCAGTTGTAAAACTAAATTCAATCGGTGTATTTTTTCCTAATAAAGTAGAACTAATTGGATCATATACTGTGTGTTTCTCACGTCTATACACCTGCGCCTCATGCCCGAATATAGGATTTGGATGACACTCATTATCAGCATCAAACAGCGTAAATCCATCTATCCGCCCCTCCACATTGATCATCCAGCTATTGAAATGCACCACATAATTGGGTGGTGGCAGCACAGGCACACCGTTTGGGCCCATCAGACAAATATTTCTCACACCCAGATTTGTCAATTCCTTACCACCATCATTGCCTTCAGCAAACAGATAATCCGGCACCATATCCACACCTAGCGTCACATTCTCCTCCCAGTAAGCAATATCATCCACATCATACTTCGTCCCATCGTCCATCACATGCTCTGCCCTCATGGTCAGCCCAATAGGAAAACATAGCGCAGACTTTAACAGACTGGCACCGTTCTTATTAGCTTCCCGCACATCGTCTGCCGATTCATTGAACTTGTCATCTATCTGCACATCAATGTTCTCAGCCGCAGCCATATACTGCTTATTCACCTGGTACAGAACTTCATCCACATACCACTCCCGCACCTGGCTGATGGTTTTGGCACTGCAGCTGGAATACTTACTACCATCATGATACCTTGCCTTATCCACATACCTGCTCTGGTTCGCCTTGATCTTGTTCGTAAGTTCAATAGCAGTTGCCTGCATGGCATCAGCAGGATTAGGATACTCCATATAATTAATGTCCGGGCTCAGGTGCACATCACTTCGTATCTGCCCGGTGATCTCATCCACTGCATCATGTGCCTCTTTTGCCAGCCACCCCGGTGCAATCACATCAAAAGTCCCAGGATTATAATTATCGCCATCAAATCCCATGTTCTTAACATTTGACTCCACGTTGGGGTCAAAGGTATCGCTCTTATAGCTGTCATATGCTTCCTTTAAGCCGGTGTCAGTATGTATGGCCACATAATCCACATACTTCGAAGTATATGCGTCGTCAATATCATTGTCTGTGGAAATGGTGGTTCCGGCATAATTCAACGGGATAAAGGTCTTCGAATTCTCCTTTGCATTCAGTGTAACAGTTACTCTATCCTCCCTGGTATCAATAGTCGTCTTATCGTTATGCTCGAGACGTTGACATATACTAGGAACACCATTCTTAATACAGCCATATTCCACCCAATAATAATGCCGCCATACATGCTCCCTGGTCCATGAAACTTCCCATATCTCACCGTAAATATTTCCAGGAACATATGTATCCCTCGAAACAGTTCCCACCTGGCTCATACTATCAGGCTCACCCCAGCTATCTATCGAGTGACTACTCTCATACCCGTCATGATCCCCAGGTATAGTTGTCACTTGCCTGTCAATTCCAGTGGCAAGAGTAGTTGAATATACCTGGGGAATGATGTCCTGTATCTGGCTCCTCACCGCAGACCCGTCAGGCAGTGAATCATTATTTAGAAAATCAGTTATCGGCGTGGCATTATAATCAATGTGTAGCGCCGCATCCATTACCTTTGTGGCATTGAAAAAGTCTCCGGTTGACATGGCAGCATCGGCGTTGGGGTCGACCTGGTAACTGCCATTGACCAGTTCAGCACTGCTTAAGAATTCGGCCATGTCAAGTTCTTTTTTGCCTTCCAGTGTCCTTTTTGTCTGCATGCCATACTCGATAATACTTGCCGGGTCAGCTGAATTAAACACAAAACCCTGGTCCAGCAGTAGTGCTCCGTTCACTATAAGTGAGAGGTGTTCGTTGTCGACGATATTTTCAGGTCCATCCTTTGGATAGTAGTGTACTGGAAGTACCCTCTGGTCCAGGTATATCCCATGGCAAAGGCAGTGGTTTCTGTCATTACTGCATCGGCACCGTTTAGCCTGGTCTCGTATTCTGTTGTAAGGGATTCAAGGAGCGGATACCTGGCTAAGATTAGGTTGCCCACAATGATGTCCTGATCATCTATTGTATCGCCTGAGGCCAGGTCTACTATGGATATTGTAAGTGGTACTGTGGCCTTCCAGTATGTTTGATATGTTTCATTCGGGGCCAGCAGCGGGGGTTCCGGGCCCCTGTCCAGTGCCATATATATGGGGATGATGTCTGTTCTATTCCAGTTGGTTATGGGCTCTACGTTGACTGCATATCCCCTGTACTGGTAACGGTCATACATGTAATTGGATTCAATGTACTGGTTCATTGTATGTGTCATCATTCCCCTGGCCCAGTTGCGGTTGAACTCTGCTGTATCGGGCATCCCGCTTGTATTGTACTGGCTGTTTGGGTCGAACTCGATCACCGGGGTCTCGCCCATCTGTTTCAGGGCTGACATGCCTGCATAGTTCACAATTCTTGCCAGGTCGGCTCTTGCATATAGTAGAGCAGTATCGGCGGCGTTAATATCAGTATTTGTCGCCATGGATGAAGCCATTCGGGCATCCATCTGTGATAATTTCAATGAAGTACCGGCTGATATTAGTACGAACAACACTCCTATCAGTGCAAGTGGCACCCTGGCATCTTCGTTTTTCCATAATCTCATTATTGTTTAAACCTGAGGTATGGGATAAGATGAATGTAGTTAAGATTTATGATTTTATCATGTTCATAAAATGCCGATGCCTATATACACCAGGTAAGCCAGGGCACCATACCTGAGCAGCTTTCCTGCAAAGACCAGGATGGAAAATAAGCCGAATTTCAGTTTCATCATGCCTGCTACCACAGGCAGGGCATCCCCGAGCACGGGTACCCATGTTAACAGCAACGACCACGAACCGTATTTTTCAAACCATACTTGGGCATGTTCCATCTGTGCTGTATTAATGAGAAGATATTTTTCGATAAGTTTGGTCCTGCCTGCAAGCCCTATGTAATAGCTGGTGCAGGCTCCCAGGTAATTACCGACTGTTGCCACCAGTACTACTGAGAAGATATTAAAGTTCCTGGCAATAAGCAATATCACCACACCTTCGGAACCCAGGGGTAAAACAGTGGAAGCCAGGAAGCTTGCTAAAAACAGACCAGGGTAACCGTAAGGCAGGAGGATCGATTCAAGTGTGTCCATAAAGTATTATTTGGATAAGATGCTTATAAATCATAGGGATAATTGGCCGGACATTCAAACACGAATTAAAATGTTTCAGACTTTCTTATACTCTCCAATATATGCATCATTTATATACTCAAACTTACTAATTGTTAGTTAAGAGGTAGATTATGATTGCATCTGAAGCATCCCCAGCACCAACAATAAGCCCGCATTTACAGGGTGTTGAAACTGAGACTTTTCTTACATTATCAAAAATGTCAGAGCTAAAGGAATTTTTACAGAATATATTAAAGAAATATAATACAAAAAGGCCTGAAGACATTGAAATAATGATCGAGCAAGGCGAGGTAGGGGAACATCCGGCATATGAGGATTACCTTTCGGCTCTTTCCTATGAACAGAATATAAAAGACCTTAAAAAATTACTTAATGATCTGGTAAAGCGAATATGATGCACAGGCTGATTGTTATTGCTAGATGTACTGAGGAGCATTTTTCAGATATAATAATAGAGGCTCCGATTATTTTTAGTGATAAGGTAAGGCTCCTTTTTATCGATGGCTCATTTATGGATATCAGATATCCGGTTGATTCTAAATACTCATTTCACTGGCAGCTTGAAGATGAAATTATCAGAATAGATACGGCGCCACACCACCGCCAGGTTTCTACGTATCCACGGCATATGCATATTGGGAAGGAGGAAAATGTGGTAAAGGATTCGGTGACTGAGATCGGGAATACTGTGGAAGAAAATGTGAAGTGTGTGCTGGAGTTTGTGCGGAGCACGGTGGGGAAATATGTTGGGTATTTTCAAATGGTGGAATGCGGGATGTTTCCTGTATTTATAATATTGCCGTACTAATTACCCCGGTGCCTGTTTGATTATGTTTATTCTCTCCTGTTGCCAGCGATCTGATTAGCATCAAACATCAGCACCCCATGCTCCTCGCAGTATTCCAGACAGGGTTTACCAAATCCGCTTTTCGAAAACACCGCAAAATACTCCCGCCGGTTTTCCATTCTCCAGTCCACCAGCTTACTCTTCTCAAACAGGTCTTCAACCACACCACGACCGAGCGGTGACGAGCGCCACTTGCACTCTGCAAACAATATCTCATTAGTCTCGCTGTTCAACGCAACAATGTCGATCTTGTCTCCTTTCCTGTTCCACCATGACCCGATCCGGTCAAACCGCAGCGGTAGTCCCCCCTGTACCCAGGTGCCCCCCCTCCGGCAGCACCCTTGTCAAGCCACAATACCTGCATAATTCAATTATACATAACTCAATTATGCATAATCTATTTATGCATAAAAGCATTATACTAACATATATGTTCATAAACAGAACCCATGAACTCGCAATCCTTAACCAGCACAGCAGATCAATAAGCTCTGGCTCAAGAATAAACATCGCACTATTCGGGCTCAGGCGCATCGGGAAAACAGAATTACTATTGCAATTCAAAAACACCACCCATGACAATAACATACTGATCCCCTACATAAACCTCCAGAAAATAATCCCTGATATAGAAGGATTCGTCAAAGCATACTCAAAAGAACTGATATACGAAACAATCAGGCAAAAAGAACAGGCAGACTATCCCTATGAGATGGAAGACCTGCTTATACTCGCATCAAAACTGGGAGATATGGAAACCCACCACGTAAGAACCCTCATAAGCATCCTCAAACAGCACGAGATCGCCACAGAAGAACTTCTGGAACTGACATTTGCATTTGCACAGAAACTCGCAGAAAAACACGATAAAAAGATCATATTCATGCTCGACGAATTCCAGGAATTATTACAGGTACACTCCTGGTTCCTTCAGGTAATGCGCTCGATAACAGAAAAACAAAAAGACGTCAACTACTGGATATCAGGCTCAGTGTTCTCGGTCTTCAATGAAATGCTCAACTATAAAAACCCCTTTTTCGGACAGTTCACCAGGATGACCCTGGAAAACTTTGACAAGGAAAGCACATACGAACTTATCGATTCGACACTTCCCTTTAAACCCGCCCAAAACCACAAAGACAAGATATACAAATTCACAAACGGCCAGCCGTACTACACAGTTGCCGTATGCAGGAAAATATCCGAACAGTATGCACTTGACAGTTCGATCAACACACCACAGGTAAATTTCTGTATAATGAACGAAATATTCGCAGATACAGGCTCCATCAATGAGCATTTCGAGTACATCCTCGATGTATCCCTTGCAAAATTCAAGAACAAAGATAGGTACAAGACCATACTCTTCCTGTTATCACAAGATCCTGCAACCCTGGCAGCAATTGCAAGGCACATAAAAAAACCTACCGGCGAAATATCAAATTATCTCAAAGCCCTCCTGAGAACAGACCTCATATTCCGCAAAGATAGCACATACCACATACGTAACCCACTATTTGCCTTCTGGGTCAATAACAAATATCTGGGCCTCGGTACGGAGCTCACATCAGGGAAAGCGGCAGAACACCTACTGGCAAACCTGGAGGAAAAATACCAGAGAGTCTCAACCGAACTTGGAATTGCCAAAGAATTTGAAATAAAATACAAACTGGAAGCACTGTACAACATCAAACTTGAGAAGTACCTGAAAGATAACATCGAATTCGACCTGGTAGGCACGGATGGCAACACGGCATATATTTTTGAGATCAAATGGCGAAACAAGAAAACCAGCTACAAAGATATTGACAACCTGATACAAAAGATCAACAGCTCCGAATTCAGGACACAAAAGAAACAGGTGATATTCATCTCAAGATCCGGATACACGAAATCTGCGCTCGAATTTGCTGGACAGCATGAAGTAAAACTCCTTAACAGGCATATGGAAAAAGTAACGATCCAGGATAGCTGAAATATCCATGGGCTCCCCGCTCATACCACATCCACACACCCGAACCCCATAGCATTCTTCTCGCCCAGCCCTGCATCATACGCAAACTCCACAAGCTCTGGGCTCGCCTCAACTTCCATTTTCATCAAACTGCACCGCCTGAAAGAATTGCCAATCGATATCCGTTTGGGTTTGACATCCTTCACATCCACAACCTCAAAGTGCTCATGCTCAACAAGGTGCCCGTAGAACTCCTCATACCGGGCGGTCAGGTTTGTATGCAGGTTCTCATAGAACTTGGCATCCTTTGGGTACAGGTCAACCTCGACCAGCTTACCATCACGTTTTCTCATAGTCTTGACATACACAAGTGACAGGGTTTTGAACGTACAGGTATCCGAAAACTCGCGCTGTGGAAGAATCTCCACACGCTCGATAATAAAATCAACCTTCTTCTTTTTACCAAGGAAAAATTCAGGTTCAAACAGCAGTCCCTCAGTAAAACTTCGTATGAATTCAGGATCGGGCGAAGAAAGGAAAAAGTGGGCCTTTGTGAAATTCAAGCCGTCTTTATCCGGGATCCGTTCCTCGATGATCAAGTTGGAAAACGTATAGAATTTGAATCCCTGATGACTGTGGATCGAATTTGCCAGGGAAATATTTGCCGCAGCAAGACGGGAATACAGCATAGATGCTATGCCGTACTGGTAATCATAGAACAGCGGACCACCTGAGAGTTTTCGAATCGTGATTTTACTTCACACAATAATGAAAACAGTCGTGATCTGACTTATACTTGTGTACTATTTTCATTTAAACCCGGCTGTTATCCCAGCACCTGCTCGATCCTCTCCAGTGCCTCACGTATTCGCTCCTGGCTGGTAGCATAGGATATCCTGATAAAGTCCATGCTGTTGGGTCCAAACGCACTTCCCGGCGTAGCAGCCACATGGGCCTCTGTGAGCAACTGCTCGCACACATCATCACCGTTACCGTATTCGCTTACGTCGGCAAAGGAATAGAACGCACCGCTGGGATAATTAGACTTAATACCAATATTGTTCAGCCCGTCCACCAGCAGGTCCCGCCGTGCCTTGAACTCGGCAACCATCCCTGGAATAAATGACTGGTCCCCTTTTAGGGCCTCC
>Ga0255396_1025_pt1 | contig 15648 bp, 15 predicted proteins | sample ANMaggSeSYBR01J8_FD_182120 | JGI IMG/M metagenome (GOLD analysis project Ga0255396, IMG submission 182120) | Sediment cell enrichment communities from methane seep in Santa Monica Basin, California, United Staets - ANME aggregate JGI... | ecosystem: Environmental > Aquatic > Marine > Cold seeps >... | reverse complement strand
CATTGCCATATTCTCATCAGGAGCGACCGGTTCCTCGAATGCCCTGTTGATCTCACCTGTAGAGAGGGATGAGAACCGCGCGCGTTTTACAGGTGCTTTTGATACCTTCTCTGCAATGCTTTTGGCTTCAAAACCGATGTTTTCTCCTTCCCGATCAAAATCACATGCAAGGATGATATCGTCCGCACTGCTGGCAAGGCGGGTGATGGCATTTGCATAGGATTGTTTTGTCACAGATTTAACAGGCGCGGCATCAAGGAGCACTTTCGGGTCAACTGCATGCCAGTTATTGTATTCTTCCGGGTAGTCGTATCCCATGATGTGACCGGCAAGCCCCATCACACACCAATGCTTGCTATTTTTCTTAAATTCATAGACCTGGACACCTTCAACAGATGTGCGACTGACACTACCGGTGCCCAGGATTTTTGCGATCTGGGCTGCAGCTTTGTTCTTCTCTGTGAATACAACTGTGGTCATTCCGGGAAGGTATTGCTGTTATGTTAGATAAAGCAAGGGATGAAGCTCCGCTATTGGCACCCTTGCTTTGCCGGTCTTACTGTAAACTCGCCAAATCCGCATGCTGCAAGCGTATTCGTGAGCTAATCACCTGAAAGATGGTGTATTGGGTAGCCGCCCAGTTGCGTCATCAATTTCTTCTTGATTTAATAGCTTCTAGTTGTTCCATTTTTGCTCCGAAAATAGCATTTTCATGTCCGTGGGTGTCCCGCATAAACATGAATGCTTTCTCATTTTAAGATATATTGACATTATAGGTATGATTCGATGATGTGTCATTAGGTACGCATGTAATCTTTCCAAATAAAATTATGTTAATTCAAAAAACCGAAATCTTTCCCCCTGATAATCCTGACAGGGTCCTCTCCTGAAATGAGCCGTCTTCTTATCATGTTCCTTGCACAGCGGTATTCTTTCATTCTTTTTTCAGATACTGCAGGGTCTCCATATATCCGCCACATTCCGTATTTTGTATGCCGGAGGGAATTGAGTCCCATAAACCCCTTGACATCCTTCAATGGAATGCCCAGGAATACCCCGATTTCGGGAGGGCATCCGACTGTGGCATACCTGCGCCTGAGCATACTCAATACATCTTCGATGGAATCAGGCTCATATCCGCATTCAGACAGGAATTTATTCACGGATTCGTTTCTCAACAGTTCATCCAACAGATTTTGATTGAAGAATAGCACAATTGCATTTTTTTCAGTCCTTTTTAACTCATAATAATCGATTTCAGATCTGCTAAAAATGTCTGCCCTGTTATGGTCCCATGCGTCCAGCAGCCCGCCGTTGTCGTTGGAAATGTTCATCAGCGTTGCTGGTTTCCTGCCTGCTATGGTAGCTGCGGTACATCTCACGATCCTGTGTACCAGATGTCTCATATCATCACCGTTGTTAGGTTATCCTAATTCACATATTACCAGAGAAATTCATAGATCATGATAAATAAATCTGCATTCAGATTGTCCTGTTTGCAAAAATCAGTTTTAATAGCGCTTTAAAGACAGCCTTGCAGCAGGTTTCATAGAGTTCTCATCCCCACCAAGAGCTATATTCGAACATAATAGACTTCTCATCATCGTTTTTGAATGGCCACTATGCAATCCCCCATCAGAATCAATATACGAATAAGTAGCCATGTACCCAGGCATATTGAAAACTGCTGCTGCAACTGCAGCAAATGATGATGTTTGGCTCCTATACCCGTATGCAGTTTCCATACTGTGACCTGAAGCGCTATCTGCCGGGTTCAGATCTAACATTACCTGTTGTGTTACTCCAATCCTATTTTTAAAACTCATATTTCCATACTCCATCTACTAAAATAATAGAAGCTATACACTTACCAAAGAACAAAATTAAGGTAATACGTATAGCACCTCCTGTTCTGTAAAACAAGTGAAGTATTTCACTCATCTTCATCAATTTCGTCACTCTCTGCCTGCTCCTTGCATTTGCAATTAGCACATTTCCCGTTGCATCCACAATCCATTGTATCACACCTCTTTTCTTTTACTTTATAAAATCAGGCTAACTGTTAAAACCTGAAACATCGTTCACACCTTCGAACGCCGCATCCACATTAATACAACAAATGCAATGGCGATCAGAAGTCCTCCAACTCCCTGAAGAGTCTTGATGTAAATCTCATCCTTTACAACAAATGAGACTGGAACCCTCACACCTGCTCCAAGACCAAGCCCACCTGAGTTATCACCGGATGGACGAGTCATGATCAGTATACTTCCATTGTACTCGCCAGCCTTCTTCTGGTCTATCGAGATATTTACAACCCTGCTTTCCTTAACACCAAGATCAAACTCCTGCGGGTCCACGATGAGATCCACTCCTTCTACAATAAGCAGGACCCGTTCAGTCTCATCGTCGGTATTGACCACATACAGTTCTCGCATTGCGCCTTCTTTCGGCCTCACCTCGCCGAACTCGATTTTATCAGGTGATGCACCGATACCGATCCCAGCCACCTGCGGGATCAGTATAAAGAGAAGGAAAAGGGGGATAATCCCTCTATTATTCGCTCTGTGCAACAAAGAAGATCGTTCCATCGTATATTCCTCCTGCCCAGCCAGGCACCACAAGGTTTGTCACGACTTCGTACTCGTACCAGAAGTCTGACGTGTCTGCTGGCACCATACCTGAGAAACCACCGATATTCAAGCCGTTTAACCGGAGCGACTCGTTGTAGAATCCGTTGCTGTCATCAAGTATCATTGCAGAGAGCTTTGCAGTACTTGCTCCTGTGTTTACAACCGTGATGACCTGGTTCCCGGATGTCATTCCTGTTCCGACCTTCCCGAAGTCAACACCTGTCGTTGTGACAGTCATCGAGATTGCGGGGATGATCTCTGCTGTGAGTTCTGTTGAACTCTCTCCTCTGATATACTCTACCTCAAATACTTCTTCTGCCGGCAGATAAAGAAACTTCTCTTTTAACTCTTTCTTTGCAAGTTTGAACGCGGACTTCTCATCTGGTGTTGCAACTTTTGTCTTACACTTCTCTCTCATCTCAAAGAACCCGTCAGGGAAAAAACCATCCTTCACGCTGACCACAACCATATCGCCTGTCGATATTTCGACGAAGCTATAACAGTAGTTATCTTCAGTGAGATTCAGGATATCAGTACCTTCCGGCAAATTGACTGTTACATCCTCACTTGAGTCCAGGATGTACTCGAACGTCTCGGTATGTCCATCGGATGGGTGTGAACTGACAATCTCCAGATTGCCACGTTCCGGAATTTTGTCCCACGCTTCAAACGCAGTCAGACTCGCCTTAAATGCTGATGCAACGCACGGGCAGATATGTCCATGTGCTTCAGCAATATCATCCAGCGTGATATCCAGAAGTTCTCCTTCATCATATATCTGAAGCGCAAGGTCAGTACTCTCCTTTGCCGCGCTTATTTCGATCCATTCCGCAACATTCGGGTGCGGCGTAAGCGCGCTGCTATCGTATGCATAAGTCAGGTTCTCAAGCAACTTCGGAATCTTCGTCCCGGTGAAGTACCCTTCACTCACCATCAGCGAAACGACAACGGGTCCAGTGGCATTCTCAACAATCGGCCTAAGCGTGAATTCGGGATGAAGCGTCTCGTTGTGGTGGATAAATGCAGCCTGTGTGCCTGCAATTCCAATCGCTGGATCGCTCCAGTATGTCAGCTTCAATCGTGCCTGATTGGCAAGTGATTCCGTGCTGTTCACCCATCCGGCAAAGTTATCCTCCTCCCCGGTCCCGTGCGCAACAAGAACGAGCGTCTCGTCTTCCGGATTCTCGCTCAGTTCAGCCGTGCGATCCGCAATGATCCCTGCCACAAGCCAGTGGTCATCCATCGAAGCGGTCAGGATGATATCTGCATCGGTATCGATCGGCACAAGTTCCTCTTCTTCTTCATCTCCCGGGTGCCCAGTTGCTTGCATACTATCACCAGTATCAGCTTCGAGCGACACATAGGATATTGCGTACTGATTGCCCTTCGGAGCGACCGTCCGCTCCATCTTCATGCCCTCGACAACGACGTCCTCAGCTGTCATCGGAAGTGTGTCTCTCAGTCCAACCACATACTCTATCTCCTGGATATGGCTGCTGTGTGATGAGATAAAGAGCGGTATAGCGATGATCTTTGTGACACCGGCATCATCGAGTCTCTCCACAGCGAAATTGATCGTCTCATTCGGTACAAACTCAAGGAATCCGAGTTCGACCGGATATGGCAGATCCACCTCAGCGACCGCATCCCGTACAGGGCTGCACCAGTCCTCGCTCGGGCTTCCGTGTGCGATGACAAGTATGCCGTATTTTTCTTGATTCTCTGATGCTACAGCAGGTACGATCAATGAAATGATCATGATCAATAGCATCGTATGTACTGCAAGAGCATTCAGGCTCTTTTTTTGCTTTGTTTCTTTCATAACATACCTCCTTTAGGTATGATTTTATAGACGGTTAGGTTTAGAAATAGTATACCCAAATAAAATTAGGTTTGAGGTAAAAAACCTAACCCGGTCAAGCAAAAACGAACAAGTCAGCTTACTAATAAAGCAAGAAAAGTACTCGTAAAAATACTATTTTATTTGAATGGGGAACCGGAAGTGTCTGATTAGAGATGAGTAATGTTAGTAATACCTAGCATTCATTTAGGATTTAAGTAAAATCGTGATAAATTTATTTGTCTGGAGACCAATCAAACCCAGGAAAGAACTGGAGTAGATATTCAGGGCACTGAATATCAAAAAAAAGAAAACCGCCCCTTAGCAGGAGCAGCATGATCCGCACTGTGGTGCATTGAGATCCTTGACAACGAACCCTTTTCCTGATTCATTGTCTATAAAATCTATCAGTACACCATCCAGTGATTCCTGGATACCGGATGCCACAAGTATCCTGACACCATTGCTGGTAAGTTCAACATCTTCCTCATTCTTGGCATCATCCAGTGACATTCCATACCTGACACCACTGCAACCCATACCTGCCATGAAAATACGCAGTGCATGGTCCTGTTTGTTCTCCTGTTCCAGGAGATTTTTCAACTCTTCTGCTGCTAAATCTGTTATATCTACCATTGTATCACTTTTGCTTATTCATTATTTAGAATTTCACAATATAACAATATATGATTTTTTAGAAACCATATGAACTAAATTCATAATTCATTTAATAAATACCTGTTGGTCATTGTTTGAACAGTCATATTATTTCAACATTTTGATTTTACCTTATCAAAAGAACTTGGAGGCAAGGGTTGGGGTAACCTGGCATAACTCTGCATAGCTGCAGTAATCACAAGGTGCGTCATCCGGGCGGTGGGGCAGCCTGCCGTCCATGATCTTCCTGATCCTGCCAACAAGTACCAGTACCTTCCTCCGGTCGGAGCGTTTAATGTTTGTATTGCGTATAATGCCATACCTGGCATATTCCACAGTTCCCGAACTCACAACACAGTCATATTCTTCCTCCATCAGGATGGAAAGGGCAGTGAGCCTTATCCTGTCATTTTTCCATATACCTGATTCGGGGGCACGGCCAGTACGGATAATTGACAGGCCAGGCACATCATCTACCATAATCAACCGGTCAGGGCTTCCGGACAGGCCAAACTTCTTTGAATATAACACCGGCTCAGTATCATGGGAAGTAAGCAACTCAACCAACATGTTACTGCCCAACCTTTCAACTGATTCCAGAATCCCGCATTTTATCCCTTCCAGGTACGACCTTACAGTATCAAAGGCTTCAAAAAGCTTTTCTTCATCAATGCCTCTTAGCTCCTCCCTGTAAATAGCAGTAAGCTGGTGTGCTGCAACGTCAAGGAGTTCCTGCAGTGCATCATCCATGTTCCCTGATTGCACAACATCTGCATAGGACCGGGCCATTTCCCTGATCAACAGTGACTCGACATAAGCAGAGGTAATGGCATTTTCAGTCCTGGGCTCCTTATAGGCATAATAGACCAGCCTGGGACATTTGAGATAATTGGTGATATCAGATACTCTTATGTAATCTTCCATATTCCTACCTTTTGCGAAGTAATCAGTAAAATACTGAAAGTTTTTTCATTATATTTTAGCATTGTGATTCATTGTGCAAAACCATTATATTTAATAAGTATTACAATAGTCTTTTCTGTAACACTTTTTCCAGAAATAGTGTTACTATCATAATGTTTAGCTTAACTGAGATGAAATTCATGACAGAAAAGATTGGAATACTGGCACTTGGTCACGGAAGCAGACTACCGTATAATAAAGATGTTGTATCCGGGGTTGCTGACCTTATAGCAGAGAAATACGAAAATACAGTGGTCAGGATAGGATTTATGAACATGGACGATCCCACCATGGATGAGGGATTAAACGCCTTTAAAGGTACGGGAGTGGCCACCATAGTGGCCGTACCCATATTTTTAGCACACGGCGTGCATACCACCGAGGATATCCCAAAGATATTGGGTATCAACAGGGAGAAACGCAGTACGACAATCCAGCTTAACGGCAACGATGTGACCCTGGTCTATGCCGAGCCCCTGGGTGCTGACCGACTGATAGCTGACCTGGCATATAAGAGAGCACTGGAAGCACTGGAATAAAAATCGCATATGCTGTTCGAAAATAAAGATGTGGCTGTCATAGACCTGACCCATGGCGGCATTCCTCTGGTACAACACATCGCCAAACAGGCGCAAAGCGTTACCGGTATTGACATATATGGTACCGTGGGCGGTGAAATACTGTCAGGGCTTGAAAAGGATGGCATAAAGATTGCTGATAAAATAAACACTGATATCGACCTGATAGTTGCACCGGTACACCTGGACCCTGCACTCATGCCGTACAGTGGCGACTGTACCGTTATCACTCATCACAGGGCAGTGGGCGAACTTATACCAGGTACCCCGGACGGGAGCCTGGAGAAGAGAATTATAGAAATAACAGGCACGGGTGCCAAGACAAGTACTGCCACACTACTGGCTGATATGGCATCCCGCAGCATGTCGGTCCTGTCCCATACCACTCGCGGAGTAGAGCATTGGCAAAATGGTGTACCAATGAAGGTACATCACGGCCTCAGCATCGCACCGGGCAGCATCCTTGAGGCACTGGAACATGCCGCTGATATCAAGCCTGACCTGTACATATTCGAAGTATCCCTTGGCGGCACCGGAGCAGCTGAATTAGGTATCATTACCAGCCTGGATAACGAGTACATCATAGCTGGGGGCAGCAGCACATCCACCAGGGCCAAGATGCAGATGGTAGACTACGCAAAACACGGCAGCACGCTGCTTGTAAACGCATCTGTCGGGCAGATAGATCCATCTGATGATGTGAAAATTATCACCTTCAGTGATACACCAGGGAAGGGCAACGTGTATATGAACGATTTGCACACAGGAATCCGGACCATCAATTGCGAATCCCTGGATTGTGGAACCATCAGGTTCATGCCATGTTCAGGTTATGACCCCTCGTCCTATTCCACAGCTATGGTTTGTGCGGCCACAGCCGCCTGTATACTGGATGTTAGACCGGGGAATATCGAGTCTACACTGCTCGATTTCCAGGGAGTGCACGGCAGGATGAGACAGGTGGAGTGGGCAGGCCGGAAAATGGTGGATAACTCTAATTCCGGCATGAACATCAACTCAGTGGGGCATGCACTGGAATATGCCAGGAATATTGCAAAAACCGGGAATAGGCTTGTACTTGCACTTGGCGAAGAGGCAAAGCAGGTATGTGAAGGGCTTGACCCTGGAGATGTCAGTACCTTTACCATTGAACACGGCAGTGATGTGGATGATATTATCCTGGTAGGCGAGAGAATGGAAGGTATAAGCGGGAATAATATCCACCATGCAGACAGCCTCGGTAGCGCAATCGAGATGGCAGAGTCACTGACAAAAGAAAATGATATTATAATTTCATGTATAAAATGTTTCAGATAAACAGGAGGATAATAAAATAATGAGTCCGGCACCCAAACCCCTTGAACCCTTGATCATGCACCCCAGACCCAGTTCCATCGTGGCAGCAATGTATACCCTGCGCGACCTTGACGTAGACGTAGTGATCCTGCACGGCCCTGCAGGTTGTAGTTTCAAACATGCCAGGCTGCTTGAGGAGGACGGCCTGCGTGTGGTCACCACTGCACTGGATGAGTCCGGTTTCGTGTTCGGCGGCCATGATGAACTGGTAAATATACTCAAAAAGGTTATCGAGATGTTCGACCCGAAAAGTATAGGCATCGTGGGCACCTGCGCCAGTATGATCATAGGCGAGGAACTGCATGAGGCAGTCCTGGAAGTGAACCCTGACGTCCCTGTGGTAGAAGTGGAAGTGCATGCCGGGTACCGTGAGAATACCAAAGGCGTGATCATTACACTGGAATCAGCACTGGCCGCAGGGATTCTCAGTGAGGATGAGTTCGAACGGCAGAAAGTACTCCTGAATGAGGCCACCGAAGTAGAGAAACGCCACGGTGCAGCCAGTAAGGAATACCTGGAACCCAGCCGCGGCGATACTAAATACACAGTGGCAAAGCGTATCATAGAATTATTAAAGGAAGACAAAAAGTGCATCACCATCATGAATGCCAAGAAGGAGACCGGGTACATGTTCGCAGATATCAATGCAGCAGTGACCCAGGTGGCAAATGACCTGGGCTCTGATTCAGTGATAGTCAATATGGCCAACCTTGATGAGAACCTGGGACTTGACAGGGTCAGGGCCCATGCCCGCAACATTGCCCGCGACTTAAAAGGCATGGGTGTGGAAGTGCATGAGATCATTGGCGGGCTGGACGAATACCCGGTAACTGGGGAAATCGTCAGCAAGCTAATTGCCGAAAAATACCCTGGATTTGATTTTGCCGTGATAACGGGCGTGCCCCATGCCATACCTATGGATAACCTGGAGGGTATGGAGATCATCTCTGTGACCAACGGGCCCAGGCAGGTACTGCCTCTCAAGGAAATGGGGCATGACCATGTGATGGTGGAGATAGACCTGCACCCCAAGACCCTTGGTGTCAGCAATATCGTAGAGTCCGAGTTCGGGGCTACCCTGCGTGAACTGGCACGGGAGGAAATGCAGTGAAACAGATTGCCATCTACGGTAAAGGCGGTATCGGAAAGAGCAGTACAGCGTCCAATGTGGCTGCGGCGTGCGCAGATGAAGGATATAGTGTCACTATCATAGGCTGCGACCCGAAGAGCGACTCGTCCATCACACTGCTCGGGGGACATCGCATCCCCACTGTCATGGAACTGATGCAGCAGCGTGTTGAGATCACTGAGAAGGATGTGGTATTTGAGGGGTACAAAGGTGTCAGGTGTGTGGAAGTGGGCGGTCCGGAGCCAGGTATCGGCTGTGCAGGCAGGGGCATAATCGTGGCTATCAAGATGCTGCAGAAGATTTCCACTGTTATGCAGGACTGTGACCTGATCATCTATGACGTGCCCGGGGATATTGTGTGCGGCGGGTTTGCGGCACCGATTCGCAAGGGGCTGGTAAATGATACATATGTGCTTACTTCTGGCGAATACATGCCACTGTATGCGGCCAATAATATCTGCAAGGGCTTTGCCAGGCTGGGCAACCACTTGAACGGTGTGATCTGCAACAGCCGCAATGCAGAGAACGAGGAGGCTATTGTGAATGCCTTTGCCAGGGAACTGGGCAGTGATTTACTGGCATTTATCCCGAAGGACCCTCTTGTCCAGACATGTGAGCGGGCAGGTTTTTCTGTTATCGAAAAAGAGCCAGATAGTGAGATTGCAAAAGTATACCGCAAACTTGCCCGTAGCATCATGAAGCGCGACTCGGCTTGTGTCCCAAAACCACTGACAGATGCCAGGCTGCGGGAGTTGACTGGTTAATCTTCATACTTCTGTGGAAAATTAAATGATCACTGATTTTCGTCAGCCGTTTATATTCCACAAAGAATCTACCATTTTTGTATCAAAACACATCGAACAGTAATGTTTTTTCAGGGAATATAGCTTTAGAATATGTTCCATTCATGGAACATTAAAATCTTGATATCCAATTTTTTAACGAATTTCGGAGGAGAATTATATCTATCATAAAACCAGTTGATACAATAGGAGTCTATTGATAGATTTGCGTAAAAGATTACGGAGATTTATTAAAATGGAGGCAATAATTGAATAAAACAATGGTGCAGTGTAGTGTTTTTTTCAACTCCTGAAATACTCATAAAGGCAGTTCAACGAAACATGGCAGGATTTATTTAAGTTTTCAAGAGGTACATGATAATGAAGATAATTAATACAAGAACAGCACCCGCATCTCCAAACCCACATGGTGTTCATGCATCAATGATCCATGATACTGAGCATGTGCAGGCAGTACATATCACATTACAGCCAAAAGAAGAGTTAAAACTCCATGCAACTCCGGTTGACGTCTTTTTTTATATACTCGAAGGACGTGGTATAGTTGAGATCGGAGGCGAGCGAGAAGAGGTTACGGCAGATAGGTTCATAGAGAGCCCGGCGCGGGTTCCGCACCGTCTGCTTAATGAAAGCGATTCGATATTCCGGTTTCTGGTTGTGAAAACACCAAGACCAAAGGATAAGACTCGATTGCTGTAAAATGAAGCTCCCCACAGTAGAGCTGTTGGGTATCTCATATCTAAGGCTACTGAGGTTGCATTGACCATGGCTTGTCCCAACCGCAGCAGAGCTACGTGGGTATAACGATTAAGATAAAATCAGTGGAAAGAAGCAAGGACAGAAGAATGGACGTCAATCCGTGAGTGGATTACGGCAGTGTTGGCAACCTAGTGTTGAGTCAACCATATAATATCGCTAGATATATTATCTGATACTGTTACATTTTTCAGTTATTTTTAAGACGCAGATTTACACAGATTAACGCAGATTTAAGGTTGCATCTGCGTAAATCAGCGTAAATCTGCGTATATTGAGATTATCGAAATAATTTGATTTTAAAATTGTGCCACATGACCTATGCCCTTTACAATCTGACACTTGAAAGTTGACACAACACTAGGTGCGAACCAAGAACCGGGGTAGTTACCAGATAATGAAAGCGAGATTGAGTGACTAAGCTACACACATATGCATTGCGAAAGAAAGTACTGCACTTAATTGTCAAAAATTCTCATTCAATTTATAAAGGCGTGTTTACGTGAAGGACTCGTGATTCTGTGCTATACACAGACACTCAAGAGTACGTATGTCATATCCCTGTCCACAGGCACTTTTTGTATGATCCGATTATCATTTTCACGTCAGAATCAACAATTCCGTCCATCGTGAGATATTTGTCGATAAAGTCCTGTAATTCAATGACGGACTGGAACATCGCCTCACAAAGGACATTGAACCTTGGATTTGTGCGATACATAGCTATGATATGATCTTGGCTCTTGATCTGCTCGATAACATTTTGCAGGTGTATATCGTCCACTTCCAGACTTATAAATACCTTGACGCATTTTTCTGCCTCTTTACAATCGAGAAGTAGAATAAATCCTTCTATGATTCCTTTTTTAACCATTTCATTGATTCGTCGCCTGACAGTTCCCTCACTCACGCCTATTTTGTTTGCGATGTCAACATTGCTCATTCTTGCATTCTCGCTGAGTAGATTAATGATCTTCATGTCAAGATCATCGATAGGCAGCGTATTGAGCAAGTCCGCACAGCTCTCCTTTCTCCAGCACTGGATTTCACTGCCTCCCATGAGTACCAATATACTTTGACAGTATATAAACATTGTGTGACGATATTCGTCATACAATTACGGAATATATTTATATAATTGTGAATAATAGACACATCATCATCAGACAAGGAAGGTGAACATCATGACAGATGAAGAATATAAATGGTTCCTGCGAAACGAGGTCGTCGATGCAGGCTTGTGTACATTCTGCGGCGCATGTGCCGCAGTCTGTCCGAACGACAGAATCGAGTTCAAAGCGGATGGTCCCGCGTTGAAGGAAGAGTGTCCAAGAAATGGACAGGGCGCATGTAAAGATGTCTGCCAGCGCGTGGTGACGTTTGCTTCAAAGATTAGTCCAAACATCTTTGGTTTCAAAGCAAAACCGCCATCGCTGCTTGGACAGTATGAGACGATCGTGGCTGCGCGTGCGGCAGATCCCACAATAAGGGATGCTGGACAGGATGGTGGCGCTGTGACTGCTCTTTTGACATACTGTATGAACAAGGGTCTGATCGATGGCGTGATTGCAACTGGTGATATCGGAAAACCGAGTTCATGCGTTGTTCGGTCAGAGGAAGAACTGCTTAAGACCGCTGGCTCGAAATACTCCTCAGTTCCTGTACTCTCTGCAATCAAGGATGCAGATGATATAACGAATGCTGCTGTGGTTGGTCTCCCATGTCAGGTCAATGGGATCAGAAAAACACAGTTCTTCCCGGGCTTGACTGCACATGGTTATGAGGTCGGTGAGAATGGAGAGAAAATCAAGATTCCAAATATCGCTTACGTTATTGGCTTGTTCTGCACCGAGAACTTCAATTACGAGAAATTAGCCGATTTCATGGAAGAGAGAGGCGTGGACATAAGCAATATCAGAAAAGCTACCATACACCTCGATGAGCTGGTCGTAATGACTGATTCCGGTAGTTACGAATTCGATCTCAATGATCTGTGGAACGCGGGTTGTGTTCTGGACGGATGTGTGATATGTAGGGATGCGGTCTCAAAACTCGCTGACATATCGGCAGGATATATGGGTTCAGGCAAAGGCTGGACAACCTTGATGGGCAGGACTGCAAAGGGCATTGAACTGATCAAAGCCGCAGAAGAAGCAGGATATATCGAGACAAAACCTGAAGTAGATCTTCACAGGATAGAGGAGTTTACAGGCTTAAAGATGCAGCGTTTCAACTGGGAACTGAAGCGGCGTCTCGATGAAGGAAAGAATGTAAAGTTCTACTGGGCATCCGACTACCCCGGCGTTATGGGTGAGACCAAGGGCACGTTCTTTGTCAAGATAAAGACTAATTCAGGACTAATCGGTGCAGATCAGCTTGCGAAAGCTGCTGAACTTGCTAATAAGTACGGCGACAGGACGTTTGAGATTACAACACGGCAGAGCGTAGAGATACAGGGTGTTCCCGGAACTAATGTGGACAAACTGATGAGCGAGATCTATGCGAGTGGGCTTGCAACGATTGGGATGGGTTATGTCTCATCATGCGTCGGGATGGACTACTGTACAGAAGGGCTTGTCGAGACCAAGAAACTCTCAGGAGAACTCACGATGGCGTTTGCGCAAAAATTGACGCCGCATAAGATGAAGATAGGTATTGCAGGCTGTGGTAATGACTGTGTGCGAGCTAAACGCCACGACATAGGTCTTATCGGGCAGGTACATCCTGAGATCGATACTGAGAAATGTAATGGTTGCGGGCGTTGTGCAGAACTCTGCAGGGTCGATGCGATCTCGATCGTTTACGGAAATGCTGTAATCGACAAGGACAAGTGCATATCCTGTGGATGGTGCATCCGGGGTTGTCCGAACGAGGCTGCTATCGAGAAGAAGCGCGGATACACGGTGTGGATAGGTGCAAATGATGCACGAAGACCTTCAGATGGGATACTTTTAAAGTCGTTCTGTACAACAGAAGAGATTCCAGAACTGATCGATGCTGTTGCAGGCACGTTTGTAAAGTATAGGACAAAACCGGGTCGCGAGAGGCTTGGGAATGTGATTGCGAACGTCGGCGAGGGCATGTTCCTAAAAGAGGTGCTTGATCAAATGTAAGGGACACGGTTGTCAGAGGAGAATAACAATGAAGAGTCCGGCGCGAGTTTTGCACCGCCTGCTTAATGAAAGCGATTCGATATTTTGGTTTCTGGTTGTGAAAACACCAAGACCAAAAGATAAGACACGGTCGCTGTAAACGAATTGAAATTAATAACGAAAAAATAATCATAGCTAATAAACAAAAGGTGAAATAAATAAATGAAGACCAGAAAAAAACCCACTCCAGACAAGATCCGGGGATCTGCCAGGGTCTTGGTTGTTCTATTATTCTGTCTGCTGATCGCATCAACAGTATCAACTGCTGCTGCTGCGGGGATGCATAACACAATTCAGGAATATGATGGCGCTGGAACATGTATAGTATGTCATCAGCAAGCTGGTGAGGATTTTGTAACTTCGATCCATAACACATGGCTTGGTACAGCTGAATATATTGATGGAAAAAATGGCACCCAGACAGGTAAACTAATAGGTGTAAATGATTTCTGTATAGGTGTGAAATCAAATGAAGCCTTATGTGGTAATTGCCATGCCGGGTATGGATTACTTGAAAATGATTTTTCAATTGAGAAGATTGATTGCTTAATCTGCCATGCACCTGATTACAAGAAGACAGCTTCAGGTCCAGATCCGTCTATCAATGCGACCGAAGCTGCAAGGAATGTCGGACAGCCAACCCTGGAGATGTGTCTGCGATGTCATGCAACAGCAGGCGGTGGGGATAATAACAAACGTGGTGATCTTGAACTTGCAATGGGTGCGCTTAATATCTCAAAAGACCTTGATGTCCATATGAGCGCTGGCATGACATGCCAGGATTGTCATACCTTTGTTGATCATCATGTATCAGGAAGAGGCATGGACCTAAGGGTCGATGATACTGATGTTGTGGTCTCATGTGATAATGAGGGATGTCATGATCCTTTGCCGCATGCAAATGGCTCAACATACAACGAGCATACCGACAGGATATACTGTACAACCTGCCACATCACAGCATACGGCAAGGTGCATACTGTTGAGATGTCACGTGACTGGGAACACCGAACCCCAAATGACGATAATGTGTTGGGAATAACGATGTATGTCCCGACTTACGTGCGTGAGAGCAATCCTGCACCGATCCAGGTCTGGTGGAACAGGAGATCTGAGATAATAGATCTCGCAGATCCGGTTGTATTTAACTCTGATGGAGTTTTGGTTATGGCAAAGCCATCTGGTGGAATAGATGATCCGGCTTCAAAGATTTACGCAAGCCGGCTACATTTGGGCAGACAGCCATGGGATGGCACGTACTTGTTGCCATTCGTGACAATGACTGTACTTATGCAAGATAATATGACCCAGGCACTCTTTGAGTCAACAGGGAATATATACGACCCGATCCAGTACGTGGATACAAACCGGTATATGGGAATCTTCCATGGGGTTTCACCCAAGGAAGATGCGCTTATATGCGATGACTGCCACGTGGATCACAAGATCGACTTTGAGGCACTGGGATACGAGGTAGAGAAGGACGCATCCGGAAACCTGATCAGTGCAACAAAGCCGGGTGAAAGTCTGAATCTTGCTGATCTATCGTCAGACGATACTCAAAAAGAGGATACTGATGCCCAAAGTACATCTACACCCGGATTTGGGGTTGTATCTGCACTATGTGGGTTTTTGGCTATTGTATATCTGCAGTTGAGGCGTAAATAAACAAATAGATCGTGGATTGTGAATGGGTGTTCCCATTCACATTTTCATAATTAGCGTTCATGTTTCTATTGCAGTGTAAAAATCCACAATTGTGGTGATCTAAAATTCCCCAC
>Ga0255396_1017_pt1 | contig 15978 bp, 12 predicted proteins | sample ANMaggSeSYBR01J8_FD_182120 | JGI IMG/M metagenome (GOLD analysis project Ga0255396, IMG submission 182120) | Sediment cell enrichment communities from methane seep in Santa Monica Basin, California, United Staets - ANME aggregate JGI... | ecosystem: Environmental > Aquatic > Marine > Cold seeps >... | reverse complement strand
CTTCAAGGCCTTTAGATAATAGGCGTCGTAGTAGCCGGCACTCAATGCGTACGTGCCCAGCATGATGCGGCGTTTGACTTCCGGCCCAAACCCTTCGGCCCGGCTGCGTCGATACATGCGCAGAAGCGGCGCGTCCAGGGTCTCGGCCTCGGCCGCCCGTCCGGCTGCTTTCAGCTCGCGGCGTTGGGCATCGAGCTCGGCGATTATTTTTTCTTCGTCGGCGCGACGGCCGTAGTGGACGCCGTCGTATCGCGCCAAATTTCCAGAGGCTTCACAGGGCGCGATAATGTAATACGTGGCCACGCAGTACTTTCCATGCGGCATGGAAATCTCACGCACGCTTGCGCCAAGCGACTGGTAGACACGGATCGCCTCGCGCACGGCCGCCGCCACTTCGTCGTCGAGTCCATTGCCATCGGGCCCTTCGCCGAAATGCTCGCGGATAACGCCCAGCCGCAGGCCGTCGAGCGGCTTGGCGACCGTGCCGGAATACTCGGGCACGGGTCGGTCGACCGAGGTGGAATCCAAGGGGTCGTGGCCGGCCAAAACTTCCAACAGCAAGGCAACGTCGCGAACCGACGGGGCCAAGGGGCCGATCTGGTCGAGGCTGCTGGCGAAGGCGACCAGCCCATAACGGCTGATGCGTCCGTAGGTCGGTTTCAAACCGGTCACGCCGCATAGGCTCGCCGGAGTGCGCACCGATCCGCCCGTATCGCTGCCCACCGACAAAGGCGACATGCCGGCGGCCACGCAAGCGGCGGCCCCACCGCTCGACCCGCCCGGCACGCGGTCGAGATCCCAGGGGTTATGCACCGGCCCGAATGCCGAGTTCTCGTTCGACCCGCCCATGGCGAACTCGTCCATGTTGGTCGTGCCGATCAGCACGGCGTCGGCCGCCTTGAGCTTTGCCACCGCCGTGGCGTCATAAGGCGGCCGAAAATTTTCCAGCATCTTCGAAGCACAAGTGGTGGGCCGGCCGGTCTCGGCCAAAAGGCCCTTGACGGCCACCGGTAGCCCCGCCAGGCGGCCAAGGCTCTCGCCCCCGCGGCGTCGCCGGTCGATGTCCTCGGCCCGTGCAAGCGCGGTGTCGGCGTCGACGTGTAGAAAAGCGTTTACCGAGCCGTCGAGACGGTCGATCCGCGCTAGGCATTTTTGGGTAAGCTCAAGCGACGTTGTCTCGCCGCTTTGCAAACGTGCAAGCAGTTCGGTTGCTTCGGTTAGAGACATGTCACCCTACGGTAAGAAAACGGCCGGGACCAGATAGCACTCGCCGTCGGCGCGAGGGGCGTTTTTCAGGGCGCCGGCCCGATCGATGCCGGGCCTGGGCGTATCATCTCGGAAAACGTCGCTGACGTCCAGGGCATGGGCCATCGGCTCGACATTTTCCGTACCGACCTGGCCGAGCAGATCCATATAGTCGAGAATATCACCCATTTGGGCGGTCATGAGGTCGATCTCGGCTTCGGACAACTCAAGCCTGGCCAACAGGGCGACTTTTTGGACGTCTTCGCGCGAGATGGACATTTTTGCGATCCGTCGGAATTGGTATTACGACTACTTCGCTTCGGCCACGGGCAGCTTAAAGGGCGCATGGCGGACGACTTTCGTAACCGCGCCGCTGCGGATGCATTGCGTGCAAACCCGCATGGTTTTGTGCGTGCCATTTTTCGTGGTTACCTTCACCCGCTGCAAGTTCGGGCGGAACTTACGTCGGGTGATACCGGTAATCTTGGTACCCACGCCGCCAAGGTGTTTGGCCTTACCGCGATGGGTTACCGAATTCCCCATCGTGGGGCTTTTTCCGCAGACTTCACAAACTTGTGCCATTGCACCTCTCCAGAAACACATCCAACAAACCGGCATCCACCAGGGAAAGACAAAACCCCCAGTATACCCTCTCGGTCGGCCGATGCAAGGGTGAACGAAAGGCGGATAATGAAAATTTGGACAACACCTATCAGGCTACTTATCAGGCTTTACGCCAAGACCAATTTCGCTACACTTGACGCTGGGTGGGTATCTTTGTGCCGACCAGGCAGCGAAAATGGCTGCCTGGAGAAGGGCTGTTGCCCTTGTGGCCCGCGCAAAACAGGAAGGAAATCCCCGTGAAATCATTGCCGGCATGGACCGTTATTTTTTTTGTGGCCGTCTCGCTCATGGGCGATTCGGCTTCGGCGGCATTGAAACCAGAAGAGGTTGGCATTATTGCCATGGCCAACAGCAAGGACTCTCGACACATAGCGGAATACTACGCCAAGGCCCGTGGCATTCCGACCTCGCATATCATTTTGCTTGAAGGTAAGCCGTGCATGACTATTACGCGGGACACGTGGGATAGGAAGCTGCGCGCGGCGATTCTCGTGCAATTGGAAAAACGCAAGCTAAGCGAAAAGATTCGCTGTCTGGTGACGTGCTGGGACGTTCCGCTTATGATCGGCCGTCGCTCTACTTCTTCTCCGAATTTTCTGGCCAGGAAGCGTGGCTTGGGAAAAGCAAGGGCCGGGCTGATCGACCAATTTGAAAAGCTGATAGCCGCGTCGGATGCCTTTGGCCGCGAGGAGCCACCGCGAGAAAAGCCTCCCCTGCTGAACAGTACCTCGGAGGAGCAACTGAAAACCGACTTCAAGGCCGCCTTCCAAAACGCGCAACAACGCGGCAGGAACATGACTTCCGATGCCGACAAGGCGAAGTTTGGGGCCTTCTTCCAACAGTCTCTTTTCGTGGCCAACGGCAACAGCGGAATTCTGCGGCTAATGGCACCTCGCTCCGAATCGGCCAAGCTAACACCGGAAAAACAAGCACAACGCGCCTTGTTTATCGGCCGGATTCAGACGCTTCAACAGGTCATTGCAGAGATGGGAACGATGCCCGGCTCCGAGGCCCGAGACCAGTTGATCTTGGATTTTGTACAGACTAATTCGGGCCTGTTCGGAGCGATCCGCTGGGTCGATCAACAGTTGCATCTTTTGAAAAAGAACGAAAGCCACTCGAGTTTCGACAGCGAGCTTTCAATGATATTCTACCCGGACCATTTGGCGCTTTCCTGGCTTCCCAACCCGTTGCATTATTCACGCAACACAACCCGAAAGCGGCGAGTGATGATGGTTTCCCGCCTGGCGGCGCCGTCGGTGAAGATTGTCGAGAGGATGGTCGATGACGCCATTGCCACGGAAAAAGTCGGCCTTGAAGGCAACGTTTATATCGACGCGCGGGGTCTGAAGTCCCAGGGCGGCAAAACGGAGCCGGGTACATACCAACGATACGACCAGTCGCTTCGCGATTTGGCGGATCGGCTGCGGAAACACACGACTCTGACGGTGGTTTCCGACAACCGGCCGGCATTGTTCCAGCCCGGCGACTGCCCCGACGCGGCCCTCTATTGCGGCTGGTACTCGGTTAGGCAGTATATCGACGCCTTCGAGTGGAAACGTGGCGCGGTTGCCTATCATCTGGCAAGCTACGAGGCTAAATGGCTGCGCGAGCCGTTGAAAGATTCAAATCCCGATGAAAAGCCGTGGTGTCCATATATGCTCAACGACGGGGTATGCGCTACGTTGGGGCCCGTTACAGAGCCGTATTTGTTAGCGTTTCCATTGCCGGACGACTTTTTCCCATTATTGTTGACGGGAAAAATGACGATCGTCGAGGTGTACTATCTGACCAAAAAATTCAACTCCTGGACTCTTGTCCTGGTGGGCGATCCGCTTTACACGCCATATAAGGTCAAACCCATGCTCGACGTAAAGGATTTGCCCGAGCGACTTGGAGGCGGCCGGCCGGATAGTCGCGTGGAGGCAGCGGGACAAAAGACTCAATAGCCGCCGGCGACGTTTGCTAAAGTGACGAGTTTTCGATCCACGGCAGCGTTTGGCTTGTTTCGCTGGAGGGTTTCGCCGTGGGCATGATCTTATCGAGTTTCAGGTCTGTAACGATCACGTCGGCGATTGCCATCATTCCAAGCGTTTCGTTTATACGTGCCTGAAGCCTACGCTTCAATTCACCCAGGCTGGGATCATCGAAATCACCTCCGTGCGCCTTGCGAAGCAGTTCTTCGATGTCCTGCTGTACGCGGAACTTTTTCGCGTCCAGTCGTCGTCGGGCTTCCTTTTCGATATCATCGAGGATGGCAATATGGAGGTTGAATTCGGCGGCCGTGATGAGCCCTTTTTCCGACGGATCCGCCAAAAAATGATAAGTGCCCAGGTCGTGTTCGTCGCTGGCAATCGTTTTGGCGTTATTGGCAACCGATTGAAACGCCAGGCCCGTAACGTTGATTATTACCGTAAGGACGACCAAAACAGCGATTACAGCGGTTACCTTGGAATTGAGCACTCGCCAGACGACTTTGTTTTGCGAATTCGCTTCTGCATCGCTTTTTTCGGGGGAATCTGCTTGGGTGCCGTCTTGTGACGCATCGTTTGGTTCTGGTTTTTGTGTTTCTTCGGCCATTTCAGATGTTTCCTTCCCGATTCGCGCTTCGGGTTAGTATTCCACACTCTATGAAACCCTAGCTTACGGGATGCCCCATCGGGGAGGAAAATGGGCATAAGGCATGGCAAGATATCGCGTGCTTGTCGATCGACGGAACAGGCAAAAAAAGGGGGCCTCTGACGAGTCACCTCCACAGTGACCATTCTGAGGGGTAAGGGCAAGGTAACCCGCCAGGTAAATTGACGTCAGAGGCCCCACGGGCCAGCAAATTTAGCGACCCATTTGGGCCGACTGCCCCGTTGTTAACGCACACCCCGTGCCACAAAGGGCCGAAACCGAAAAGAAAAACGACATTTTTCGCAAGTCTTTCCTGCAACAAGACTTATGATTATCCTATCTGGGAGCGAAATTCGGCAGGTGGGCGAGTGAAGAAAAGGACGTTTGAGGAGGGTGTGTGTTTTTGATACAAATGCGTCAAAGTGGCGCAACAGTTAACAGCAATCATCGTTTTCACGGCAAGGCGAACCATGCCCCACGCCAAACCACCACATAGCCAAGGGGAAAAGCAGGTTATCATTTCGGTCAATCCAAAGGCCGGCGCCGGGGCGTCCCGAAAAAGAGCAGATCGGCTGGCGGAATTGCTCCGTGAAGACGGGTTCGAGGTGTCGATTCTGGACGATCTCGAGCGGGTGGCCGATACGGCCAATCAGTGGCACGGGCAAGGCCGTCTCTGGGTGCTTATCGGCGTGGGCGGAGACGGCACGGCCGCCGAATTGGTAAACCGCACTCAAGCAGGCGTACCGATCGCGATGCTGGCGGCGGGAACCGAAAATCTGCTGTCGAAATACATCGGCTGGAGCCAGTCCGTGGAAGAATTTCGCCAGACGATCGTGGGCGGCAGCCTAAAGGTTTTCGACGCTGCCCGGGCCGGAGATCGGGTTTTTTTGCTGATGATCGGCTGCGGCCTGGACGCCGAGGTGGTCCGCCGAGTCGACGGTTCCCGCACGGGCCACATCAGCCGCTGGACGTATTTCAAGCCTCTGCTGGCGACAATCCGGCGTTACGAATACCCGCGGTTGTTGGTATACTCGTCGTGGGATGATGGAGCCGAGGGGACATTGCCGGTGGCAAAGGCTCGCTGGCTGTTCGCCTTCAATTTGCCTTGCTATGCCGGCGGGTTGAAATTTGCTCCCGAGGCGAGTGGCGACGACGGCCTTTTGGACGTTTGTACTTTTCGTCGCGGCTCGCCATGGCATGGACTGCGATACCTTTTGGCGGTTGTATTCGGGCGGCATCGCCAGATGGACGACTGTAACATGCGGCGCATGAAGCGGTTGAGAATTACATCATCGCAAAACGTGCCATATCAGTTGGACGGCGACCCGGGCGGATTTTTGCCGGTGGAAGTCGAGGTATTGCCCGGCCGGATGACGTTGATGGTGCCGGCCGATAAGTGGAATGATAAAGACGTAAACGAAGAATAATTCAACACGGAGGCACGGAGACACGGAGTTTAACAGCGGGTAGTGGGTAGTCCTGATAGCTTGTCTATCAGGACTACCCACTACCCACAAACAACTTCTCCGTGCTTCCGTGTCTCCGTGTTAGTTTTAATTGACAAGGACGTTTCGCCATGGCCGATAAATCTCAAACCGTAAAACCCTGTGCCGTTGGGCCTTATGTGTGTGGGCCTGGCCGGCCGCTGCTTGTGATAGCTGGGCCGTGCGTGATCGAGGACGTCGAGCCCGGCCGCGAGGGCCTGACGCTTTCCATCGCCCGACGTCTGGAACAAATTGCCGCGGACTTGCCCATCCAGTTGGTCTTCAAGGCCTCGTTCGACAAGGCCAACCGCACCAGTGCCGAGGCCTTTCGTGGGCCGGGTCTGGAAAAAGGCCTGGAAATTCTGCGGCAAGTCGCCGCCGAGACGGGGCTGCCGGTGACCACCGACATACATGAACCTCGGCAGGCGGCGCCGGCGGCCGAAGTTTGTGAAATTTTGCAAATACCGGCCTTTCTGGCGCGTCAAACCGATCTACTCACGGCGGCCGCAAGGACCGGACGGGCGGTGAACGTTAAGAAGCCGCAGTTTCTGGCGCCCTGGGACATGCGACATGTGGTGGGCAAGCTGGAAGCGGCGGGCTGCGAGCGGATTATGCTCTGCGAACGCGGCACGTTTTTCGGATACGGGCGATTGGTAAACGACATGCGGGCCATTCCCCAGATGCGGGAATTGGGGCGGCCGGTAATTTTCGACGCCACCCACAGCGTGCAGGAACCGGGTGGGCTGGGCGCCGCCACCGGTGGGAATCGCGAGATGGTCGAGCCCCTGGCAAAGGCGGCAACCGTTTTGGGCACCGACGGGCTGTTTTTCGAGACACATCCCGACCCCGACAATGCAAAAAGCGACGGGCCCAACATGGTGCCGCTCGATAATTTCGGCGAGATGCTGGCAAAACTGGTCGAGATTCGTGATATCCTTTAGGAAAAGAGGGCAGAAGAGAGGACAGAGGACAGATTTCAGATTGCGGGGATTTGCTTGAAGTTCTATAAAATTCACGTTAGCCCAGCCGCTTGCGGCGGTTTTTCGCGGCACAAGACGCGCGAGCAAGCTCGGCGGCTAACATTGTATTCATCCGTGTTTATTAGTGTTCATCCGTGGCGAATACTTTTTCCGTCCAGTTTCATTTCATTTGCGTGAAGTGTCACGAACATAGAAAAGAGGTTTCCGTGAAACGATTTTATTGTAATGCAATTTTCGGTTCATTGGTTTGCGGGGGTTTCCTTTGCGGGATTTTCTCCGGCGTGGGTTGCGGGAAGAAGGTTGAGACTCGAGATGCCAAGGGCCTTTCCACCAAGGAAACCGAAAGCCTGTTGAACGAACAACTGCTGGAATACGCGGTTAAGAACTTGCAACGCCTCGACGAATTTCAAGGCGGTGAAATGCGGCAACAGGTGATCGACCGGCTCAACCAGTGGATTCGCTTCAAGAAACCTCCGGCCGACTGGCGGGCCGATCCCATGATCGAGACCCTGCCCCAGCGGCTACGCGATCTTACGGCCGTTAAGAATTTGGGCAAATCGCAATTCACTCGACACGACGGGCTCGTCCTGCAAGAGAATGTCTGGTTGCGCGACGCCTCGAATTGGGCCCGCGGGCCACGGCTGGAAGACCTGGCGCGGGCAAAGCGTCTGTTCGATTGGACGGTGCGCAATATTCAAATCGATCAAGATAGTTTCGGCGGCGGACTTATTTATGTTCGCAACAGTAGTGAACCCAGGGCGACCGTCAAAAAAATTCGACAGTGGCCGTGGGAAACCATTTTGTTGGGCCGGGGCACGGCAGTCGATCGGGCTTGGGTTTTTACGCTTCTGCTGCGACAACAGGGTATCGATGCGGTGCTGCTGGCGTTGCCCGCGGAAACGGAGAAAGAAACCGGCCCAAAAGAAACCGGTCCAGCCGCGCTGCGGATATGGGCGGTCGGTGTTTTGGACCAGGGCAAGGTGTATCTGTTCGACCCCAAGCTGGGGCTGCCGATCCCGGCGGCGGGAGGCGTGAAGTTCAGCGACGGGCGGCTCGACATTCGGCCGGCCACGCTGGCCGAAGCGACAAAAGACGATAGCCTGCTCAGGCAATTCGATGTCGATCGAGATCAGCCTTATCCGGTCACGTCTTCGCGGTTGTCCAAGCTGGTCGGTCTGGTGGTGGCATCGCCGGCGTCGATGTCGGCGCGGATGGCGATGTTTGAAGATAGACTTACCGGCGACGAGCGGGTCGTGTTGACGGACGATCCCAGCGGTATCGCCCAGCGGTTCAAAGACGCGGGCGGGCTGTCCGAGCCGCGGCTTTGGCGGCGGCCCTTCCAGGTGATGTCCGAGCGTGATGGAATGACAGAGGCCCGGCAAGACGATATTGATCTAGTGATGGCGCCGTTTGCGGTCGGCGGCAACCGCCCACTTTGGCGGGGGCGCACGCTATACCTCAAAGGCCGTTTTACCGGCAAGGACAGTGCCACCTATTTTCTGCAAAAGGCGCGGCCTTCGAACAGGAACCTGATTACCTTGCGTAACGAGCTACTGGAGGAGAAAAGGCCAGCCAAGCGGGTCGACGCAAAAATCAGTGCCTACCGTCGCGGCAAGCAGGATGCAACCTACTGGTTGGGTCTGATGGCGTCGTTGCACGACGATACGCGGGCGGCGATAGACTATTTATACCAGCGGACCCTAAAAGTTTGGCCGGATGGGCCGTGGACCAGCGGTGCGAAATACAATTTGGCCAGGGCCCATGAATCCGACGGACAGTTGAAAGAGGCTGCAAAATGGCTGAAAGCCGACACGCAGTCGCCCGGCCGATGGGGGAACCTGCTCAGGGCCAAGTGGTTGGAAGCGGAATTGGCCGCCCAGCGAGCAAAGGCCGAGGCGAAGCAGAAAGCGGAACAGCCCGTATTGCCCGTTCTGCCCCAGTAGGCTGATCTAGCAGCATGCCCCACGTCAGCGGGGGGCGAAGCTCCTGCCGAACCGAATTCGGCGAGGCATTTGTCCACACTTCCCGGCTCAGCAGGAGCTTCGCCCTCCCGAAAAATCTAACTTTGCAATTTTCCTGCCCAAGGCCCCGCTTGCATAAGTGTCGATGGGGGTATAGACTACGAGATTCAATTTTACGACGACGTTTTCGCCTTTTTCGCGGGAAACCAGCTATGAAAGATGGCATCCATCCAGACTATATTGATACCAAGGTCACCTGCGGTTGCGGTAACAGCTTCGAAACAAGAAGCACAAAGCCGGAACTGAAGGTGGACATCTGCAATGCTTGCCACCCGTTCTATACCGGCAAATTGAAATATGTCGACACGGCCGGCCGCATCGAAAAATTCCAGAAGAAATTCGCCAATACCGGCTACGCCAGCCTCAAGCGAGGCAAGAAGACGGCGGAAGCGCCTTCGGCAGAAGACGCTTAAGATGCGCGACATGCTTGAAAAAAAACTGCACCGTTTCGAGGAGTTGGAGGCACGGCTCGTCGATCCCGAGGTGCTGGGCAATTCTCCTCTCTTGGCGGCCGTGGCGCGGGAACACGGATCGTTGGCCAAGCTGGCCACGAAATATCGGAATTTCCAGGAACTAAACACCCAGATATCCGAGACCATGGAACTGGCCAAGGGGCCGGACGCCGAGATGCGGGAGTTGGCCGAGTCCGAATTGCCCGAGCTCAAGCAGGAGCGCGAGGGCTACTGGAACGAACTGCTCGACATGACGATCGGCGGCGAAGACGCCAACCGCACGCGGTGCATGTTGGAAATTCGCGCCGGCACCGGCGGCGACGAGGCGGCCCTGTTTGCCCGCGACTTATATCAGATGTACAAACACTATGCTGAGTCCAGGCGTTGGAAGATGGAAATCCTCAGCATGAACCCCACCGAGTTGGGCGGGTTCAAGGAAATTATCTTGGGCGTTGAAGGGGAAGGCGTTTTTCGCCAGTTGCAATACGAAAGCGGTGGGCATCGCGTGCAACGGGTGCCGGAGACGGAAACCAAGGGCCGAATCCACACCTCGGCGGCCACCGTGGCGGTGATGGCCGAGCCGGAGGACGTGGAAATTACAATTTCGCCCGAAGATTATCGCGAGGATAAGTTCCACGCCAGCGGACCGGGCGGGCAGCACGTCAACAAGACGGAATCGGCCATCCGGCTGACGCATCTGGAGTCGGGCATCGTGGTCACTTGTCAGGACGAAAAGAGCCAGCACAAGAACCGCGCCAAGGCCTTGCGAGTTTTGAAGAGCCGCTTATACGAACGACGCCAGGAAGAGGAACGCCAAAAACGTTCGGCCGAACGGCTGGGCAAGATTGGCTCGGGCGACCGCAGCCAGCGGATTCGCACATACAATTTTCCGGAAAACCGCATTACCGACCACCGCATCAACCTCACGCTCTACAAACTCGACCATATCCTGGGCGGCGACCTCGATCCGCTGATCGATGGCCTATTGGAATATGAGCGGCAGGCGTTGCGTAGCTCGTTTGGCACTGCTGAATAGGTAGGGTGGGTCGAACGTAGCGAGCCCCACCATCAGGCCCGATCAATTTGGTGGGGCTCGCTGCGCTCGACCCACCCTACTCGGCTATTGACTGAGAATAGAGGATAGAACCGTGTCGCAGGACGAATTATGGACGGTCGGCCGGCTGCTGGAGTGGACCGCCGATTTCCTGAAGCAGCGCGACGCTGACAGCCCCAGGCTGGACGCCGAGGTGCTTTTGGCCGAGGCCCTGGGCTGCCGGCGGATCGAGCTTTATACCGCATTCACCGAACTTGTCGAGGAAGGTCCGCGCGGTGTTTTTCGCGACCTGCTGCGGCGTCGGGCCGAGGGAACGCCGGTGGCGTATCTTGTGGGCCGGCGGGAGTTCTATTCCCTTTCCTTTCGGGTTACGCCCGACGTCTTGATACCCCGTCCCGAAACCGAATTTCTCGTCATCACGCTCTTGGATTGGGCCGGCGGCGGGTCTTGCCCAATTCACATTTGTGACGTGGGCACGGGCAGCGGCATTATCGCCATCACGGCGGCCGTTCACCTGCCGCGGGCACGGGTGACGGCGGTCGATATTTGCCCAAAGGCGCTGGAGGTGGCCAAGGTCAATGCACGCCAGCACGGCGTCGACGATCGGATCGAATTCATCCAGAGCGATCTTTTCGAAGCGGTGCCGTCGGACCGGCGTTTCGATTTTGTTGTCAGCAATCCGCCTTATATCGCGGAAGCTGAAATGGCGGGGCTTGCCCGCGATGTACGCGAGCACGAGCCTCGCGGGGCGCTGGTGGCCGGGCCGCGTGGCACGGAAGTTATCGAGCGGCTGCTACCGGGTGCCGTCGAGCGGCTGCTGCCGGACGGGCATTTGCTTATCGAGATCAGTCCCACAACCCACGACGCCGCGCTGGAGCTGATCGCGGCGACTGCGGGCCTGCGGCCGGGCGAAACCGTCAAGGACCTTGCACGTTTGCCGCGGGTTGTGCAAGCAAAGGTAGAGGACAGATGACAGAGGACAGAAATGCTCAATGTCCAATGCTCAATGCCCTCTGAAACCTGAAACCTGAAACCTGTCATCTATGAAACATCTCTGCATAACGGGTGGACAACCGCTTGCCGGAAGGGTGGCCACGAGCGGATCGAAAAACGCGGCCTTGCCGATCATGGCGGCCGCGATTCTGGCCGATCAGCCGGTATGCATCGATGGCGTTCCCAATCTGACCGACGTCTGCACGCTGGCGCAAGTTCTACGGTCGCTGGGCATGAGGGTGCATCGAGGCGAGGGCGGCTGTTTGCAGTTGGAAACGGCCGATGCCGAGCCGGTGCGGGCCGATTACGAGTTGGTGCGGCGGATGCGGGCCGGCTTTTGCGTGCTGGGGCCGTTGTTGGCGCGTCGGGGCCGGGCGGCCGTTTCATTGCCGGGCGGGTGTGCCATCGGCGACCGGCCGGTCGACCTGCATCTGGCCGGGCTGGCTGCCTTGGGCGCGGAAATAAAAGTCGAACACGGTTACGTGGTCGCTCGCGCCGGGCGATTGCGTGGGGCCAAGGTGCGGCTAACCGGTCCGCGAGGGCCGACGGTGACGGGGACGGCCAACTTGCTTTGCGCGGCCACGCTTGCACGGGGCGAAACCGTATTGCACGGGGCGGCCGTCGAGCCGGAAATCGTCGATCTGGGCCGGTTTCTGATCGCCATGGGCGCCCGTATCGACGGGCTGGGCACGGCCACGGTTAGAATCACCGGCGTCGATCAGCTCGGCGGTGCCCACTATCGAATCATTCCCGACCGGATCGAAGCGGCCACACTGCTCTTGGCGGTGGCAATCACCGGCTCTCGGGCCACGATCGACGGGCTTGTGCCCGAACATATGGCGTCCGTGCTGGAGGCTCTGGACCGCGTGGGCTGCCGTTTGGACGTCGCGGCGGATAGCGTAACCCTGGCCGGGCCCCGTCGGCCTCGGGCTTTGGACGTCACGGCCTCGCCGTATCCGGGCATACCGACCGACATTCAGGCGCAATGGATGGCACTACTGTCATTGGCTGAGGGTCGAAGCGTGATCCGCGACCGGGTTTTTCCCGGCCGCTTCATGCACGTCGCCGAGCTGAACCGTCTTTCGGCAAAGATTGAGCCGGCCGCTGATGGACTTGTAAACGCGGGCGTGTTGGTTGATGGCGTCGAGCGATTAGCGGGGGCCACGGTAACAGCCACCGATCTGCGGGCAAGCGCCGCCTTGGTATTGGCCGGGCTGGCCGCCGAAGGTCAAACCACCGTGCTGCGTGTCCACCACCTCGACCGCGGCTACGAAAGGCTCGACCGCAAGCTGAGCGAGTTGGGAGCGGGGATTGAACGTGTTTAGCAATTGGTGCGTGCAAGCACGCACCCTACGTGTTTAGTTCGATCGGCGTCATCTCCGGCAGGCGCAAGGCGATCATGTCGGCCGTTTGGTGGTGGCAGGTGAGGAAGATTATTTGCACCTCGGCGGCGAGTTTGATTAGTACGTTTAGGGTTTCCGCGGCCCGTGCGTCGTCGAAGTTGACCAGCACGTCGTCCATCACCAGCGGCAACGGCTCGGCGTTGCCACAGTAGTGGCGGACATAGGCCAGGCGGAAGGCCAGGTAAAGCTGCTCGCGGGTGCCGGTGCTCAGTTGCGAGGGCTCCTTGACCTCGCCCTGGGCGTCTTCAACCAGCAGTGTGCCCTCGTCGTCGAGCCGGCTGCGGACGACCGTATAACGTCCCAGGGTCATGGCGGAAAACAGTTGGGCGGCCATTTTGTACATTGCCGGCTGGTGCTCGCGCTGGAAGCGGTCGATGGCTTCGCTCATCAGCCGCTCGGCCAGGACCAACGGTGCCCAGCGGTCGACGGCGGCGTGGAGTTCGGCCCGATGGCTTTCCATGGCGGCGGCCGCCTCGGCGGCCTGACTGTGGCCGTCGAGGCGGTCGAGCTTGTCTTGTGCAAGGGCGGCGTCCTTTATCGCTTGCTCGTGCCGCTGTTTAACAATCTCCAAATCCTCTTTGGCCGTTTGCAACTCGCGCTGCAGCGAGTCGGCGTCGGCGTCGGACAGGCGGGTGTAAAAGGCCTCGATGTCTTCGGTCCCGGCGGCCGCCTTGATGTCGCGGGTTAGGCCGTCAACCTCTTCTTGCAGGCCGGCCTTGCGGCGTGCGTCGGCCGCCACGCGATAGAACTCGTTGTCGGAATCGACGCCAGCCGTGTCGCGGAATTGTTGCAGCTTTTGCTGGAGCGATTGTTGTTGCGTGGATTTGGATTTTTCGCGCCGCCGGGCGGCTGCGATGGTTTTTGTCAGCCCGTCGTGGGTGTTTTGCGATTGATTGGCCTTGTCGAGCCGGTCGGCAAGCTGAGCGGCGGCCCCTTCGGCCGGCAGATCGGACAGCTCGGGCGCCAATAATTCGCAAGTCTGGCTAACCTTGGTTTCGTAGTCGGCAATGCCTTTGCACATGTCGTCGATACGGGTATCCAGGTCGAGGGCCTTTTGCAGTTCTCTTCTGGCGCCGTGCAGTTCCTTGAGCACCTTGTCGGCCAACGACGCATCCCATTCTTTGGGAAAGCCGAGTTCGTCGAGCGTTTTTTGCAACCGCTCGTGGCATTGCCGTTGGTTTTTTGCGATTTTGTCAAGGTCTTCCGTAAGGTCGTCGATTTCCTGACGCAGGGACGGCAGTTCGCTTTCGAGGTGGCGGCGGGCGGCGGCCGTGTTGCGAGCCAGTTCGACCCGGCGGCCGGCTTCTTTGAGTAGCGTCTGAGGCGAATCGTTTTGGTTTTCCATGGCGTCACGAAGCTGCCGCTCGAAGGTTTCGATACGGTTTTGCTGTTCTTCGTGTTTGAGTTCGAGACCCTTTTGAGTGCGGAGGCGGTCGCGGTAGTCTTCGTGCAATGCAAGCCATTGACGCATGGTCTCGGGCGTGTCGGGCTCGAATCGGCATTCGGTCCAAAGCTGGTGCCACTGCGCCGCCAGCGACTCGGTTTCGGACGCACGGGTGTCGAGTATCTTTGTAAGTTCGCGGAGATTGTTCTCCGAACGCTCGATTTTGGCGGCCAGTTGCTCGCGGGCGGCGACAAGTTCTGCCTTGTCCTGGCGTTGGTCGGCCAGTTTGTCGGCCTTGGCAAGAGTTTGCTCGAATTTTTTTGCAAGTTCGGTTTTCGTGGCGTCGTCGGTGCTTTGGCCGTTCAGAAAAGCTTGGCGGATCAGTTTCCAGCCGGCGTCGCGGCGGCGACGGGTATCCAAGAGTATCTGCCGACCCGGGATTTTTTGTAAGGCGTCGGCGGCGGCAAGTTGCCGGCGATTGTCGCTCAGATCTGCTTGGGCGGCTTCTTGGTTTGCCTTGGCTTGCGATAGGCGGTTGTGGTTTTCGCCAAAGCGTGTGGCAAATTCGTTTATCTTGGCTTCCAGCGGAACGGGAAGCGTGTGAAGGCGGTCGGTCTCGACATCGACCGCGTTGGCCAGGCTGTTTTGCAGGTCGTCGATTTTCAGTGCCGCTTCCGCAATCGCGGCCGTTTTTTCGGAAAGGCTCTGACAGTCGGCCGTGTATTGGCCGGCGTTTTCCGTGAGCTGCGCAAGGACCGGTGCGATGGGCACCGCCCGCAAACCGTCGAGCCGGCGGGTCTCGGTGGCCAGTTTGCGGGTCTTTTCCTTGATTTGAGCGTCGAGGTTTTTTTGATCTCGCTGGAGATCGTGGACCTTTTGCGCAAGAGAACTAATCGTCTCGGACTGGGATGATGTGGCCGTGAATTCTTCCAGAAAAGCAATGTCCCAGTCGGAATTTTGCCGGGCAACCGTTTCGCCCAGGGCGTATCGAATGGCGGCCGCTTCCTGCGTGCGTTTGGGCAAGTCTTCGCGGAATCGTTCGATCCGGCCGAGGTCGCGCTCGAGCGATTTGACCGTGGCAGCCGCCGCGTCTTCGATCAACCGCGGTTCGAGTCGAAGGTCTTTTATATCCGCGCGGGCGGCGGCGACTTCTTCGACGGCTTCGGCAAGCTCGCCCGATGTCGTGCTGAGGTCCTGGAGGATTTGGCGGTAGTTTTTTTCGGCGTCGCAAGAAATGCCGTCTGGAACTTTCAAGGCGGCCAATTCATTTTTTGCGTCGGTCAATCGTAGCCATGGAAGCAAAGCCTTGTCGAGCCGCTGGGCGCGGGAAAAACGCAGTTGCAAGTCGTCGCGTTTGGAGCGCAACTCAGCCACTGCCACTTCGGCTTCGTCGCGGACACGGCAAAGCTCCTTGTAGTCGCGGGGCCTGACCAACGATTTGGTTAGTTCCGTGCCGGCATCTTTGATCGACTTTAGCAGCTTATTGATCGTTATGGTCGAGCCCCGCGGCTTGAAGAGTTGCTCGTGTTCTTTTTTAAGGGTCGCTTGCACCTGTTGGAAATTGGTCAGTCCGCCGATACCGCCGCCGTAGAGGGCCTCGGAGAGGTTGGCTTTTTTGAGACTCTTTTGGCCGGCGGCCAGTTCGGCTAGCGAGAAGCCGAAAATGTGTTCGTAGAGGTTGGCGTTGGCCTGGCCGAGCATGGCGACGAGCGTGGCTTC
>Ga0255396_1022_pt1 | contig 16385 bp, 14 predicted proteins | sample ANMaggSeSYBR01J8_FD_182120 | JGI IMG/M metagenome (GOLD analysis project Ga0255396, IMG submission 182120) | Sediment cell enrichment communities from methane seep in Santa Monica Basin, California, United Staets - ANME aggregate JGI... | ecosystem: Environmental > Aquatic > Marine > Cold seeps >... | reverse complement strand
TGTCCCTACATGGCATCTATGAGATGACTCAAGTGGCCGGCCTCGGCGACGATGAGCGCGGTAGCGATGGTTTCGAGATCGCACATTGGCGCTCACCATAGAAGAAGCATCAAGTGCAAGCCTGACGCTTCTGACTATCTGGGTCAGACTGGCAGTATCGAAGGATCAGGAACCATCTTCGTCCTGTGTGATGACGGCCCCAGCGACGGCCCACTGGTAGTAGTACTTGGTGGTACTATTCAGGTACTTCCCGAAGCCGGTGGCGCTGGGAGCACACTGGACCCAGCTTGACTGCTCGGTCAGCTCCGGGTTGCCGACAGGATCCACCACCCTGTCCTGCGCGTTGTAGATGTCAATGGCAGTCTCAACGATCTCCAACTCCGAGTCCATACCGGCGGTCCTGCTCGTGTTAACCAGTCCTCCAACGCTCATAGTGACGATGCTGACGAGAATGCCCAAGATTGCCAATACGATCAACAGCTCGATCAGTGTGAGGCCTCTGCTGTTTCGGAATCTCATTTCTGGTCTCCGTCTTCTGACCAACTTGATGATCTGGCTCGATGGTTTCGTAAAAAGTTGCGATCCATTATCAAACTCCGTCCGCCCAGCGTGTCTGCCCCTCTTGGGCGAACACACCGGTTCGCCCCTACGTAATCGATTGGGTTGGTCCTTACGCAATCGATCGGGTTGGCCTCTACGCAGTCGATTGGGTTCGCCCCTACGTAATCCAATCAGGCTGTAGGGGCTGACCAACGTGTCTGCCCTGCCCTGGGCGAACACACCGGTTCGCCCCTACGCAATCGATCGGGGTCGCCCTTACGTAATCGGTTGGGGTCGCCCCGTTTGTTTCAGACGAGTCGTCATTGCATGGCCTCGATGAGATGCCTCAGGTGGCCAGGGTTCCCCGCTTTGGCCATAATATCATCCAGCGTGACTTTCCCTTCCTTGAAGGTCTTGACCAAAGCCTGATCCAGCGTCTGCATACCAATCCGCGCTCCAGTCTCAATGACACCGGCAAGTTGATGGGTCTTGGCTTCACGAATCAGGTTGCGGATAGCAGATGTAACGACCATTATCTCCATTGCCACTGTCCGTCCCCCTCCAGTGGCCAGTGGAAGTAGTGTCTGGCAGAGAACACCTTCCACGATACTGGCCAACTGTGTTCGGATCTGCTGTTGCTGGTGAGGAGGGAAAACGTCAATGATACGATCCACAGTGAGCGCGGCGCTGGCGGTATGCACTGTAGAAAGCACCAGGTGGCCGGTCTCAGCGGCGGTGAGCGCGGTGGCGATGGTTTCGAGATCACGCATCTCACCCACCAGGATCACATCGGGGTCCTGACGAAGCGCATGCTTCAGTGCATCTGCGAAGGAGTGCGTATCGATTCCCAGTTCCCGCTGCGTGATCATGCAACGCTTGTCCGTAAAGATGTACTCGATAGGGTCCTCGATGGTTATCACCCGGTGAGCCTCGCGCTCGTTCAGGTAGTCAATCATCGCTGCCAGCGTCGTAGACTTGCCACTGCCCGTGGGACCTGTCACCAGGATCAGACCTCGGGGCTTCGTGACCAGTTCCTTGCAAACTTCCGGCAACCCGAGTTCGTCCATAGTAGGAATCGTCAGGCTGAGGCGACGCGCGACCAGCGTGATCGATTCCCGTTGCCGGCCGGCGTTAACCCGAAAGCGAGCCACCCCTGGCAAGGAATGGGAGAAGTCCAGTTCCAGGTTCTTCTCGAAGGCACTCCACTGATCCTCAGTCGTGATTCCCTTCAGCATCAGTTCGATCTCTTCGGGTGTCAAGGAAGGCAGGTCCTCCTGCAATATCAACGTTCCATCAATACGCAGCGCTGGAGAGCTCCCTGCCTTCAAGTGCAAGTCTGAAGCTCCCAGTTGTGCCGTTCGCCGGAGTAACAAGTCTACATCCGCATCGTCACGCTCTGCGAAGGCGCGGGGTATGGGATCATACACGTCCCGATACGAAAGCTCGTCTCTGCTCACCAATAGAACATCCCCTTACGAATCTTACTTATCAAGTTACCACTCCATCAAGATGAAATCGATAGGTTGTCAGCCTGGGCCGAGCGGCGCGGAGCCGAAGCGGCGCGGCGACGAATAATCAGGTTCTCTGCACAGAAAAAACCTGCTCCAGGTTGCCCCTCTCCTAGCACCTCGCCTCAAACTGTTCCAGCACCGTGCTGCAATGTTCTATCAACTCAATAATATCTATGTCCTCCAGCCCATGGGCCAATCCCTTGAGAGCCTCGTCCTCGCTTTCCTCAGCCTCAAAGATATCCAGGATGGAGTCATCTACCTCTCCTGCGGCCTCAGGATTATCCGCTCCGAGGGTTTCATCTTTTCCCGGGACCTCTTTTTCTCCAAGCAGCTCAGCCAAAACAAACACCTCCCTCGAATCACACCGCGACTACCGCCACCGACAACTGTCGCCGACAATGGTCGCCGACCAATGTCGCAACTACCAAGGAAACCGTCCCCTTCTGCGCCTCTACATGGAAAGTCCTCCGAATATCGAATTGGCCACTAAGGGTAGAGTGAGGAGACATATCGCTGAGACGAAGAGTAGAATGCACAGGAAGAAGAAGAACTGGCCTCGCTGTCCTCCCTGCGCACTTTTCAGGGCGAAAGCAGTGGTGAGAGTGAGCACGATTATTACAGAGTTCACCATGTTGTAGAGTATGTGAATGTGCGCAGCACCATCAAATGAGAAGACGGGAAGAGGGATAACTGCCGCATCCGGCGTGCCCACAGCAGAAAGAACCTTGAGAAACGAACCGACGATCTCTATGATGAGGATCAGTAACCCCACAACAACCGCATGCATGACGTACGAAAGGCCGACGAAGGTACCGGCGACGGCTCTGCGCTTACCTTGCAGCCCAGTGACCTGTGCGGCATAGAGGGAAGCGAAGAAACCGACGTCCTCTGGCTCACCCCCCATTATCACAGAGTCATAGAACATGCCCGCGCTCTGGTTGATGAGTTCGCTTCCGGATTCGGATCTGAATCTCTCCCAGCAAATCTTAGGATCGATACCTGCAATGAGCCGCAGACTCAGCTTCTCTATGTCTGCCGCCAACGCAGGAAAGGAGCGAAGGTTCACCCTCGTCAGGCCTTCAGTCAGGGTTGTGCCCGCCGAAGTGGCCATTCCTCCCAGGGTTCGGATGAAGAAGGCGAATTCCTGGTTCTTCTCGAACACGCTTTTGTCATCTCTCTGGCCCAAGATTGCCAGAGGTAGGAACATTATGGCCATCAACAGAAAGACCCATCCCAGATCTACTCCTACCACGAAGAGCATCAGGCCCAGAATAAGCGTTCCGGGCAAGAGGGTTCTGTTGAGTGTGTCGGTAAGCACTTGTTCCTTGGAACCTCCAGGTAACGAGAGTTGCCCGACCTCCTTTGGTGCCGACCTCCAGATGATCCAGCTCCCCATCGCGCCTATGAAGGTCGCCAGCACCGCCATCCCCGTCATCGCGCCCGGAGATATCTCATAGATCATCGTCGAGACGGCATTAATGATGACGACGAGGGAGACCGAGACCATGAGGGCTCCATAGGCGTCTGTCCATTTACTCATGGACTCCAGGTCACGCTCGTACTCGTTCTCGTAGGCAGCCGCCTGAACCTGGGCCTCGTTCCCCATAAAATCAGACAAGCTCTCGCCGGCAGCAAGGGAATTGGAGAAACGGAGAAGGAGGCTCCTTATCCCCTTGTCCTCGGCTACCTCACCGACTGTCCGGCAGCCTTCGGAGTAGTCATAGGCCAGTTCATGGCAAATGATGTCAACCTTCGCGAAGAACTTCGCGATGGGGCAGGGCAACGCAGATGCAAGTGTAAAGAGCTTCTCTCTTCGAATTTGCGCCTGCGCAATAGCAGACATGTACGCAGTCTGGAAGAAAACATCGAAGCTCGAGAAATCATCGCTTGATGGGAGTTTTTGGGGCTTAAAAGAGGCCCCTCTTTTGAGCTTCTGATAGTACTCGGAGAACTTCATAGAAATCTCTAATCCCCTTCTCCTTGTGGATCCTCTCCAGAATCCTGGCCCGTTTCCTGAGCTCTGCATAGATCTGCTTCATCTTGTTTTGCGGAATGCCTCGCCGGGGGGCTATTTTGCTCTCGAGCAGGTAGCTGTTCATCTCCCCGGGAAACAGGAATTGGTCCTTGATCGGGTCCCACCGAAATACCTCGACAAAGGAAAAGCTCTTCGATGAAGGATCGTACCCCACGATCTCACTGATACTCATGATCCGCCTCCCCTTCTTGCCATTGGGGAGCTTCACGGCGCTCTGGATGATGACTACGTTTAGATTATCGACATACGACCGGGGCACACTGATGGGCTCTCCGGTGACACGCTGGATGAGCTTCTCCACCGAAGCTGCGTGGAAAGTAGACATCACTGAGTGACCAGTTTGCATAGCACCAAAAGCGATATTCCCCTCGGCACCTCGGATCTCACCGATCATGATGAAATCCGGGCGCTGCCTCAAGGCCGCCTTGAGGAGATCAAACATGCTCACCCCGCCCGTATCCTCACTGGGACCAGATGCTTTGGCCATCTCCCGAATCCAGTTCTGATGCGGGACTTGCAATTCGGGTGTGTCCTCAATACTCACTATCTTGTCATCCGGAGGAATAAAAGTTGTTATGGCATTGAGGGTAGTCGTCTTGCCGGAGGCAGTCTCGCCCGAGACGAAGACATTCATGCCCTCTCCGATGACCATGGACAGATAGGCCGCCTGGAGGTAGTCCAAAGTACCAAACTCAATCAGCTCCATGATGCTAAACGGAGTATCGCTGAACTTGCGAATAGTGAAGTTGCTCCCTCGCTTGGAGACGTCCTTCCCGTACACGATGTTGATTCGAGAACCATCAAGGAGGACAGCGTCGACGATTGGCTCGCGCAGGCTGACCGGTTTTCCGATTCTCTCGCCAAGCTGGATCACGAAATAGTCCAGATCCTCCATGGTATTGAAAACGAGGGAAGTTTGGAGGCTCTTGAAGATCTTGTGCTCTATGAAGATGTTGCCTAGTCCACTGCAGCTTATGTCCTCAATATACGGATCCAAGAGTAGCGGCTCCAGCACGCCAGATCCTATCTTATCACGCACGACCAGGTATTTAATCCCTTCAAGCTCCTCTTTCGTCACTACGATCTTGGCGTTGCCCTTTTTCCCGAACAGACTGAACCCAGATTTCTTAGCCTTTCCGTTGTCGCTACCGTTGCCGCTACCATTGCCGTTGTGATTCCTGTCCGGCACTCCGATCACGCAGATGTGATCTAGCGCCTCCCGAAAAACCTTCTTCTTCTCCTCTTTCGTCTTCGCGCGGCCAACTTCTTCTGCCGCGTCAAGAAGCCCTGTTTCAATTCTCGCTAACACTCCCGCGTCCAGGTCCAACGCTGTGATTGGCTCTATTGAGACATACCAATCCCGCTCTCCCTTCTCATCGGGAAGGATGTGGACGTGGAGGCCTTCCTTAATCGCATATATCAGGTGGAGAGGGTCGAGATCATCCAAATTCCTGGTCAATTTGGAGAAGTAGCGAGGAAACCCCAGCTTCTTCGTTGGGATAATATGAAGGTAATCCAGCAACATGGGGGACTCTTTAGCGGCAGCCTGCAACTCGGGCGAGAGGCGCGAAACGAGATCGCAACTGTCCGCTGTGTTGCCACAAACGTGAGCACCCTCTTTTGAGAACGGTAGTAATATGTTCGTTGCCATTTTGCCCTATGCCCTGGCTCTACTAACGGGTATGATTCTCAGCCCCCACCCTGGTTCTATGTCAAAGCTCACTATGTTGCCGGTCTTCTTGTTGGCACCCCTTATCTTAGCAACCTCCATGGTCTTTATCATCTTGTCACCTACTTCCTCCATGCGAAGCCGAATCAGAGCATCACATAAGGATCTAATTCTGATAAGGAGGCTCTCTGTTAGTGCGTGGGAATGAACGACGATGAAGATCGTCGTATCGTCCCCGGTAATACGCTTACAGTTCTCAAAGAACTTGAGGACTTCTCGCTCAGGAGAATACGCGATCAGGGAAGTGAGAGAGTCCATGTAAATTGTTCCATAATGCCTCACCTTCCACATCGCATCGCTCACGACTTGGAGGCCCCCCTCCTTCATCTCCGACACCTGCACGGGATACACCCCCAGGTTGTCCAAGAGCAGATAATCCAAAACGTCCAGATTCAGACTCTGCATCTGTCTGATCAGGCTCTTGACCGTGTTCTCGGTGGTAAGAACGGCAGCGCGCTGGCCATCATTGAGAGAACCCCAGATCAACTGCTGGGTAAGCACGGACTTACCAGCACCGGATTGACCTTCGATGAGAGTCAAGGAACCGATGGGGATCCCACCTCCCATCTTCCTATCAAACTCAGCGTTGCCGGTTGTGATTGCCCTCTTTCGTCGTCTGTTCACGTCCTACTCCCCTCACTTACCAAAAATCGCCGTGGTACTGACGCCATTGGGAGTGACCAGAACCATCATGGTCTGCGTCACCACCACGGACGGGGAAATCCTGGCCTTGAGAACAATTTCCTCACCCGGGTTCAGAATATCCGGCTCGAAGAGTTCGGGATCCGAGATAGCGTTCATGTATATGCCTTGCACCGTCCACTGGTTGGCACCCGGGTCGGGATTCGAGGTGTAGGGCAACCATCGCATATGATAATTGCCACCGGAATCATAATACTGGATCACAACGTCCCATCTGTCGAAGCTGTCCAGTTTAGCGCTGCCGCTGTTTTCCAGCGTGACTTTCGCGATCGCCCCCGAACTCTCGGTAGCCGTTCCAATCAATGAGAGTTCAGTTCGCGCCCGTTCCTCTGCCACGGATTCCATCTCACGCCAGGACACTCCCACAGAATCCACGGAGGAAATCGCGCTCTGTGAAAGTGTCAAAACTGCCATCACTATCAAGGCGATGGCAACAATTGTAGTGAATAACGTTTCCATGAGTGAGTTATCCGCTCATCTGAGGAAGCCCATTCGCCAGACCTCGGAGGTTTTCGGCGAGATATCAATGGCCTACAATCTGATAGAGAACCGCATCGAAACCGTCAGGCTTCCTACTTTTGACAAACCTCCGAGGTCTCTCTTCACTACATGCTGAAGGTAAACTCGTCAGAGATTCCATTTGGAATAACCACTTTCAGGAAATAGGTCCCCGACGACAAGGGAGAAGAGAAGTAGAGGGTCATCTTGAGAGTAGCCGTAGGGCCCCACTCGGTATCGTTCTCCAGCGACATTGTCCAAGATGGCAGACTACCTCCGGCATCATTCACGTATGGGATACGAGCAAAATCACCCACCTCGCCGAAGAAGACATCACTCGCGTCTGTGGCCATTATCCGCGACGAGCCTACGTTCTTGACCCACACGAACACATTGAAATAACCATCAGCGTTCGTGTCCTGGAACACGCCATCGCTGTCTAGCTCTCCGGTGACATGGATGATCTCGACTTGACTCCGGACGCGATCACTAATGGTGTCCGTCATGCTCACGACAGCAGAGCTGCTCTGACCAATGGCCGGGAAGACCACGTTGAAGATAAGCACGGCAGACACCACGCCTGCTAAGATGAGCATCGCGGTGACGATGGTTTTTTCCATGCTCGTTACTCCCCATCAAGAAGCAACGAAAGCGCTACTGCTGTAGCATCAACCTTACGACCGAGCGTTTTGTCCAGGTTCAGCAGAGCGGTGAGAATAGCCTTGTTCGATATCTTGCCCTGGGGTGCTTCCCCGTCGTCAAAACTGACGAACAGCCCCAGCAGCTTGACCACGTTGAGCGAAATAAGGCCCGTCGCGACATAGGTATCTAGCATGGTCTTGGTTCGCTGGCCGCCCAGGGTCTGGGAGGTTTCATCGACCCAGTCCGATAATTTGGACAACATGCCCAGATCCGCATCACCCTTCAAGGCCCCAAGCCACGTTTCGTCGCCTTGTGGTTGACCGAAGCTGCCTCCTGGAGTTCCGGAGAGTGCATCAGGGAATTCCGCGTGAGCCTCAGAAGGTCCTGAGTGAATCTGAAGAAGGCCCGTGGAACCACCAGGATCGCCCCCCGTTTCTGACCCCAGCACACCCCTCATCAGCTCGCCCATTGAATCCGCCGCCGGCCCTATTTCCGCCGCCGGCCCTATTTCCGCTGCCGGCCCTATTTCCGCCGCCGGCACCATCTCCGGCCTCTTGTACTGCAACACTTTTTCTGCTCCATTGCCTGGCGCAGGGACATATGCTCCCGCCTTCTCGACTCTGTCAACGACAGAGAGAGAGCCCTCCCACGAGGAGGTATCAGACTGCGCCCCTCCGGAATCGGTCCCTCCCTGTTTGGCTGCAGCCTGGGGGGCAGGCGCAGCAATGAACGGAGAGCTGTAGTGAGTCAAGACGTGGTCCTGGATGTTCAACAGGATAGTCTTGATCTCATTCTTCAGGATCTTCACCTCGTTTTCCAGATCTCTTACCCTGTTTTCGACTGCCATTTCTTCCTCGCCCAGATCACCCTAAGTCCTCACATAGACCTGTTGCCCCTTGGCTCACCTACCCAGGCAATCCCTGTCGGTTCGCCTGGGTAGGTGCACGTCGTTTGCACTCAAAAGGAGTTGTACTCCGAGCATCTGACTATGCAAAGCTCAGTCGAGAGATCCGGGAGTACAACTCCCTCACATCAGATCAGTAGAACCGTGTCTACTCGTTCTCCTAGAAGAGACTGAACACCGAGTCGAGATAGGCTGGCGTGGTCCTCTCCAGGAGAAGAGTCGCGCCCATACCAGGCTTCACCTCTAGCCGGAACTTGGTGTTGATCCCCAGCCCAGTTGTCAACGGGTTGGAGTATACCCCCGTGGCCGTCAGCACAATGGTGATTTCGGCCATCTCACCAGGCTCCAGGAGATCGTCGCCGTCATTGGTCCCGATCCAGGTCTTCGACCAGGGCATATCATTCACGTGCTGCCCGCTATCGAGATACGAGATCACCACCTTGTGGGCGCTGCTAGAGGCAATCACCCCAGTGGCAATCGTGGGTGCAGTCATATCAATCGCCTCACCGCCCGCAACGTTGGCAACCATGAATACTATCTCTTCCACCGCAGAGTTGTTGGAGGTACTCTTCCCAATCACGCTTCCCTTCATCTCCATGGTTGATTGAACCTGGGAGATTCCAGAGTAAATCGCGTCCTTGCTCTTATCCGTCGCGAAGGTTCCTGCTGAGAGAACAGCGAATGAGAACACGGCCGCCACTACCACGAAGGCAATCAGAATGATTGCCGTTTCCAAACCGGTGATACCTCGTTCGTCCTTGTTCATCTTTCTGAAGTTGCGATTCATTTCTTTGTACTCCTCTCATCTGTAGTACTAATTTGAAGTCAATTCACAGCAAGTCACCAGACTGACAGTCACTCCAAGTATTCGCTCCAGACCATGACCCTCCTTTCAGTTCCTAGGGGTTCTCAAGAATTGTAGAGAAGTGCCAAAGAACCTCTATAATCTGACTCTATCATAGCATAGAATACAGAACTGTGCGTAAAAAAGTTGTTAATACCTTGTTAGTTTAGCGTAAAGGGGGGATAAAGCATTATGGGAGTATGGGTATGTGGAGGTGTGGGGATGTGGGGGTGCGTGCAATTGACTTCGGAAGTCTACCGTGGGCAGGAAATGCACTGGTTTCTCTGCGGCCTTATAGCATATCGTGGATCACACTATCCTTCTGAAGACTTCCGACCTAGATTTGGCCCCAAATAGGCTACAAGTCATTGATGGGTCCACTGAAAAACGTCATTTCACCACAGAGGCACGGAGGGCACGGAGAAAACATCAAAATGTTGTACAAGACTGTTCACTGACGACGCCAACATTTGACGCCGTCGGATGATGGGCAGAGTACTGCGTCGCGGGGTACTGCGTCGCGAAGTACTGCGTCGCAGTATATTGACTTATTGACAGGACAAGTCAAGAAACTCCGTGTTCTCTGTGTCGCCGTGGTTATTTCCGTGAGCCCAGCAACCCTTGCAAACACAAACACAGGGTAACTCGTCAAATGCATAGGATTGGAGTCAGTTCAATCGTTGAAGCCCAAGCTCAGATTGATGAGATGTAGCCTAATTTGGGCAAAAACTAGGTCGGAAGTCTGGTAGGCCAGTCTGGTAGGCAAAACCTGCTCCTACAGACCCACGTAGAGGTGCAGTATCTCCGGGCCGTACAGCAGGGTCACCATCGCCCCCAATACGAGGAATGGCCCAAAGGGGATGGAGTCCTTGCGTCCTTTCAGACCAGTCAACAGCAGGAAGGCCGCGGCGAGCCCGCCCGCGACTACGCCGATCAGCAACGAGACCAGCACGCCCGGGAATCCGGCTATAAGCCCCATAAAAGCAGCCAGCCGCACATCGCCCATGCCCATACCGGCAGGATTGATAAAGGCGATCAGGAAGAGGATCCCGAAACCTACCAACCCGCCGCCAAGAGAGTTCCAGATAGATCGCCCTGGCGTAACCAAGGCTCCTAGCATAGCAACAATGATAGCGGGATAGATGACCCGGCTGGGAATGATCTGATGCTCAAGATCAATGAACGCAACCACGATCAAGAAGCAGCAGTAAATGAGGGCCAAGATCAGCGGGATTCCAATCCCATAGTGTTGCCATAGCATGGCGAATAATAGTCCGGTGATGACTTCCACGGCCAATACTCTCCACGGGATGGCATCACCACAGTAGCGACACCTTCCACCCAGTGACAAATAACTCAGAATGGGGACTAGATCCCTCGCAGCAAGCCTGCGTCCGCAAGTGGGGCAATGGGAAGGGGGATAACTGATGGAGGATCCTGAAGGCAGCCTATCAATGCAGACGCAAAGAAAGCTGCCTACGGCTGCTCCCACGATACCAAAATAGAGAGAGAGCATGACTCAGACCTTCTTCAGAACAAGGCCAACATTGACTAAAAAGGAGGGCACGGGGAGATCCGGCGGATGCTCCAGCGGGCAACCCGGCAGCTCCACGGGACGGTCGAGCATGGCCTGCAGGTTGGCAACTGTTTGTCGATCGCTCATGGCCGCTCCGGTGAGACAGACTGGAGTAGTCGCGCTCAATGTCTTGGTGCGATGGCTCTCGTTGTAGAAGCGGATAGTTTGAGTCAGCTCGCTCACCAGTTGGTCAACTCTCACATTCACTGGGCCTGGGTCTCTCTCGAAGGGAAAGGACCGCATGATCACGGGAATATTATCAACGACGAGCACTATCGTCAGGGATTCATCTTCCAGATCAGTAATTATCGTTTCATCCCTACCTATAGCTCGGACTAGTGCCAGCGGCTTCAAATCCATCGAGCGAGGGACCACTGTCGCCGCCTGAAGGGCCTGCATGTAAGCGTCAAGCAATTCGCGAGAGACCCCCAGCAGATAGATCTGCCTCTGGTCTCCCTGCTCGGCGACGGTCTTCCACGACAGGTAGAGCGTATCCAGAGCCAGGGGCATCTCCTTCCTGGCCTCCCGTCTCACGGCATCGTCCAGCAGGTTCGCTTTGATCTTGGGCAAAGTTAGAAGGCGTGGAATGGCCCGCAGTCCCGTGAGGGACGCTACGATTCCCTTGCGGGGCACGTCGTTGTCGGTAAAGAGTTCGTCGATGGCAGCGCCTACCGCTGTCGCATTGAGCACCAGCCCTTCCCTAATCAGGCCAGGCTCGAGATTCTTCTCGGCCCACTGGGTCACCTTAGACCCCTTCGCCACCAGAAGACGCAGACTGTTCCCCTCGATGTTCAGGGTTACTACCTCGCGTGATCCATACTTGAGCAATACACCACCCTCCCGCAGGTTCTTCCTCGAAACCCTTGTTGAGCGAGAAAAAACCCGATTGAGCTAACCTTGCTGCTGCTGCATTAGAAACCTGCGGGAGGGTAAGCCCCCGCAATCCTCCCGCAGGTTCTTCCCCGAACCAACTGCTGAGCGAGAAGAAACCCGATTGAGCTAACCTTGCCGCCGCTACGTTAGAAACCTGCGGGAGGGTAACTCACGGGATGTTGAGTTCCATCCCCGCCAGGATGAAGTCACTGGTCAAGCCGTTAGCAACCATAATAGCATCCACGGTGGTGCCGTAGAGCCTGGAGATCGAGCTGAGAGTCTCGCCCCATTGAACAACGTGAACGCCCCCGCCCGAAGGGACCCCTGTAGGAATATATAGCGGTTGACCAGCGTATATCATGTAGCCCCAGAGACCATTGGCCCACATGATAGCCTGCACTGTCGTCTGATAGTATCGAGCAAGTGAGTAGAGAGTCTCTCCTGGGAGAACGATGTGCATCAACGGTCCTGCAGGCAGCATAACCCCCACAGGAATATTCAACACCTGGCCAATCCAGATAATATAGCTTCCCAGCCCGTTGGCCTGCATGATCATCTGGACTGTCGTGTTGTTGTTCCGCGCCAGAGAGTAGAGTGTGTCGCCCGTCACGACAACGTGCTGAATGGTTGTTGCGGGTAGCGTGCCCGTTGGAGAAGGGCCAGGCGATGGGGTGGTAGTCGGTGCGCCCGGGGTAACTGGCGTGGAGGTTGAGATCGGGCCGGGTGTCCCAGACCATCCAGTCGCATTGATCAGAGTGATTCCAGTCTGGGCATCCGCCCCGGTGGGCTTGATTTGCAGAGCGCTTGTGAACTCGTTGTAGGCTTGCTGGTACTTTCCCTGTGCGTATAACTGATACCCGTAGTTGACGTGCGCGGAGTAGAGGTTTTCCAGCATATCCGCACGACTGGCATCGAGTGCCAGTATCTGATCGATGGTCTGGATAGCCAGGGGCCAGTTCTGCGCCACCCAGGCGTTCCGCAATTGCGTCTCCAGGTCACTCATCTGGTTCAGGGCGGCAGACGCAACCCTCCCTGCTTGCGCTACATCCCTAGGTGCCAATAAGCTCGGAACGGCCACGATCAGTGAGCACAAGAGGACCAACCAGATCCGCGCTGCCATGTCAAGTATCGGGTTACTTCGCGTATCACTGCCGTGAGTTCTCACTTGAACCTCACAATCGCTTATGGGCCTATTGGTAATAGTTAACAGCTTTTTGCCACGAATTGCACGAATTTTCACTAATTTTGTTCTTATTCGTGTTTATTAGGTATCTTCGTAATATGGGGCGATCACTTGAATTATGTTCGTAGTAACCGCTTTAGCGGTATGAACACGCACTAAAGTGCGCGCTAAAAACCCCCGTTGATGATAGGGACGGCACTAGATCATCGGAAGGTATCCGAACATACCCGTCTCCAGGGCCTCAGTTAGTCCTTGAGTCGCCTCGGCCCCATCTGGATTGATACTAAGGGCGCTGTTGAACTGCGTGATGGCTGCGTCGCGCTTGCCTGCATCGAGCAAGGCATAGCCGTTGCTGACGTATGCCCAGTAGAGCATCCCCTGGACATTCTGATCCCCTGGATCCACTTGTTTGACTTCAAGTAGAATCTCGATAGCCCGTGGCCAATCTGACGCCTGCCAGGCCTGGTCAAGCTGCTCTCTCAGCTCCTCCGCGCCCGCCAGCGGGACCGTCTCGTCAGGCTTGGATCGGGGTGTCACCCCCGAGGAAAGGGCCGAAGAACGCACCACCACGTTCGCAGTGAGGACATGCTGCCACCCGGCGGCGGGACTGATCTTCAGGCCGTCAAGATTGAAGGTCGGTAGAGCGACTTGAGTGAGCAACCGGATAAACGTAGTGAGCTGACGGAGATCGCCCGTTGCTTCCAGAAAAACCCTCCGCGTTGTGTAGGTGGTCTCGCTCTCTTCTTCCGGTGTGTTCACCAGCTTCTCTAACTTAGCAATGTAGACCCCAGCTTCCGAAGCATAGCGGTATACATCGTCCAGTTGGCTCATAGCTTGCTGGTCAGTGGGGAAGACGCTCGCCGCTTCTTCTAAGAGAGCTTGGGCCACCGCGATTTCCGACCTCAGTTTTGGTGGGCTCTCTTTCTGCAACTGCTGTGCCTGCTCCAGTGCCACCTGCGTACGTTCCAGATCCGCCACCAGCTTCGAGTACGTCGGGAGCATGAGAATCAACGAAATGCCAAAGACCAGCAGCAATACCAGCGATATGACCAGGACTACCAACGCTAGTACTGAGCGCTTATCCTGCAACAAAGGTATCCCCGAAAACATACTTTTCAGTTTACTCATGGCACAATAACCTTAAGAGTTAATAGTATCACGAATTCCACTGCGTTTGCCTGCGCGGGAGCAGAAGATCGCCCCATCCGACTACTGCCAGTATCAAGGACCGATGCCAAGCCCGGGGGGCGGGAATAGCCAAGACCACCCTGAATCAGGCCTACCGCTTCCTCTGTACTGCGTGGGATGGGGACCGTCGACCCTAGCCCGCCGGCACTCGCTGGATACGGTGTCACCGTCGAGGTCGGTGGCGGGGCCACCGTGTGGGTAGCTGTCGGTGTAAGCGTATCTGTGGGCGTGACGGGCGTCGGTGTCACCGTTGGAGTGAGAGTCTCCGTTGCCGTCGGCGTTTCCGTCGGAGTGATTGGTGTGGCCGTGGGCGTCACCGGTGTCGCCGTTGGCGTTGCCGTTGGTATCGACGTCGCCGTCGGCGGCACTGTCGGTGTTACCGGCGTGGCTGTGGGGGTCACCGTGGCGTAAGGCCCCAGATCCCAGACATAGAGAGCGTAGGATTTTTCGGGGCCGTACTGGTTGTTCTTACTCCTGACGGTAATGACCACGTATCCTTCGTACGGAGACCAAAACTTGACCCGAGAGCTGTAATCACCAGGTACGGGGCCTGGGCAAGTATAGGCCGGTCCCCAGTTGTAATCCGCCCAGTCGTCGTTGAAGCACCCAAACGGCTCGCAGGTCAACCCCCCGCCTTCCACCTGGATCAAGGTGTCCACACCCGGAGGTAGAGGAGCGGGGCAGACCGGAGTGACCTGAGCCTCAGCTGGATCCTCCCCCCAACTGGTGTAATTGGGGAGACTCTCCGTCCAATAAGTGTAGACTTCGTATACCGTCCCAGCCTTGATCTTCAGTTGCACTCGATCCACATCCAATTGAGGATAGAGATTATGTATCTGTACCTTGCCCACATGGATAGCCTTCGGCACAATGTCGTCCACCTCGTAATGATCCACGGGAACAGGGGTAGGCTTGATCATCGTAACGGAAACGTGATACCATCTGTCGCTGCCAAAACGGCCCTTGTTGGTGATGGTGGCCACGGCAACGCCCTCATTCAGGGCCATGAAACGCACCCGCGACGATAGAGGATCAGTCCCTCCGTCATCATCATAATAGACCCGGCCATCAACGGACACACTCATGTAGGTATCCAAGCCCGCCGATAACCCGAAAGTGGTAATCTCGTACTCGTTCCCCGGCTTCACCAGGAACTGAACCTTGTCTATGTCACCCTCTGGGTAGAAATTATGAAGCTGATCCTCTGCGATTGCTATCGGCTTAGGTGAACGGTCGTCATCTTCATAGTTATCTTCTCGGGCACCGGTGTCCTCAACAGTGAGAACGTACGCCTTATCGCCTCCATACTGACCACGGTTATCGACCGTGATCGTAACTTGCATGTCCTGCTCGAGCCTGAACTCGATGAGAGACGCCTGGGGGCTCTCAGGACAGTCCGAGTAGAGCAATTCGCCCGCGGAGGTATAGCAGTCATCGTTGCTGTAGGTAGTAGAGCCGGCACGAACGGTTAAATACGTATCAACCCCAGGAGCCAACCCTGATGTAAACACACGGTAAATTCGCCCTGCCTTAGCCAGGAACAGGACTTTGTCAACGTCGTTGATGGGATGAAAATTCCTCTGTTGCTGTTCGCCGAGAACAATCGAGACCGGAACCACGTCGTCCACTTCGTATGCGTCCGCCAGGTCGGGGGTCGGCGATAGGGTTGCCGTAGGAGTGAGAGTGATGCTGGGCATGAGAGTTGGGGTGACTGTACTTGTGGCTGTCGGGGTCAGGGTGATGGTCCCATAAGGGGCCGCGATCTCGTCCATGGAAAGGAGAGAGACGTTCTCGAAAGCGTGGGATGCTTTCAGACTGTCCACGTATCCGATAACCCCGGCGCTGTCAACGGCCTCGCCCACGAGAGTGATCTCATGCTCCACTTGGGTGACGGACTCCACGTCGATCCGGGAACCCTCGTAGTCGTCTATGGCGGTCATGATCTCCGGCCAATCGGAGCGTCCCATGATCGTTGGGAGCGCATCTTCGAGGCGCTGCAGGGCTCCGTTAGTCTCGCTCAGCGTCAGTGTCAGATCAATGACCTCGCCGACGGGGGTGGGAATTATCTGTAACTCCTTGCGAACGATCGCCAGTTCCTCCTCAACCAGCGCGGTGTTGGCCTTCGTGCGCGCTGATACGAGGAAAGTTGGAACCAGGAGA
>Ga0255396_1021_pt1 | contig 16635 bp, 13 predicted proteins | sample ANMaggSeSYBR01J8_FD_182120 | JGI IMG/M metagenome (GOLD analysis project Ga0255396, IMG submission 182120) | Sediment cell enrichment communities from methane seep in Santa Monica Basin, California, United Staets - ANME aggregate JGI... | ecosystem: Environmental > Aquatic > Marine > Cold seeps >... | reverse complement strand
GTTGTCATCCACAGGTCGTGGATAGTCCCTCAACATCATAGGCATGGCACGATCTCCTTTCAAGCAAACGCTTCACACCCCTGAACAGGCCACCAGGGCAGCCGGCTGCAAGGGGGATTACCCAGTTCGAAGCGACACTTCTCTCTCTTCTGTCTCGAGTTTCACCTCCGGATGCTTGCTAAGATAATCCTCAATGGCCGCGTGCAGGGTGGTCGCAGCCAGGTTGGAGCAATGCGTCTTCGCTTCCGGAAGTCCACCCAAAGCCTGGACGACCTGTCCGTCAGTAAGCTCCATGGCCTCTTCCAGAGTCATGCCCTGAGCGATTTCCGTGCCTACGGAGGCACTGGCCACAGCCGCACCACAGCCAAAGGTGCGGAACTTGATCTCGGAAATGCGGCCACCCTCGATCTTGATGTAATATTCCATCAGATCGCCACAAACTGGGCTTCCCACTTTGCCCACGCCGTCGGCATCCTCAATAATGCCCACGTTGCGTGGATTCTGGAAGTGATCCATTACAACCTCAGTATACACGAAATCCTCCTTAAAATCCACTCCACACCACAAGAATGATCATATATCCGCGATAATCCAACTGTATAGACCCTGCAAGTATCACTCTGAACAGACGTTCAGCATAGCTCCGTACTGACCAAGCGAAAACGGACCGTAGTCTTCGCCTATGCGACCTGATACAGAGGCGACATTCGCCGCAGACGCTCTATGATGCCAGGCAGCACCGAAAGTACGTACTCTACATCTTCCTCCGAGTTCTCACTTCCCAATGTCAGTCGTAGACTGCTGTGAGCGATCTCAGGAGGAATCCCCATGGAGGTGAGAACCTGTGAGGCGCGCTCCTCCCCAGTGGTACAGGCTGACCCACTACTTGCCGCCACGCCCGCGAGATCCAGTCCCAGCACAATCGATTCGCCCTCGACCCCCGCGAACACAAAACTGGCATTATTGGGCAAGCGCTCGGTAGGATGCCCGGTGAGTTCGGTATCGGGAATCGTAGAGAGCACTCCCTCGACAAGCCTGTCGCGCAGGGCAACCAGGCGCTGATAGTTTTCCATACGATGTTCCTGAGCCAGCCTCAATGCAGTGGCCAATCCAACCGCGTATGGCACGTTCTCCGTGCCTGCCCGCCGACTACGTTCATGACCCCCTCCCGTCTGCACAGGCATCAGCGAGGTCCCCTGCCGTACATAAAGCGCACCTATGCCCTTCGGGCCGTAGAACTTGTGCGCCGACAGGGAAAGAAGGTCTACTCCCAGCTTTGTCACATCCAGGTCCAGAGCACCACCGGCCTGCACCGCATCGGTATGAAAGGGGACGCCTCTGGAGTGTGCGATCCGCGCTATTTCGGCGATGGGCTCGATGGTGCCAACTTCGTTGTTAGCGTACATGATACTGATGAGCACCGTACGGTCGGTGATGGTTCGAGCGACATCCTCTGGATCCACGATGCCATAGCGATCCACGGGCAGGTAGGTGACCTCAAACCCAAACTCCTTCTCCAATTGCATGCAAGTGTGTCCGATAGCATGGTGCTCAATGGGAGATGTAATGATATGATTCCCCCTGCCTCTACTAGCGAAAGCCACTCCACGGATGGCTAAGTTGTCGCTCTCGGATCCGCAACTGGTGAAAACGATCTCCTCAGGCTCAGCCCCTAAGATATCCGCAACCGTACGACGGGCCTCCTCCAGACCACCAGCAGCCTCTCGGCCTACGGAGTGTATGCTGGAAGGGTTGCCGTACTTCCGGGTGAAATATGGCAGCATAGCCTCAACTACCCTTGGGTCAACGGCGGTAGTGGAGGCGTGATCCATATAGATGCTGCTTTCAGGCTTTTCCATGACGCTCCTCTCGCGAGCTTTATGAGTAAAGTTCCGTACTTAAGTATCTCTCTCCGGTATCCGGCAAGATCATGACCACCGTCTTGCCATGCCCTAGCCGAACTGCTATCTCCGCCGCGGCATGGGCCGCTGCCCCAGATGAGATGCCAACCAACAGCCCCTCTTCCCGAGCCAAACGGCGCGCCATCTCCATGGCGTCGTCATCCGCAACGGGCAACACCTCATCTATGACCTCCCGTTTAAGCACACTGGGCACAAAGTCTGCCCCTATGCCTTGTATCTTGTGAGGCCCAGGCTGGCCACCGGATAGCACCGGAGAACGCGCCGGTTCCACAGCTATTACCAGAATGCCGGGATACTTTTCCTTGAGAACCTTCCCAACACCGGTAATGGTACCCCCCGTACCCACGCCGGCCACGAAAGCATCAATGGGGCCATCGGCCTGCGTCAGGATTTCCTGGGCAGTCGTATGCCGGTGCGCCTCCGGGTTAGCGGGGTTATCGAACTGCTGGGGCATGAAGTAGCCCGGGTTCTCAGCCAGCAGATCTCGCGCTCGCCTCACTGCTCCGCTCATGCCCTCATCACCAGGTGTCAACATGACCTCAGCACCATAGGCAGTCAGGAGTCTACGCCTCTCCACGCTCATGCTCTCGGGCATGACCAGGATCACCCGATAGCCCTTAACTGCTGCCACCATAGCCAAGCCTACTCCCGTGTTGCCACTGGTTGGCTCGACGATTGTCCCGCCGGGCTTCAACACCCCATCTCTCTCCGCTGCTTCTATCATCGCCAACGCTATGCGGTCCTTGACACTACCACCAGGGTTGGTGCGCTCCAATTTAGCCCACACGGTGGCTGCCCCGGGAGGAACCACGCAGTTCAGCCGGATGAGAGGCGTTAGTCCGATCAGATCAAGTACGCTGTTCGCTCTAAGAAGCCTCGTAGAACTCAACTCGAAGCTCCTTTCACGGCCTCTTTCTGGCGCACCGCGGTCTCCAAGGAGCGAATGCGTTCCTCAAGTTCCTCAATTCGGATTGCTGTCACACTCAGGGCCTTCACAACCGGATCAGGTAGCCTCCCGTGATCAAGCTTCCCGGTCGGGCCTTCGACAGAATGATCTCCTCGCACCACACGACCGGGTACACCCACTACCGTTGTGTTTGCAGGGACCGACTTGACCACGACTGCACCCGATCCCACACGGGCATTTTCGCCTACAGTGATTGGCCCCAGGATCACAGCATTGGAGCCGATAACAACTCCATCGCTGATCGTGGGATGACGCTTGGCCTTCTCAATGGAGGTGCCTCCCAGGACACAACCCTTGTACATCAACACATCGTCACCGATCTCAGTCGTTTCCCCGATAACGATGCCCATACCATGATCGATGAAGAATCGTCTTCCGATGCTAGCGCCTGGATGGATTTCCACTCCAGTCCACCAACGACTAGTATGCGATACCAGGCGTCCCAGCAAGTGAAAGTTGCTTTCCCACAGATGGTGGGCCACTCGATGTAGCCAGATGGCGTGTAACCCTGGGTAGCAGACAAGCACCTCCAGGGTGCTCTTTGCAGCGGGATCCTTCGCGAAGACTGTCTGTAGGTCTTCTCTGATTCTTTGTAGCATAGCGACGTGTCCTCAGTTGTCTCCCGGGCATAAATCCGCCAGGGTGATGGAATCCAATGTCTCTGTCAGTCTATCGTGCACCGTCTGCCAGACAGCACGAGTCGCACAGGAACCCACTCTTTGGCAAGCACCATCGGCCAGGCACGTGACAGGCACGAGGGCTCCGCCAAGAGCCCTCAGGACATCACCGACGGTGATTTCCTCTGGTGCTCGACCCATCTCGTAGCCCCCACGAGCACCCCGTACGCTGCGCAATAGCCCAGTTCGGCGCAAAGGAGCGACTATCTGCTCCAAATAGGAGAGGGAGATATCCTGCGCACGTGCTACATCCTTCAGTGAGGTAAGACCCTTTTCCCCCCGCAGGGAAAACTCCACCATGGCTCGCAGACCACATTGCTCTTTAGCCGAGAATTTCATCGCCCCTACCTCGCATCTCAAACCAACGACAGCGTAAATCCGAGTAGTTACTCGGGTTTATTCTACCACGTTGGCATTTCGCTGTCAATTCTTCAAATCGAGAGAGCGAGGAGACCCGCTCGCCAGGCCTCGGAAGTCTGCGGCGATTCCACAGTTATCTACAATCCAATCTGAAAGCTCATAGAGTCCAATACACATCCCGCACGCGGTAAACTTCCGAACTCCACCGTTGAACAAACCGAGCAATCAGAATACGGGTTTCGATTTGTCAGCTTATACGCTTTAGGGTATTATACGCTAGACAAATCATAGACTCCAGGAGCTTACTATGCTGGACATGTTCTTCAATCCCAAGGCAGTCGCTGTCATCGGAGCATCACGTGATCCAGCGAAACTTGGCTATGGTGTTCTAAACAACATCCTCAACTCCGGGTACCCTGGACAGATATACCCCATCAATCCTAAGAGCGCTGAGGTCCTGGGGTTACAATGCTACAAGAGCGTCTTGGATATCCCCGACCCTGTTGATATGGCGATCATCGTCATTCCCAACCGGTTTGTAGCCAGTGTGCTCGATGAATGTGGGCAAAAGGGTATCAAGGGAGTCGTGATCATCACTGCCGGCTTCCGGGAAGCCGGTCGTGATGGCGTAAAAATGGAAAGGGAGCTTCTCTCCATTGCGCACAAGTATGGCATCCGGCTGATAGGTCCTAATTGCCTCGGTACCATTGACACTGTGCTTCCCCTTAACGGCTCCTTTGCCGTAGGAATGCCCAAGCAGGGAAGCATCGGCTTCATGTCTCAGTCCGGCGCGCTTTGCACCGCTATTCTAGACTGGGCTGTGGCGGAGGATGTGGGGTTCTCCTATTTCGTCAGCCTGGGCAACAAGGCCGACGTGGATGAAGTGGATCTATTGGAAGCATGGGAGAATGACGAGAACTCGCGCGTCATCATCAGCTACCTGGAAGGGCTGCGAGACGGACGGCGTTTCATAGATGTCGCTCGCAGAGTCACTCGCAAGACTCCCTTCATCGTCGTCAAATCCGGCAATACGGAGGCCGGATCGCGAGCCGTATCCTCTCACACCGGCTCGCTGGCTGGCTCGGAAGCGGCCTACGACGCAGCCTTTCGCCAGTCAGGCGTCCTGCGCGCGTTATCCATCCAAGAACTCTTCGACTACTCCCTCGCCTTTGCCTACCAGCCAACACTGAAGGGAAATCAGATAGCCATCGTCACCAATGCGGGTGGTCCAGGAATCATGGCCACCGATGCCCTGGAGCGATCCGGACTGAAGCTGGCCGGCTTGCAGCGCGAGACTATTGACTACCTGAGGGAAAACCTGCCAGCAGCAGCCAATATCTACAACCCCATTGACGTCATCGGAGACGCTCGTGCCGACCGCTATAGTCGAGCCATTGAGGCCGTTCTGAAAGACGAGAACGTAGATGGGCTCATGGTCATCTTGACTCCTCAGGTAATGACTGAGATCACCGAAACAGCGGAGTTGATAGGAGAGATATCGGCCAGATATGGCAAGCCTGTGCTAGGCTGTTTCATGGGCCAGGCAACGATAGGCCCAGGCATTGCGATCCTGAGCAAGCACAGTATCCCAAACTACCTCTTCCCGGAGCGGGCTGCGGCTGCGTTCAAGGCCATGCAGGAGTACCATACCTGGCTTGAGCGACCGCCTTTGGAGATCACGAGTTTCGACGTAGACAAGAAAAAAGTCCGCCAGCTCCTCGATGACGTACGCAAGGATGATCGCCTCACCATGGGAGAAGCTGAAGCGCGAGACGTCATGGCGGCCTACGGTATTCGCATTCCGCAGTCCACAGTCGCGAAGGACGCCGACGAAGCTGTACGGATCGCTGAGGAGATCGGGTATCCGGTGGTCATGAAGATAGCCTCGCCCGATATTCTACATAAGTCCGACATCGGTGGCATCAAAGTTGGCCTGAACGGTGCAACTGACGTCCGGGACGCTTTCGATTTGATCGTATATCGCGCCACTCGCTACATGCCCGATGCCACCATTTGGGGCGTGCAGGTACAGGAAATGGTAATGGGTGGCAAGGAAATCATCATAGGAATGAACAGAGATCCCCAGTTTGGCCCTCTTTTGATGTTCGGGCTGGGAGGCATCTACGTGGAGGTGCTGAAGGATGTAACCTTCAGGGTAGCACCCATTTCATCCCTGGATGCCAAGGAGATGATTCGAGAAATCCGCGCTTACCACTTGCTCCAGGGCGTGAGGGGCGAGCAGGCCTCGGACCAGGAATCGATCGTCGATGTATTGCTTCGCATCTCACAACTGGTTACAGACTTCCCAGAGATCGTGGAAATGGACATCAACCCCCTGTTGGTATGTGAGGTCGGCCAAGGGGCGGTAGCTGTAGATGCTCGGCTGGTATTAAGCTCATAGTAGATAGTGCCTGCTAAGGGAGGAGAAAGAATGGCAACGCTATATATCACCGCCTCAGAAGCGTATTCAGGCAAGAGTGCTCTCTGTGTTGGAATGGGGAAGAGATTTCAACTCGATGGCTATTCAATTGGTTATATGAAGCCTATTTTCCGGGTAGCTCGGTGTCTCGGAGGCCAACGGGTTGATGAGGACGCAGCTTTCATGAAGCAGATGTTTGGTCTTCAAGAATCGACAGCCACCATGGCTCCCGTATGCGTAGATGACCTGGTTTTTGAAATGGCTATGCAGGGCAAAGGCAAGAACATCCTCCAGATCATCGAGAAGGCTTTCGTGGATGTGTCTAGAGAGAAGGACATCGTACTTCTGGAAGGTGCCAACAACCTTATGCAGGGCTTTGTCATAGGTGCACCTCCATACGAGGTGTCTCAATTGCTGAAAGCCAGGGAATTATTGCTCGTAAAGTGGAACGATATTCGGGATATAGACTACGTATTGGCCGCCCGGGAATTGCTAGGCGAGTCCTTGCTCGGAGTGGTGGTGAACGCTGTGCCACACCGACAGATGGAGTTTGTCAAGGATGTTGTGGCTCCCTACCTCGATGAGAAGGGGATCAAAGTCTACGGCGTGCTGCCCCAAGAACGGATTCTACGGTCTATCAGCGTCCGGGAACTCGCCGAGGCTGTGAATGGGGAAGTGCTCTGCTGCGAGGATGCCTTGGGCGAATTGGTGGAACACCTGATGGTGGGAGCCATGCGAGTGGACTCGGCTCTCAGTCACTTCCGCCGTAAAGCTAACAAAGCGGTTATAACCGGCGGTGACCGGCCTGACATTCAACTGGCCGCACTGGAGACATCAAGCAAGTGTCTGATTCTCACCGGCAACATGCACCCCAGCCCCATCATCATGGGTAGAGCTGAAGATATGGGTGTGCCGATGATACTGGTGCGCAAGGACACACTCTCAACTGTGGAAATCGTCGAGCGGGCCTTCTATCAGGCACGCTTCCATGAACCACGAAAACTTGCTCGCTTCGACGAGATCATGGAAAAGAACTTTGACTTCGAGGGGCTCTATACTGACCTGGGGCTCAAATAACTCCGGCCGTGGTCGTGAATCTGGATGGGCACTTTCTCGCCAGACTGGACCTCGGGACACTATTACGGACACGCCGGATACTAATACTACTATGTGAAAGGGAGCAAACATGATCACACTGATCGAAGATATCCACGGACGAGAAATACTGGACTCTAGAGGCAACCCCACGGTAGAGGTAGAGGTGTTCCTGTCTGGCGGGGACCTCGGACGTGCCGCTGTGCCCTCCGGCGCTTCCACTGGTGTCCACGAAGCGGCCGAACTGCGAGACAATGACAGCGATAGGTATCTAGGCAAGGGCGTCACCAAAGCAGTGGAGAATATCAATACCACTATTGCTGAGGAGTTGATCGGCTGGGACGCAACGGATCAGGTTGGCATTGACGAGTTTATGGTTGGCCTGGACGGCACGCCCAACAAGGGAAACCTGGGAGCCAATGCTATCCTGGGAGTCTCTTTGGCCGTGGCCAAAGCCGCGGCCAACGCGATTGGGCTTCCCCTCTACCAGTATCTGGGGGGAGTCAGCGCGCGCACGTTACCAGTACCAATGATGAACATTCTCAACGGGGGCAAGCACGCCGCCGATAGCACCGACCTGCAGGAATTCATGGTCATGCCGGTGGGAGCCCCCTCGTTTGCCGAGGCGCTGCGCTGGGGCACGGAGATCTACCACAATCTCAAGAAGGTTCTCAAAGGGAAAGGCTACAGCACCAGTGTAGGCGACGAGGGAGGGTTCGCGCCCTCTCTGGGGTCCAATGCAGAGGCGATCGAGGTCATTCTTGCGGCTATCGAGGCGGCTGGTTATCGGCCCGGCGAAGACATATTCATCGCCCTTGATCCTGCTGCCAGCGAGATCTTCGAGGATGGCAAGTATCTCCTGAAGAAAGAGAATAAGGTGCTGACCGGCACCGAAATGGTGGATTTCTATGCTGACTGGGTCGATAAGTACCCCATCATCTCCATCGAGGATGGATTGGCCGAGGATGACTGGGACAACTGGGCCCTCCTACAGCAGCGCATCGGGGACAGGGTGCAAATCGTAGGAGACGACCTGCTGGTCACCAACGTTGAGCGTGTGGCCAAGGCCATCAAGATGAAGGCGTGCAATTCCCTGCTCTGTAAGGTCAACCAGATCGGCACCCTCACCGAGGCCATCGCCGCTGTGACAATGTCCGAAAGAGCAGGCTGGACTGCTGTCGTCTCTCATCGTAGTGGGGAAACGGAAGATGCTACCATCGCTGATTTGGTGGTAGGGCTGAACACGGGGCAGATCAAGACCGGCGCTCCCTGCCGCAGCGATCGAGTCGCCAAGTACAACCAACTCCTGCGCATTGAGGACGAGCTAGGAGACACGGCCATCTATCCTGGATTGGCCGCCTTCCACAACATCAAGCGCTAGCATCCAACAGCTATCTCGCTCCGCAGGGATTGCCCAATCCCCGCATGCAGTTCTGATCTTGCCGTACAAGGGCGCGATCAGGCGATCTCTGCGGAGCAAACAACGAAGCCAGCGAGTACACCCCAGCGAAGCCAATTCGCCGATTATCTAGCTCTGAAGGGATTGGCTAATCCCCCACTTGACTACGGTTCCGGCACACGCTCAATGAGATCATCCAAGGTTCTCATCCCACGAACGGCGCGAAGAAACGAAGCCAGGTCCGGAGTTTCCTCTCGCAACCTGAACAGGCGAGGACCAATGGGATCCTCAGTGGGAGCGGCAGCGCTTGTGCGGTATGTGCCGTGGAAAGCAAAATAGGCCTGATTCAGCCGCCGGATGAAGTAGCCGTTCTCCAGCAAGAACTGTCTCCGCTCCTCCATATACTCTTCGGTCTCAGTTACCTTCCCTTCGGCCAGTAGGATGTCCACCCGTTCCCTAGTGATGCGCATCTCCTCGCCGAAGCCGAAAACAGGGGGATCAGGTTCGGGCACTGGGTGGGCCGGGGTAGGTGGACTTTGCGGTGGAGGTGGCGACGGCACCAACTCAGGGTAGTATCTCTCCAGAGCCTTGCGACCCACTTCGTTCCCCACTATGTCTGCCACGGTCTCATTGATGGCCGAAGCGTCCGAACTGCTCCAGTAATACCGCCCCAGAGGAAAGCCTATCAGGTAGGTGTGGACCCATTCGTGGGCTATGGTGTTTAGAATCCACGGGAGACTGGCCCGATCGATGACCATGGTGGGCCAGGTAGAGAAGCCGCCAATACCATCTATCAGCGCGCTGGTATTCAGAAGTTCGCCCTCCAGAGTTATTTCCAGGGCTTCGCGCGTCTCCAAGGATAGGCTGGGGATCAAAGTCATACTCATGCGCAGCCTGATCTCGTCCCGAGGGGAGAGAATGAGATTGTAGGGGGGCTCAGTGAACTGGAAAGCCACCGGCGGAAGTGCCAGTCCCAGCCAGCCAAGTTTTTCCTCGACAAGCATCTGGCTCACCTGCATCTCGAGAATCCGTTCCACAGGTGGGCGCTTATCTTCCTGCCCAGCCCGCAACTCTTCTACCTCCTCTTGCAACGAAGCAACGCTGGCGTAGGCCTCCGCTCGGTTTTCGCTCAGGATGATCGTGCGCTCAATGTGACCCTCCAAAGCACCCATGTGCCCAGCAGTATCCAGGTAGGCCAGAACGGACTGCTTCGACTCCGAGGTGTCCTCGTTCAAGTGGCCGACGGACAGACGCTCGACCAGCTCGGAGCGCAGGGCGTTTACCTCCCAGCGAGGAATGCTGAAGCGGTAATCCTGGACGATCGCCCGTACGCTGACAGAGTAGGAATCGCTAGAACGTAGTCGGGTCCACTGAACGTATCCAAATAGACCAGCAACAAGGACAACTACCAGTAGCACCAACCAGGGCCAGATCCGCCGTGGTTGGCGTTTGGATACAGGAGCCACTTTTCGTTTGAAGACAGGAAGGATAAATACCATCAGTGGGCTCTACTACTCCTCAGCCTCGAAAGGCTCGATGTCCACTGCTCCTCCCTCCCGCCTGATCAACTCGCTGATCTTGAGTTCAGCCTGATCGAGCCGCTGTTCGCAGAGTCGCTCCAATCTCATCCCTTCCTCGAAGAGCGCCATGGACTCATCCAGAGGCAACTCGCCCTCCTCTAGCTTCTTGACGATTTCCCCCAACTGTTCATAGGCTTTCTCGAAGATCAGTTCTTGATTCTCTGACAACGCATCCTCCTCTTTCTCAGCATCGAGAGACGGCCAGACACCTTGGCTGCTCTTAGATTATCTCCCTCAAACGTACGAAATCCTCTCCGGCTCTCGGTCCACATCTGCGCGGAACTTTCCATCGTGCACACGCACATCAATGCGATCCCCCGTCCGGATCTGCCGGATGCTCCGCACTACATCGCCATCGTCACTCCGCTGCACGATAGCGTAGCCTCTCTCTAGAGTGCTCGCTGGGCTGAGGCTGTCCAACCGCAGGCACAAGCCCTTGAGCCTCTCACGATTCATAGCTAACCGATGCTCCATGTGCAGAGTGGCCGTCTGCCAGAGCTCATCCACACGCTGCCGGTAGTGCGTCACCTTCGTCTGAGGAGAGTAACGTTGCAGCATTAGGGAATCTTCTCTGAGGACCACTCGCCGGTCAGCGATGATGCTTCGCACCTCTTGTACCAATCGATCCCGCTGCCACTTCACACCCTCCTGCAACTCCCGCATGTCCGGCACGCAGATTTCCGCCGCAGCAGAGGGTGTGGGCGCCCGCACATCGGCCACGAAATCTGCAATGGTGAAATCTGTCTCGTGGCCCACGCCAGAGACCACCGGCACACTTGAGGCCGCGATAGCCCGGGCGACATCCACGTCATTGAAAGCCCACAGATCCTCGAGTGATCCACCACCCCGCGTCACGATGATCAGGTCCACGTCAGCGTGCTCATTCAGCGCCCTGATAGCCTGGACGATCTGGGGAGGAGCTTCGTTTCCCTGGACCATGGTAGGAGCCAAGATGACCTCCACGAGCGGATAGCGCCGATTCAGGACGTGCAGAACGTCTCTCAAGGCGGCTGCCACGCGGGAGGTGACGATTCCAATTCGCTTAGGAAACGGGGGCAGCGGACGCTTGAGTTCCTCTGCGAAGAGTCCCTCGGCTTCCAACTCCTTTTTCCGACGTTCGTACTCCAGGTGCAGAAGGCCCACGCCCGCGGGCTGAATGTCATCCACGTAGAACTGGTAGCGGCCCTGCACCTCGTAGACCGAGATATGCCCATGGGCAACGATGGCTTGCCCGCTCTGTGGCAAGTACTCTTGACGAGCCGCGAGCGAGCGCCACATCACACAACTGATCTGGGCTTTTTCATCCTTGAGGGTGAAGTAAAGATGCCCAGAGGTGGCACGAGTGAAATTTGAAACCTCACCCTGCAACCAGAGATCGGAAAGAGTGGGATCCCCTTCCAGGATGAATCGGATGTGGCTATTCACTTCGCTGACGCGGTAGATATTCACTCTTGCTCACCCTCCACTTGGCATAAGCTCGCAGTTCAGGTCCTGGTAGTCCCCCTGTCAAGTATTGATAAGATTCTACGTCTTCGTTTTACCGCGGAGACCACTGAGATCGCTGAGTTTTCTTTGTTTTCTTTCAAGTTCTCTGCGCCCGCTATATCCTCAGCGGCCGCTATGTCCGCAGAGGCCGCTAAGGACGTAGCGGCCTCTGCGGTGAAATTGGCCTAACAACGCTCAAGCGGGGTACTACATGTGTCCTGAAGTGCTGTCAACAACCATCATCAACTCCCGTTCAGGGACTCAAAAGAACGTAGGATAGCGCCAATCTCGGCAGCCAGTCGAGACATTTGATCCGCCGACGCTTTGCAGCAATCGAGCAACACCGTTACACCATCCCGAAGCTGGAGATTGACCAACCAGTAGTTCTCCTCACCTCTCTCCCGGGACCAGATGCGCTGATGCTGCACGTCAACGCGCGCGATGTCGCCGAAGGGAATCCTCTGCGTGACCTTGTCTCTGAAAGAGAAGGTCATTTCACCTTTGTTACCATCAAAGGTGATGATGTGCAGACGTGGCAATTCGAAAGTCATCCAGGTAGCTGCCGCAACAACCAGACAAGCGAAAATGATGACCGCTGTCCCGGCGGCGGGTGAAGCGTCAATCCACTGAAAAAGGATGGCTGCCGCGCCTACCAGTGCCAGCCCGACGATACCACCCATCGTCCACCGGACAGAGGAAAGCTCTCTCTTGCGCAGCACCAATCGCTCGGGTGTCCGCTCCAAGATATCGCAATTCCCCAATCTCACAAAGGCCGCAGCCCTTTCTGCTACCATAGCATCTCCTCTCTGTTAGCCACCCAGATTCTTGACCGCTGTGAGCATATCACGACGCGGGCAGTCTGTCAATCGGAGTGTGGGGGGTGTGAGAGTAGAGCAGTAAAGGCTAACAAGTGTGGCTGTGTCTCCGTGTGACCAGGCCTTGGTTTTTGACGAGCGCCGGGATTTGAGCTATACTAGCGTTTGCCTAGGAACGGGGTGTGGCGCAGCATGGTAGCGCGCAGCGTTTGGGACGCTGAGGTCGGAGGTTCAAGTCCTCTCACCCCGACTTGGTTCTATCTCGCGGGTGTAGCTCAGTTGGTAGAGCCCCTGCCTTCCAAGCAGGCTGTCACGAGTTCGAGTCTCGTCGCCCGCTCTTGGGGGCCCATAGCTCAGTGGTTAGAGCTACCGGCTCATAACCGGTCGGTCCCAGGTTCGAATCCTGGTGGGCCCACTTTTCATACTTGTTCGTCTTGGAACGCTGCGGGTTCCCGCAGGCCGCCTCTTCTTCAGTGTCCCCTAGTGCTGGTACTCGGCGCCTTCTTTCTATTGACCAGAGTCTTCAGCAGTGGCTTGACCGACGTCATGTTGGAGCCCCACTCCTTGATACCTACGATGCCCAGCCGCCACCACCATTCCACACGCTTTCTATACGCAATGAGAGGCCTCACCCAATTCTGAAGAGGTATGAGAGGCCCTGCTGGAGAGATCGACATGGTGAATCTGATCAGAGTAAGTGTACTGATTCGAAGAGTAGTGATGGCAACTACCTGTGTGCTAGGACTTATCATAGGGGGACTTACGATCTCGGGTTGTTCCCCTGAGAAAGGAAGTAGCATGACTGGAACAGCGACAAATGCGGTTGCACACATCGCCGTACCGCCCATAGACCTCCTGGCACCTTCCAAGACGGAGATTGCAACTTTTGCGATGGGTTGATTCTGGGGTCCAGACTCCCAGTTCGGGAGCACCCCCGGCGTGGTTCGTACCCACGTCGGGTACGCAGGAGGGACGACAGAGAATCCCACCTATCGCAATATTGGAGATCACAGCGAGACGATTCAGATCGAGTACGACCCGACCCAGGTATCGTACGAAGAGCTTCTGGAGATGTTCTGGAGGAGCCACAGTCCGCAGTACCGCTCACCCTCACGGCAATACATGTCTGCAATCTTCTACCACGATGAAGAGCAGAGACGGTTGGCCATGGAAACAAAAGATCGCGAGGAGGACCGGTTAGGCACGAAGGTTTACACGGAGATCACCCCCTCCCAGGAGTTCTACCTGGCCGAGGAGTACCATCAGAAGTACCGGCTGAGGAACAGCCCAGCCTTCATGAATGAGTTCCTCGCTATGTATCCCAACGATGCCGATTTCATCGCTTCCACGGCCGCGGCGCGCGTGAACGGATACCTGGGGGGCTATGGCTCGCTGGCCACACTTCAGGCAGAAGCGAACAGCCTGGGCCTGTCCATCGAAGCAACTGAGGAGTTACTGGATAAGGTGTCTGCGAGAGAAAACAGGGGAAGTGCCGCGTCGGATACCTGCCCTGCGTGAGGCTCTTACGTAAGACCCAGCGAGGCTTTTGGCAACCACTACAGAGACAAAATCGGCTCTACTGTGCGTAGAGAGGCAATGCAAGAGCCCACGCGGCGAGCGCCAGGGATCTTGAATGTTCGAGAGTGAATCAGATGCCGTATTGAGTGCTCCGCTTCCGTAAAGCGTGTTCTCCACCCTCCAAGATATCCAACGTGTAGCTGCGAACCTTCGAACGGTCAATGGCTCCCGAGGCGGCGATGCGCATGTGCCGGTCATCCTTCTTGCGCTCGCACACCAGGATATTGTCGGCATCCCAGGCGATAGGGATGTTGGGATTCACAGTGGCCCAAATGATCTGGCGCGGACGGCGCAGCAATCCACGCAGCATCTGCTGGTACAGGGCTGCATCTTCGAAAAGATCGTCCTCCTGGTCAATAATCAGCGGTTCCGGAAGGCGAGTTTCCCGCAGTTCGTCACGAGAGAAGCCTGAGGTCAGTATCTCCAGCATCAGGGCAACGCCTCTCTCCCCGTAGCGCATCTTATCATAGCCCGATATGCGATCAATTGTGCGCTTGAGGCGAGGATCCAGTAATATTCCCTTCCTCGCCAGATAAATCTCCTCGCTTTCTAGCAGACGCAAGATGGGCTCGATGGCCACAGTTTGCTCCTCATCGGATAGGTGTTTTCGTAGTACCCCCCGGGCAAGCCCTCGGTAGTGCTCGATGGCAGCGAAAGCAGTTGGCCGCAGGGCTTCCATCTTGGGTTCTTGATAAACGGCCTCATAGAGTTCGTCTCCGCTGTAGTAGGTAGGCAATCGCAGCGCGCTCGCCCCCGTCATCTCTCGCAAAAGCATCTCCAAGACATACCGATCGATCTTCATCCCTTTCCGGGGAAGGGAGAACTCTCTTTCACCCCCATTGCCGCTCAGGGACACGAGTCGCACCACCCCAGTTGCTTCTACGTCCCCACTCACGTAGGAACGGCACAAAGCGAACGACAGCGAGCTTCCATCGGCTTCGATCAACTCCAAGTACACCACTACCTGACGCGGAAACCACCAAGCCGGACTATCCGCTGCCAGGTCCACGAGACCCAATCCAAAAGAGATAAACTCCAGCAAAGATGTGGACCCCGAGAGCGGCTCCCCGATGACACAGTTAATGTTCTCGTTGAAGGGGATACTCAACCCATCGCCGAAACCACCTTTCACCGCCAGTCCCCGAATCACGGTGCGGGCCATGCCTCGGTAAGGGGTGCGCTCATGCGGTTCGACGTACTTGCGGTCGAAGAGAGAATAGGTTCGATCCAATGTGGGGATTTCCAGTACTCTATGCAGGCCATTCCGAAGGCTGGTACCTAAGGCGCGAAAGATCACCTGCGGCGCTTCTGGTCCCCTCTGATAGTCCAGCTTGATCTGGGAATAGCGGGTGCCAATTGATCGACCAAACCCATCATATTGCAGCCGGCACTCGTGCGCATCGGAGTTCTTGAGAAAGGCCAAGGGAGCGCGGACCCATCCGCGCTTGGAGGCCAGCGCTTTCTCGAACTCGTGGCGAAATCCTTGCTCCTTGTTCAACTTGCGGGGTTGCAACTCCCCGTTGCGCTTCTCCTCCACGTACTCCAAGGCAATCAGCAAGGGGTGCGTGATGATCTTGCGCAAAGGTATCCCCCGAGGAAAAAGCCGGAAAAGTCCGTTGGAGTCGTTGACGTGCGCCGGAATGGCAATGCCCTTGTGACGGGCAACGATCTCCAGGGTATCCTGCACGCTGCGCTCGCCGCCAGCTTGCATCGGGTTACCCCATTGTTTCGGGGGGATACCCAATTCTCCAAGAACGGCAGCGATGGTGAGCGGCCAATAGGTGTCGGGAGAGAAGATGGCTAAGATGTGAATGGCGCTGACCGTTATCTCTACCCCGGGAAGTACGTAGAGAGGCTTTAGCTGCTTGGGGGAGGAGAGAGTCCTGCTGCGTTCGAGCAGATGCCGGAGCAGTTTCCGCTTGGCTTCTAAGTGAGTGCGCAGAGATTCCTGCGCCTCATCGAGCGCGTTCTTGAATGTCTTCTCCGTCAGTGCGCCACCATGTTCCCGACGGTAGACATCTTTCAACTCGGTAGCACGGGCCAGCGCCTCTAGTCCTCCCTCCGCCTCCAGTAACCGGATTTCCGCTAACATATCATAGCGATCGGTGGAAGAGAACGCATCGGTGAAACGATGGTTATACTCAGCGCTATACCCACGAGCCTTCCCCAGGTCTCGTAGCGAGTCAATCGGAAGCAGTCCTAGATAGGATTCGGCCAGGCGGATCATGGCGACGAGATCGCCCTTCGCACCTTCCAGCAGAGTCAGGATCCCATCATACGCCTGGCGAGGACGGCGGGAATAATAGGCAGCGCTCTCAGCTATGAGTTGATACCATGT
>Ga0255396_1015_pt3 | contig 16816 bp, 14 predicted proteins | sample ANMaggSeSYBR01J8_FD_182120 | JGI IMG/M metagenome (GOLD analysis project Ga0255396, IMG submission 182120) | Sediment cell enrichment communities from methane seep in Santa Monica Basin, California, United Staets - ANME aggregate JGI... | ecosystem: Environmental > Aquatic > Marine > Cold seeps >... | reverse complement strand
GTGACTTCTACCGTGTGAGGATAGCGCTCTAACCAACTGAGCTAGCCGCCCTAGACGGGGGTGCCGGCAAATAGATTACTTCCGCCTTTGGCAATTTCCGTCGAGAATGTGTTTGCTGCCTGTGTTTTGGGGCCGCTACTATTGAGTGACCGGTTCGTCCTTGGGTTCGGAGTTGGGCGGTTCAAACTTGGGTGCCACGGTTTCCTCATAATCGGGCTCGCTGCTATCGTACGAGACTTGCGAGCTGCCGGAGGCGGCCGTTTCCAGTTCATCCTCGATTCCGCGGATACCTTTCTTGAACTCGACAATACTCTTGCCAAGGCTTCGTCCCACCTCGGGTAGGCGTTTGCCGAATAAAAGCACGGCAATGCCGGCAATAATCAGCATTTCCATGGGGCCAGGTGTGAAAAATGCCATGATAACGTTCATCTTTTCTACCTCTAACAAAATCGTACTGGTTCTGTCCTGTTTCGCAATCCCCATCCTCGCAATTTTATGCGGTGAAAATGCCGAGGGATTGCGGGAGGGCTATGGTTCATGGTGGGATTGTGGGGGACTTCTAGGCCGGTGGGTCCTTCTTAGCCGGGGGTTTTTCGTTATTCACGGCGTCGTTTACGTCGTCTTCGATCCCCTGGATTCCCTTTTTGAACTCGACAATTCCACGGCCCATGGATCGCATGGCCGATGGCAGCCGATTGCCAAATAAAAGCAAAACAATCATCGCTATAATAAGGAGTTCAATTGGGCCGGGCATGCCCGTAAAAAATGCGATTGGTAAATACATGGCCGTGTCCTCGCGAATATTCTGGAGCCGCTTCTAACCTAATTGTACTGGAGTCGGCCCAAGTGTCAAACGAACCAACCCAGCCACAAGAGGGGTCTGTGGGAGACAAAAAGCTCGCCAAACACGTCGACATGATCCATTGGCACGATTATGATGCGTTTGGATGTGCATTTTAGCCCGTTATCTCTGGTTCAGCGGCAAAATGTGATTATCTTTGGTTTTCGACGAATAATATATGGTTGACGAAGAATTGCTCGAGCGGGAAATGGAACTCCGTTGCGACATTACGGCACTCCTAGCTGCCTCATATTCCGGCTAAAGCCGGTACTACGAACGGTTTTTAGGTTCTCGGACAGGTTCTTAATCAGCGCGGATATGCATAATCACTATCGCAGATATATGCAATAACCCTCGCTACAATCCGCGCAATCACAATGACCCCGGCGGCAAGCTCTTATCCGGGTACATAAAGCCGGTTACGCGCGACGTCCCCACGCGATGATTTTGAGCTACAGTTTAGTTGAAACACCGGCTGTTTGCCGGCGTCGACGGGTCGAATGTTCGACAACCATGAGCTTTGGGGCAACAATGGCCGTCATGCGTTAGGGAACTTTTAGCGAGGCTGCCCCTCAAACCGGCATGCTCTGCCGGAAGAGGCTTGGCTTAATCGCTATAGCTTCCACAACAAAGAAATGTGCTCGCCTCGGCGGGTCGACGTGTATTAAATGCTTCGAGTGCCGGTGCATAAAATTGAGCCGGGCATGTATCTTGCCCGCCCGATCCCTCTACCAAACGATCCGTACCGATTCCTGCTGCAACGGGACCGCGAGATCCCCATGGATATGGTTCCGCGGCTGAAGCAGTTGGGAATACTGGAAGTATGGGTTCGGCATCGCGGCTTGGAATTCCTGGAAGACATCATCGACGAAGGTCTTAGCGACCGTCAGCGGGATATCTATATCGGTGTGCGGCAGAACTTCGAAACGCTGATGCGAGATATCACGGCGAAGATGGAATTCTCCCAGTTCCAAGGCTTGATCAGCAACCTCTTCAGCTTCCTTAAGGGCCACGCGGGCAGTAATATCCTCCTGCAAAAGCTCGACGCCTTCGACAACTATCTGGTTTCGCATTCGGCAAACGTTTCGTATCTCTCGCTTTTGGTGGGCATGAAGCTCGACCGATACCTGATCGACGAGCGGCGTTACAAAACTGCCCGCGAAGCAAAAGAGCTGCATCTTCTCGGCTTGGGCTGCCTGCTGCACGACGTGGGAAAGATCAAGGTTCCCAAGGCCGTCTTGAACAAGCCCGGGCGGCTCAACGATGAAGAAATGGCCGAGGTGCGTCGACACACGTCCCATGGATACGAAATGGTCAAGGGACGGATTCCGGCCACGGCGGCGCAAATCGTTCTGAACCATCACCAGCGTTGGAACGGGACCGGTTATCCTCCGCGAATCGATACGCTTTCGGGCGAAGAGATGTCGCCGCTTGGCAGCAGCCAGATTCCCGTCTTCTCGCGGATCGCCACGATGGCCGATGTTTACGACGCGGCCACCAGCAAACGATGCTATAGCGAGGCGAAACTTCCCGTGCGTATTTTGCACGAAATGCGGACCCATTGCCGCGGTTTCTTCGATCCCGTGGTGGAATCGGCCTTTTACGGCACCGTGCCGCCGTTTCCAATCGGCCAGGTTGTCGACCTTTGCGACGGTGCCCAGGCCGTGGTCGTGGATTTCAACGCGAATTCGCCGGCGCGGCCGAAAGTTCAATGCCTCCGCCGACCTAACGGCGAGACCATAAAACATCCGTCGCTCGAAGAAATCGACCTGGCGCTGTATCACGATCTAGAGATCGCAAGCGTCGACGGCCAGGATGTGCGGGAATGGACGAAGTCGCAAGCCACGCACGAGTTGGACGCCGCCTTGGCATGATTCCGCCGATTCAGGGAAGTCTACCGTAGAGCAGAACGCCGACCAGGGACGTTCTTTCAGGGGGTAGCCGCATGGATCACGTTAGAATGGGTGAATGACACCCGCGTGTTGACAAAGTGTCCGCCATGGCCGGCAAGATTTCCGGCGATGTGATACGCGCATTCTACCTTATAATAACGATAGCTAGTACCATCAGCGGGTTCCATTTCATTGTGTCCCCGAATATCCTTCATTGGGCCGGTATTTTTTTGTCTGGGGTCGGGGTGCGTCTAGGATGTGGTATGTCTAGGATGTGGTATGTCTAGGATGTGGTATGTCTAGGATGTGGTATGTCTAGGATGTGGGAGAGCAAATCATGAGAGAGCAAGTACGAGAAGAACCCAAGATCCTTGCCGCCGCCGAGCGACAAATGCGCGCCTGGGCCAAATCAAACGAATCGGCCATGTCCGTGGACGATTCCATCGCCGTCGAGGCTCGTCTGAAACCTTTCGTTGCCATTTCTCGAGAGGCGGGCGCCGGTGGCAGTCCCGTCGGTCGAATCGTGGGCGAGATGTTGGGCTGGGAAGTGCTCGACCGCGATATTATTGACCGCGTGGCCCAACGCTACAAACTGTCGCGCCCCTTGCTGGAAATGGTCGACGAAACCCAAGCCAATTGGGCCTTCGACATCCTGGGAACGTGGCTCGATCCCAAATTGATACCACACGAAAAATACGTCATTCACCTGAGCCACGTGGTGTTGGCCGCGGCCTGCCAGGCATCGGCGGTCTACGTTGGCCGCGGCGTGCAGTTCCTCTTGCCCAAAGACCGTGGACTGTCCGTGCGAATCATTGCCTCGGAGGCCTACCGCGCGCTGCGCATTGCCCAGCGCGAGAATCTTACCCAAAAGCAGGCGAAGCTGAAAATGCATGACGTCGATAACGGCCGCCGTGCATTCGTACACCGATTCTTCCACCACAACATCGACGACCCGCACCTCTACGACCTCGTGCTTAACGTCGAACGCCTGGGCCTCACTGAGACGGCCGAATGTATTGTAGCCGCATTCCAGCGTTAAACGTACGTCAGGCTTTCCAACGTTAAACGTACGTCAGGCTTTCCAGCCTGACTCAGCTAGCGCTGTCAGCCTAGAAAGGCTGACGTACGAACCGAGCGTTAAAAACGCTATATCCGCATCAAAATGCCCGCAATATTTGCATCTTTGGCATATTTTCCCCATCTTGCGCCGTTTTCGCCCTTTTGTGTGTTCTACACTTACCAACGAGACGGTATCGTTCCAAATTGATCGTGGTGGCCGATTGCCACAATTGATACGAACAATCCTACCCGTCAAAACCGTAGTATCATCATGGAAGGAAAGTGCGACCAAATTTTCAAATTATGCAGGCCGTTTTATTGACACGGCGACGCAAGTTTGTTCTGATGAACCTTTGGTTGTGGTCCCCAAATCAAGCTTTCACGGGAAGCGGAGAAAAGAAATGTCATATTCAAAAATGCGAAAAGTTTTGTTGGTCTGTTGCGCGGCGGCAATGTTTTTGCTGATCGTTCCCACCACGACACAAGCGTGTGAGTTGTTGGATCGGCTGATGCCCTGGAATTGGTGCCGCGGGTCAGGCGCCACGGCTTCAACCTATGCACCGGCTTATGCGGCTCAATACCCGGTCGCTACACAAACATGTAACTACGTTCCGCAGACATGTTACCGGACCGTAATGCGAACGGTGCCGACTACCGTCTATCGCCCGGCCACGTATTGCGACCCATGCACGGGCTGCGCGACGACATGCTACTCCCCGGTCACCAGCTACGTTCGCAGTGCCCAGTTGGTCCCTTACACCACTTATACTCCGGTGTGGACGAACTCCTGCTGCACGACTTCCTGCAATCCATGCGGCACGACATACTGCGGGACATCCTGCGTCTCGTCGTGTGGCACCACATACACGAACACCACAAGCGGCTGTAACTCCTGCGCCGCGCCGGCCACTTCCTCGACGCTGGTCCCCACGCCCATGCGGGAAACGACAACACAACCGGCGAACACAGGCTCGGGAACCACCACGCAGCCGGTGCTTCCCAAAACCGCGCCCTTGCAGCCGTACAAGCAGAACAAGCCGATCAAGCCGGTTCCCGAGCAAGACATCCGTGAAAGCTCGACGAGCGGCCCGCAACTCAACGGCCCTTCGTTCGACCGCACCACCGCCAGGCCGATTCGGCAGGCAAACTATCAGGCCGTTTCCTATCGAGACGTCGCCGCCCCCCGGTTCGATTACGGCGGATGGCAGGCATCCAACAAATAGTCCACTTGTTCGAGTAGCAGTGGAAAGTCAAAAAACGTCAAAGCCGAGGGTGGCCGATAACGCCGCCCTCGGTTTTTTATTTTTAGGCCCTATAAAAGAATGAGGTGGTGAATTTGCATCAGGAGGACAGGCATTCCTGCCTGTCATACGGACAGACAAGAATGTCTGTCCTCCTGAAATTGTGCAAGTTGAACGCAATGTTGCAAGACTATTGCAACCCAGATCGCACCGCATCCAAAACCGCTTCAAAACCGCGTCCCACCGCGACCAGGCGAAACCGCCGCGAGTTTTCGCCGCTTACTTCGATGTGGATATCGAGGCGGTTGCGGGGCATGCACGACTCCACGCGGTCGGCCCATTCGACAAGCGTCAGGCCTCGGCCGTCGAAATACTCTTCCGGGCCCAGTTGCAGAAACTCGTCCTCGTCGACCAGTCGGTAGGCATCGATATGGTAAATCGGCCGGTGGCCTTGGTATTCCTGGATGAGCACGAACGTGGGGCTGACCACGGTCTTCGGCGCCACGCCGGAAGCCGCGGCAATGGCCTGCACCAGGCGAGTCTTGCCCGCTCCCAGCGTGCCACACAGAGAGACCGTGGCGCCGTCGGGCAAGGCCGCCGCCAGGGCGGTGCCCAGCCGCGCGGTTTGCGATTCGTTTTCGGCCTCGTAGACAAAGTCCTTCATCAGTCGAACTTGTGCTCCCAGCCGCCGGGCTCCAGCCGCCGCTTCCCCTTGCGGGAATCGGTTTGCCACAAGCCCGGCTCGCCCGCGAATTCGCCCACGGCGGTCAACAAAACGTCCAGCGGCTGGTCCTCCAGCATCCGCGCGGCTTCGTCCGCGGGAACCGCCAGGATCAGTTCAAAATCCTCGCCGTCGCCCAGCGCGTGTTCGAGGGCCGAGCGGCCGTCGCCCAATTGCACGGCCAGCCGCTTGGCGTCTTCGGCAACCGGCACGGCGTCCAGGTCCAAAACGGCCCCGCAGCCGCTTTCCTTGGCGATGTGTGCCAGGTCGATCGCCAGCCCGTCGCTGACGTCGATGCCCGCATGTAGCCGGTAGCGTTCGTTCAGTAAAATGGCCTCTCTCACCCGTGGGTCGAAATCGAACTGGTGAGAGAGAATGCTGCCGCCAAAGCGGCCGGTGACGATAATTTTATCGCCCGGCAGTGCCCCGTCGCGTCGCAGCGCCCCATCTTCGGCCGCCGATTTACCCATGAGCGTAATACTTATCGCCAGGGGGCCGTCCCAACTGTTGGTATCGCCGCCGGCAATCGCCAGCTCGTACTCCTCGGCCAAGGGCAGCAGCCCTTCGTAAAGCGCGATGGCCAGGTCCAGTCCGCCGCGGCGAGGCAAGGCCAACGCCACCACGCCCGCCAGCGGCAACGCGGCCATGGCCGCCAAATCGCTAAGATTCACCGCCAGCGCCTTTCGGCCCACGCGGCGGGGGTCGACTTTTCCCAACTCGAAATCCACGCCATCGGTGAGAAGGTCGACGGTCATCACACACTCGTCGATATCGCCCATCCGCAATACGGCCGCATCGTCGCCCAGTCCCAACCGCAGTCGCGGGTGCGAAGGAATCCGCCGGCGAAGATGTTCGATCAGTTCGGATTCCATGCGATTACCGGCTTAGCGTATCTCGCATGGCCAACGACATATAGCCGAAAAGAGTTTCGTTGCCGCGTAGAATAAAGAACTTGATGGGACCGTTCTTGTTAATATCAGCCCGCTTGAGAATGTACGACACATTGCTCAGTGAAACGGTTTCCCAAATGTGCATTCCCACCAGAACGTCGCCCTTGTGAATGCCTTGAGCCGCGGCCGGACTGTTGGGGCGCACGGCGGTGATCGCCAGCCCGCCCCGGTAACGGGTCTTGTGCTCCTTGCGGAACCGCTCCGGGTCGATCTGCTTCAATTTAAGCCCGAGAGTCTCCCAGCCCACCTTGCTCTTCGACCTGGCGGATTCGGCGGCAGCCAGCGTAAGCTCAATTTTCACCGGCCTCCCGTCGCGCTGGAGGCTGATCGACAGCCGGTCGCCGGCCGTCCTTTCCAGCAAGGCACGCTGGAAATCCAAGCCGCGACGGATTTCCAGATCGTCGATCTTCGTCACAAGATCGCCCGGCTTCAGCCCGGCCTTGGCGGCGGGGCTCTTTTCCTCGACGGACGTGACGAATACACCTTTTTTATCGCTTTCGCCCGCCTTGAAATCCTTCACCCGGGTGGAGACCTCAACTATCTTGTTGGCCGACCGGGTTGTGCTCGTGGCGTGGGCAACGCTCAGGCCGTGAGCCGTTTTCGATTCAATCCGCGAGGACAATAGATCGGTGGCAACCGCGATTGCCTTGTCGATCGGTATGGCGAAACCTATGCCCTGCGCTCCGGCCCGAACGGCCACGACGATGCCGATCATTTTGCCGTCTATGTTCAAAAGAGCACCGCCCGAGTTGCCGGGGTTGATGCTGGCGTCGGTCTGGATCAAGTCTGAGTAGTACTGGGCGTCGCTAACCTGGACCGCCCGATGCAAGGAACTGATTATGCCGCGGGTGACCGTGTGTTCATAGCCGAAAGCGTTCCCCACCGCGATTACCGGCTCGCCGGTCATAAGATCGGTCGACGAGCCGAGCGTGATCACTTTCAGCTTTTCGGGACAGTCTATCTTGATCACCGCCAAGTCGGTTTCCGAGTCGCGGGCAATCAGCCTGGCCACGTGACGCTCGCCATCGTCGAGAGTTACCTGAATCTCGCTGACGCCGTCGACCACGTGGTGGTTTGTTATAATATAGCCGCGCGGGTCAAGCACGACCCCGGTGCCCATGCCGTTAACGCGTCGCCCGGAACCATCTTCGATGGTACCGCCGGAAGACGAAACACTTTTCTCGCCACGTATGTTGACGACCGACGGCGCCGCCCGGCGAACAGCCTTAACAACGGCCGTCTGGCGAAGGTCGGACGCGCATGCGGCGGAAACCTCGCCAAACGACACGGAAATCTCGTCGAACGGCAAAAGCGAAACAGCGAAAATGAGAAAAGCGACTACAAAAGCCGAATTGGCGGATTGCGGTGAGCCGGCGCGGTGTTCGGACATAGTGGCTCTATCGGAGCGGGAATTGTTTTTGGGTAACACTTCAACTGATTGGCATGCATCGGGCTTATCGCTAACACGCCTTCTTGGTTAATCGGTTGGCAATAATCGAATGCTTGACTGGTCCGATTATGATGCGGCATAAGCTTCCCAAACTGCCGACAGGACGTGAATCACCGTAAGTAAGCAGTCTTCGCCGATGCCTTGGGGGTTATCCATTCCGTCGGAGGTGGCGGTGGAATGACTTCAAGACCTGGAGAGGGCGGAAACAGGAGACCTTCGCTCTCGCCCGCCGCGCCGCCACGCTTGCTGAAAACCGGTCGAGTTGGCACGGGGAAAAACCTCGAACGCCCGGCACCCGCCGCCGGCATGGCGGAATGAGCAGCCGGCGAAGTCCCGGCAAGGCAGGACCTCGAAAGGCATTTGACCGCGGGGCCGCCGGTTCCAGGAAGAACGCAGTCCTCCTTCAGGCATTTAACCGGCAGGCAACAGCCCCCAAAAGTCGTAAATAGCCCCATGCATATTAGGCCAAGGCCTAATGCTCGAAGAGATCGGGCACGCACGGTACACCCCCCATGTGGTACTTGCGTTGGAATATCTGCAATACGTTATTCTTCTTCGATCGGACGCGGACCGGCAGGAAAATTAGGAATAACCGGTAGTGTTTTCCCAAAACGAAGCTTCCATCGCAAATCAATAAAAATGGGTAACACGTCGGCCGATTGGCGGTAGCCGGATTCGCAAGAATTCGGACGTTGCCCAGTTTCACGCCAAATGGCCCGAATTCTTGCAAATCCGGCTACAAATCAGAATGCCCATGTCAGGCTAGAAAGCCTGACGTACGGAATGCAAACCCTCGAGCCGCTTCGCCTCGGTCTCGCCGGGAATTTTATAGCGAAGCGTCTTCGCGTGGCCCGTCATTTCAATGTCGCCCAACTTCGCGTCCCAGAGCCAGCTCCAACGCCGCAATTCGCTGACTTGCAACAAAACCCGATGTAGCACGCGGGTGCGTTTTTCCTTCAGCCAGCCGCCGTATTTCCAGGTGTATTGCCATACCTCAAAACGCATCGTGCCGGCGCCCTTGGTATAACTTGTGGGCAGGTCGCGGATCAGCATCACCAGCACCCTCACTACCCGCTTGTCGCCGCCCATGGCCAGGGGAACGACCTTGTTTTCGTAATGGCGAGCTTTCTTGATGTCGTCGGCAATGAACTCACGCGTGTCTTTCTCGACCGTTGCCCGGGGCCCGAAAAAGGGGTCGAATTCCAAAACCGGCGGATAATGCCAGCCCTCGATGCGACGTCGTCCCGGGCCCATCACGACCAGATCATAGCGCCCCGGCGGCAGGTTCTTGAAAATCCACCGCCCGCCGCCTCGGTTTACCGCCACGGCGTCCAGCTCGGGCGCGTCGATGGCGGCCTTGGGGTTGACCGCCTTGCGGGAATTCCCGTCCTGGTCCCAACGGTTAAAGGCCCCAACCGCCGTCACGCCCTCGCCGTCGCCGTCGCTGAAAAGTTCCACGACAAGATCAGCGCAAAAAGCAAGCGCCGGGCAACCCGTCGCCCACGACAAAACCATAAATACAAAAAGTATCCGGCGGTTACAACTTAGGCTTTGCTTCATGAAAAATGCCTTTGTCCTCTTCTTTCTCCGTGCCTCTGTGTCTCCGTGTTGAATTTCCGTGTTGAATCTTTTCCACTCTCTCATCCACCCTTCAACTCGGCCAGCTTCTTCTTAACCGCCGGAACCAACGGGCTGCCTGGATAATCCTTGAGGATCGAGTGTAGCATCGCCTTGGCCCGTTGCGGTTGTTTTAGCTTCATGGCACAATCCGCGCCAAGCAGCAACATCCGGTCGGCGTGGGGCGAGTCCGGGTTGACGGCCATCAGTTGTTCGCAAAGGGCGAGGGCCTGCCGAAACTTTTCGCGCCCCTGCCAGCGGCGGGCCAGAAGCAAGGTCAGGTAGCCGTCGATTTTATCGGCCGGGAATTCTTCTTGCCAGCGCCGCAGTTCTTCAAACGCTCGGGCCCAGTCGCCGCTTTTTAGGAACTGTTCCGTCGAACGGCTGCGGGCACCTTGCCAGGCGGCTTTTTCCACGTGCGATTTGCCGCTCTTCAGGCGGGCTTGGGCGTCGAGATACGCCCCGCGGGCCGCCTTGCCGTCGCCCAACGACGCATGATAATCGCCCCAAACTCGGTCGAGCCGCGCGGCCGCCCCGGCGTCCGTGCCGCCGGCCAACCCGGCGGCTGCCCGCTGCAAAAGCGGCTTGGCCAATTTTGGTCGCAACAGGTCGCCGACGGCGATATCGGCGGCGGCCAGCGCGCACATTGCCTTAAGCGCCGGCTGTTCGATCCGCCGCCCGGCGTCAATCCAGATTTCAAAGGCCGACGGCGAATCGCCCAACCGGCTTCTGGCCGTCGTGGCGGATAGCCGCGCCAGGGCATAAACGTCCGCGTCACGGCTTGCCACAATCGCATCATTCGCATCTCCGGCCAGCGATTCACGCGCGGATTCAACCGCCGCCGCCAGAAGTTTTTGTATCTTTGCCCGTCGCTCTTCGTCTTTTCGGTTTTTTTCAACAGCCGCCTTGCGCTGGGCGGCCTCGCGGGTCAGCCGCGACTGGCGCGACTCCTTCCGCGGCTTTTCTTTGGCATTCCCGTCAGTCTTGGCGTCATTGTCTGCATCCGTCCCCTTTTTGGTTTTACCGTCCTCCGCGGCCAAAATGTCCGCCTTCCACAAAAAGGCCGAAAACAACTGACGCGCCGAAGCCGCGTCCAATCGTTTTGCCTCGTAGCCCAACAAGATCGGTATATAATCGTCCAACTTGTGCGGCTTTTCCTTGCTGCGACGGGTGCGCAACGGCCGGTCGACATAAATCCGATTCGTCGTCGTGACCGTACGCGTGCCACGCTTCACCGACAGGCTTACCACGTACAGCCCCGGACGAAGGTACACATGGGCCGGATTGCGAAGCTCGCTAGTCTGCCCGTCACTAGTTTGCCCGTCTCCGAAGTCCCAGCGATACTTGGCCTTTGCCGACAGCCCCGGCGGCGAAACGTCTTGAAACGACACTCCGATAAGCGGCAGCGGCTCGCCGGGCAAGGGAACCTCGCCGGCTATCTTGTAGCGAAAGTCGGGCACCAGTTTTTTTGCCCGAGTGGTTAAAGACCCGGCCTCCGCCCGGCCGACCGATTCCGCTCGAAACACGGACGGCGGGACGATGCTGGGTCGCGGTTTCTTACCCGCCTGGCCTTGCACCCAAACCAGCGACATGATCGCGTCGTTGCCCACGGCCGCGTGGTAATACTCAAACTTGTGCTTGCCCGCCGACAGGTGCATGGTTTTGCCCAGCCCGGGCCGCGCGCGCCGCATCGGGCCATGTCGCCCGGGCGCCGAAACCACTGGCTTGTCGTCGATCAAAGCGAAGCTGCAATCGCGGCTCGAAGTCCAAAGCGTATACTCGCCGCCCGAGGCAATGTGCAGCGTGCCCGTGTATCGGCTAAAAAACGGGCCAGGTGTCAGGTTCATGGGGTTGTGTGAATGATGAACGCCGGCGACATAGTCGGCCCCGATCGGTTCGGCTTTTGCAAACGCCGCGCGGAGCGAATCCAACCGCCACAAATTGCAGCGTGCAAACCGCCGCGTTTCCATCAGCAGGCCGTCGGTGTTTGTCCATTTCGGCAGCAGCTCCGCCTTGGGCGGCCGCCCGCCGTAGAAAATATCGTAGCTGTTCTGCCCCGCAATCGTCTCGAAGGCCAGGCGGCAAAGGTCGCCCGGCCCCAATTGCAAAATCCGGGCCGGCACTAGACGGTTATTCTTGGCCACGACCACGAGGTTGCCGCTGGGGATGCCGTCGCCGCCGCTCGATTTATTCTCATTCAAGCGAACGAGGCCCTGGTGCAAAAACTCGACGACCATGATCGGCCGCGGCTCGGCCGCCTCGGCGACGACGGTCCGCTTGGCGTCCAGTTCGGTGCCCGCATGACGCCACGACTCGGCGGCGGCGGGCCTGGCGGACAGAAAAAGTGCCACTCCAACTCCAAAAGCCACGGCGGCAAGAATTGCGGCTCTTTCGGCATTCGCAACCGGTAAACCCACGCGTGACGGGGGCATTTGACGCAATTGTCCCAGGCTTTGTCTTCGCATGTGTCTTGTCCTCGTGTGGCGTACGTCAGGCTTTCCAGCCTGACACGGGGTAATTGTGGACGAATCACCGCTCGGGTCAGCCTGGAAAGGCTGACGTACGAATTACAAAACCATTGCCCCCGGCCCCTCTATCAACTAATGTAAATAGAGTGACCCTTAAAGGAAAGAAGATTGAGCAAATGTCGACGCAACCTTCGCCCGCCACCCCCCAAATGAGCCCCGAAGAAGCGGTCCGCCGCGTCGCCCAAGCCCGCGAGCGGCTTTTGGCCGAGATTCACAAGGTGATTATCGGCCAGGACGAGATGATCGAGCAGATGCTGATCTGCATGTTCGCCCGCGGCCACTGCCTCATAATCGGCGTGCCGGGGCTGGCCAAAACCCTGACCATCTCCACCATCGCCAAGGCCCTGCACCTGAATTTCAGCCGCATCCAGTTCACGCCCGACCTCATGCCCAGCGACATCACGGGCACGGAGATCATCGACCAGGACGCGGCCACCGGCAAGCGAGTTTTCCACTTCGTCCACGGGCCGGTTTTTTCGAACATCGTCTTGGCCGACGAGATCAACCGCACGCCGCCCAAGACCCAGGCCGCACTGCTACAGGCCATGCAGGAACACGAGGTCACGGCCGCCGGCAAGACCTATCCGCTGGCGCCGCCCTTCTTTGTCATGGCCACGCAAAACCCCATCGAACAAGAAGGCACCTACCCGCTGCCCGAGGCCCAGCTTGACCGTTTCATGCTATCGATCAACATCGGCTACCCCACGCGATCCGAAGAGCGCGAGATCGTCCTGGCCACCACCAGGTCGGCCGTCAACGACATCCGTCCCGTTTTGCACGGCAAAGACATCCTCTGGATACAGCAGCTCGTCCGCCAGGTGCCCACCGCCCGGCACATGATCGACTACGCCGTCGATCTGGTCCGCGCCACCCGACCCAACGAACAGCCCCGTTCCAACGAACAACCCCGTTCCAACGAACAACCCCGTTCCAACGAACAGCCCAGCCCCGACTTCATAAAGGACTGGTTGGCCTGGGGCGCCGGCCCCCGCGCCGCCCAGAACATCATCCTCGGCGCCAAGGCACGCACCATCCTACACGGCCGCTTCGCCGTCACCGCCGCCGACATCCGCGCCATCGCCTTCCCCGTCCTCCGCCACCGCCTCTTCACCAATTTTAACGCCGACGCCGAAGGCGTTGACGTCGAGCGGATAATAGAAAAGATCCTAGAAGTAGTCCCCGAGCCGTCCTACGGCGAAACGACCGCGTCCAAACCCCAACCCAAACCCGCGCCATCGTCCCCCGGCTCCACCCTGCCGCCGGCGGTAAATTAACGTAGGGCGCGTCGTGACGCACAATGAATTGCTAATGCCCTTTCAGGGACAGTGCTACCCGCGTTCTTTTGTCCACTTGAGGCTGCAACGCAATTGTTTGTCCAGAATCCTTGCTTTCCGCGGATTTAAATTGCGAATATAGTCTACTTTGCCTCTGATCGAGTTTACATGCTCGAGGCTGAGATTGTGAATTTCTTCCATAACTCCCTGGTAGTATTCACCCGGGACATCAAGCTTACGGTTTACCATAATCCCGGTAACAACCTGTTCGTCTTTGCTTGAGTAAAGGGTTTGTCGCTTGTGTGGCTTTGGGCTAGCCGTGAAGCCTTCCTGAGTAATGATTCTCTCGATGGTTGGCCGAAGTCTTTCTATGAATGCTGCACCTGAAAAACATCCGTCGTCAACGAATTGTGTGAAACTGTTAGAATGCTTTTCAGCAAGTTTCATCAAACGGAGAACCATATTTTTGGCGACTAAATTAGAAACAGCAGTGCTTGTTGGAAATCCTTGTGGAACGGATCCTTTGATGGTAACCAACCGCGTGAGTATGCGTGCAACGTCGGGAGCACACCCCAGATCGCAGCAAAAAAGTCGATAGACACGGTCATAGCGAATACTGGGAAAGAAACTCTTGAGGTCGAATTTTAGCACTGCTGCCTTACCAATATGTACCGCTGCGTTGGTTTTTGGCGACTTCCCTTTGATTCCTCCATGCATGTAGTCAGGAAGTTCAACTCGCTGTAGCAAATCTCGAATACGTCGAAGCAAAACCTTCAGGTTTCCAACTGGGTAATCAAATCTCCTCTTCTTGCCATTTTTGTTGCGAGTAAAGCTTCTGCAATAATGATCGTGCGACGTAGTAATTTTCAGAATGCGATTAGCTTTAAAACCCAGCAATTTCGCAAGATGATCCATTGACTTGATTTCAAGAGAAGGCAAGCTTCGCGATAGATTTTCCCTCATCTATGAGGCCTCCTTGTTTTGCGAAAATGCTTCCTGCTAAATATGTAGAGCCAGTTTGAACGAATTGAAAATAAGAAAGAAGAGAACGTATTAAATTAACAAACTCCAGCAACCATTTCAAAAGTTTAATGCTTTTGATCGAGAAATCTCGTGACGGTTTTGAAGAAAAATACGCCAGGCTTTTTTTGGCGATCCTCCATGGTGCTATTATAAGCGCCTTAAGAAGAAACGCACTCAAGCCTAAAACTAATTTTGGGTTATTCATTTTTCACCTCCTTTCTGAAAAAACCAAAAAGCCCTACACGCATGGACATCCATATGTAAAAGAGGGCTAAGATACTGAACAAGAATCCTGAACTGCTTATTGATAAACAGCCCTCTTCTTTTTAAATTGATGAACAATACATCATCAATAAGTCACACAAACATCACATGCACTCAACCTAACGGATACCCATAGTGTAAATGTTAAACAGATGCCCACGGTCGCGGGGGCCAGTCTTGTCACACACCAGATAGTGCACGTGTGCCGTGAAAAACCTCTCCAGCGGAGAGTCAGAAGCCGTAGCTTCTCTTCAGCGCATAAAATGCGGAACCATTGTGATAATGGCGGTCCAGTAAATTTTAGGCTTGCAACCAATTGTCAAAGAACGTGTACTCAGACTGTACATACGCACATGGCGTGCCAAACATTCGCTGCTAGGCATAACTTGTTGCAGCAAAACAACTTAGCGTGTTACTGCGATGTTTGAATAGGTGTTGCAATCCATATGACCTGCCTATTTGGCAGGGCGCTCTACTCATTCCAGCGGGTTAATCACCAAGCCACTCAATAGTTTCGGATAGAAATACGTGCTTTTGGCGGGCATGCGTTCGCCGCCGACGCTGATCTTGCGGATGTCTTCTACCGTGGCGGGCATGACCAGGGCGGCTAGTGGGTAGTCGTCCGTTTTTAGGCCGTCGACTACCTCGTCGACGAGATGCACGTAGTTGGGCTTGGGCAGGTCGGTGACGGCGAGCGGGCCGTCAAGAAGCAACGTGTCGATGATTAGGCGGTGCAGGATGCTTACGCCCAGGGCTTGCCAGTCTTCGTTATGGTCGGTGGCGGCCGCGGCCAGTTTGGCGCGGCCGGCGTCGGTCAGCGTGGCCAGCACCCAGCGGTTGTCGCCCGCGGCGTAGAGGCCCACGGTGCTTTGGTTGTCGGCCGTTTCGATGTCTTCCCATATCTCGTGGGCAAGCTCGGGTCCTTCGCCGCCGACGCGGGTCTCAAAACAGTCGCCCAGCCGAGCGATCAGTTCTGCGGACGTCAGTTTCGGCAGGCCGGTGAAGAGGCGGTGCGTTGGCATTACGGCCAGGCCGGGGTCTTCCATGGCGACGCACATCATCAGCACGAAGTTGGCCGCATGGTCGGGCGTCAGCAGGCCCATGTCGTGGATCTGGTCGCGGTAGTTGCAGGCCGTCTCGTAGCGATGGTGTCCGTCGGCCACGAACATGGGCTTTGGGCCCATCACGGCCGACACGGCCGAGATTATCGCGGGGTCGGCGATCGGCCACATGCGATGCACCACGCCCAAGTGGTCGGTTGCTTCCAGCGGCGTTTGCCCGGCGATGGCGGCCTCTAGGATGTTTTGCGCCTCGCACTGGGGATCGGGATAGAGGCCGAAAATCTGGCTGAGGTTGGCCTTCGCCGTGGTGAACAGCATCAGCCGGTCGGCCTTGGCCGAGGCGTGGGTTTCTTCGTGCGGAAAGACCTTGCCTTCGCCAAAGCGTGAAAGGCGTTGCCGGCACATGAACCCGCGACGGGTATACTGCGTGCCGGCGAAGCTGAACTGCTGGTGATAAACGTAAAGCGCCGCATCGGCTTCGGTGAACAGCACGCCTTCCGATTGCCAGTTTTTCAGAAAAGCGGCCGCGCGGAGGTAGCAGTTGTCCGACTCGGTATCGCCCGGCTCCTTGCGGTTAAGGATCAGCCGCACCGCGTTGCAAGGATGCTTCTTATAAAGCTCTTCTTGCAACTCGGGCGAAATGACATCATACGGCGGGGCGATCACGTCGCTCAAGGAGCCGACGTGGCCCAGGTCGTAACGGATCCCGCGAAAGGCTTCAATCTCTGGCATGGTAGTTCCTAAAACGTAGGGTGCGTCTCGACGCACCATGAATTGCTTTCGGTTGGATTTTGTGAAAGGCGTTGGTGCGTCAAGACGCACCCTACACTAGTGCTTTGTCGGAAAACTTACCTGGGGGTGGCTGGTGGCTGAGCTTGCGAAGCCCCAGCTTTAG